>Ga0163149_10008590_pt1 | contig 10053 bp, 6 predicted proteins | sample OliLakLV19MP5G1_FD_148604 | JGI IMG/M metagenome (GOLD analysis project Ga0163149, IMG submission 148604) | Freshwater microbial mat bacterial communities from Lake Vanda, McMurdo Dry Valleys, Antarctica - Oligotrophic Lake LV.19.MP5.G1 | ecosystem: Environmental > Aquatic > Freshwater > Lake >...
AAAAGACAACTACCGCAAAGATTTCCTCAAAATCTTTGAAAAAGCGGTTCACATCACCACCACAGACATCGCCGAAACCTACGTCATTCGCACAATCTCCGACTTTTTTGACGAAATCCTCACCACCTGCCGCGAGGGAAAATACGATCGCGAAGAGTACGAAAAACGAGCCGTCAAAGTCTTCAAGCCCTACCCCCTGCTCAATCCCAACGCAGATAAAAAAGACAAACTCAAAGAACTCTTTACCACCCACTACGGCAAAAGCTTTATTGAAAAAGAAATTCTCTACTACAACTTCATTGAGCGCGATGTCTATGTTGTCAATGGCAGGAAGGAACTCAAGAACGAATTGGGGCAACTGATTTCACCCCGCCCCAAACAAAAATTTGGCACCGATAAAATTCTGGCTAAAATCGACGAGTTTCTAGTACACGAAACCGAAGACGACTACTTCATTCACCACCTCGAACAGCAGCTCGCCCATGTCTCCGCCGCCAAACGCGCCGAACTGATCGAAAAGCGCAAAGCCTACGCCAACAACAAAAACGTCTATTCGCTGCTGCTGCAATACGCCGCAGGCTTCGGCAAATCCAACATCATCGGCTGGACAGCCCTGCAACTCAAAGACCTGCGCCGCAACGGTGCCTATGTCTACGACAAAATCATGATCGTGGTCGATCGCCTACAACTCCGTAGCCAGATCGACTCCAAAATGCTGAATATGAACATCGACAACCGGATGTACATTGAGGCACACAGCAAAAAGACCTTCCAGGATGCCCTGCAATCTGACACCCGCCTGGTCATCGTCAACCTGCAAAAGTTTGGAGCCGTGCGGGAGATGCTGGATCCAGACACCCTGCAAACGCTGGCCCAACTCCGCATCGTCTTTTTAATCGACGAAATCCACCGCTCCAACAGTGGCGACCAACACGAAGAAATGGTCAATATCTTTGACGAACTGCAAACACCCTTCGACGACCAGCGGCAATACAACCTGATCCGCACCAAGAAAAACCTGATTGTGGGCTTCACGGCTACCCCCGACGATCACACTCTTGCCCGCTTTGGTGAATTCAGCGGCTATGCCGAAAGTGAAAAGCTCTGGGTGCCCTTCGATTCCTACACCATGAACGAAGCCATTAAGGACGGCTTTATTCTCAACCCCCTCAAAAATATTGTCCCCGTTGCCTCCAAGATGCTGTTTGACATCCCCAGCAACGAACTAGAGGGCTTTGAGGCACCCAACTACAAAGATGTTGACAAAAGGGATATCTACGAAAACCGCGATCGCATCCACGCCATTGCCTATTACATTGCCGATCTGCTGGTGAAAGATGTCTATCGACAGATCCGAGGCACAGGCAAAGCCATGTTAGCGGTATATTCAATCAAAGCAGCGATCGCCTACAAACAAACAGTGACCCAGCATTTCAAAGAACTAGTCAAACAGACCAAATACGCCAAATATGCCGATGCTCCCATTTATGTTGTCTATTCCAGTAATCAGGATGAACAGAGCGCCACAGGGCTAAACGATAGGCTGACAGAAGAAAAAGTCTTAGAAAATTTCGCTCTCAAGAAAAACGGCTTAATTATCGTCGTCGCCAAGCTTCAGACCGGGTTTGACGAGAAAAGGCTTCACACCCTGTTTTTAGACAAAGAAATTAGAGGGATTGCTGCAATTCAAGCTATCTCACGAGTGAACCGTAAGACCAAACATAAAAATGACTGTAAAGTCGTTGACTTTTCCTACAACAATGTCAACGTCCAAAACATCAAAGATGCCTTCGAGCATTTCTCGGATGTCGTCGTCAGCGACTTTGACCCCTTTAGCGACAAACGAATTTTAGAGATTCTGTTTGCTGAGCTTAAAAAGTCCGATATTTACGAAGAATTTTTCACTATATTTCTCACAATTTTTAACGATGATGCAAAGCGTAATCACCCCGAAAGCTACCTCGATTTAGAAAGCAGCATCGAAAAGTATATTAGTGCTAATCCCAAACGCACGGCTGATTCTAAAGCTAAGGCTGCTCAATATTTCACGATTCTCAACCGCATTGAATACGTCATCACGCTTGACGAAAAATACAGCGAACCAACTTTTCTTGAATTTCTGCGCTTATTCAACACCCTTTACAATAGGCTCTATCGTACTGATGATCTAAAAGATCCGATCGAGGTCTATTTCGATAATCAAATCGGCATGATCGAAGTTGAAACTAAAGCACCCGAACCCAAGAAAAAACGAGAAACTAAGGTCGCAGAGGCAGATGGCACCTACAAGGTACACCAATTTGACGTTCTCGCTATCCTTGAAGCCCGAAATGACCAAGAAGATTTGAAAGGGGAAAGAATTCGTGAGTTTGCAGCAAAAATCATTGAGTTCTTTGCTTACATTCGAGACTCTGATGACGGCAAACGATTGATGGTCAAGATCAGGTCTAATGTCTCAGAAGAGGAAATCTACGATGACTTTGCCAAAATCTACCGAAAGTATAAAATCTTAAATCGGAAGACGGTTGGAGATTATTTCTTTAAGGAAATGGAAGATTTGGTGAATAAACTGTGTGACGACTTTGAAGCAATTGTACGCAATTCCGATATTTGATCGGGGCATAATAAATCGTTGCAGCGGTGGAATAGAGTCTGTTGATGGGGATGTAAGGGTGACTAGCCACCGCTGAACTCAACCGTTAGACCGCTACGTTGCTGAGAGGAGTAGCTGTTCCGTTGCTTGTGGGAGGGCGATCGCTAGCCGAGTACCCAAATGTTCGATGGCGTATTCAATGCTAGCAATGACGGCATCGTCGGCAACGGTTCCGGCAATTCGCAATACAAATAGGTCGCCCACGCCCTGATCGAAAATGAGTTCTGGCACCACGCGCGAATCGCCACAGCCCAAGACGACGGCAAAGGGATGCTGAGCTATAGACAGATTTACCCGCCGTTGTACCCCTTCGTGGGGGTGTCCTACCTGGTCGAAGGTATAGCGGTCGTTGCCGTCTTTGAGCTGTTGCAGGGCGATCGCCGCTGGTAAGTTGTCAACCGGGCAATAGGTATGGTTCAGGCTCATCGGGTTATGGGTGCGTGGGATGGAACGGTGTATGGTACACAATGGGCGATCGCATTTTGACCTACCCGACAAAATAAAACCATCACTTGGAACACAAACTACCCAATCTGACCCTACATCTGTGGCATTAATTGCCTTGTCCAACCCTAATTCAAGCCTGCTGGATCGATTTCCCCACGGGCACAGCCCGGTGAAACCGATTGCCCTGTTTCTAAAAGGGTGGCGATCGCAGTATCGAGCTGAATATCGCCTTTTAAATTAATTTGTAGCTCCACCACCATAGTGTCTCGATCTTGATCAATGTCTTTAGCACACTGAATCTGTACCTTGTTGCCTGCACCTGGATTGAAGGATTGATTAAACTGATTGCGAATCTCGCTAGCAGATAGGTCATTACCAATATTTCTCACAAACAGATCACGTACCGAAGAATTATTCACTTGATCTAACAAAGCAATCGATTCTTGGAAATACTCTTCTGGTGAGTTACTGTAGCAAGTTCCATGTTTATACCATTCATGCAAATGTAAATTCGAAGCAAATCCTGGCATTTTGATCGCTAATGCATCGCGTGTTTCAACCGATAGCTCAATGGGTGGCAGCTCTGACCATCGCCGATCTTGATCTAAAAAGATTAGATTAGAGCTGACATGACAATAGATATTATTTCTTGGCTGTGGCCATAGACCATGCAGCGCCAAATTGGTAGCGTCAAACCGTTGAGCTGTTTGGCTCTGGCATTCGGGCTTATCTGGTTTTGTTTCACAAAAAGAAGGTTGCCAACTGAGGGCAAGTAAATAATCTTGATCGACTGGGTTCGTAGCACCGACTAGCTGCCCACACTGCACCGGAACCCAGCGCGTCGGTGGTTCAGCCCCTTCAACTCTAAGTAAGTAATGGGAGGCATCTTCTCGGTTTTTACCCACCACTGGATAGGTTTGCTGCGGAGTTAGCCGAATATTGCCGGGGTTGGTTTCACGTCGAATTGACTGCAATGCTTCGCACGCTTCTCCAGCAATAAACTGATCGTCGAGGGTGATGACGGCGTAGGATGTTCTCGACCATAGGGTTAGACACAAACATACAGAAAGTAAGAACAGTAAACAATTCTTTAGACTAGGCACTGATAGCTCCTTATTTTTCAAAAGGGTGATCTAGATATCCCAATTTATTCGAGGATTTTAAGCTGATGTAGCAGTTGCTTGGCAACAGTTCTACCGTAAAGAATTGAGGCCAATTTGGGTAGTACCCTCAAGGGTAATCTTGATCAACTCGTTGATTGGCTTTGGCCTTAAGGTATTCGATTGATCACGGTTAGGCCGAGATTTTGTGGAGCATGGGAGCGCATTCAGATTAGCTAAAGAAAATTAGCTTGACTATCAATACCAAGATCACGATAGATCAATTATTCGGGAAGGGCCTGGCAGTGCCATGCCCCTACAGAATGTGTCGCATTGTATTTGAATCAAATTATCGACACAGGTGATGTGGCAAACCTGGTTGACTCAGCCATAGCTTCAATGCCTCGTAAAGAGGGGAAGTTTTTTCACAGCATCTTTAGGGTTTAGGCGGTATCTAATCTTAGAATGCCATAGCTTCAATGCCTCGTAAAGAGGGGAAGTTTTTTTCACAGCATCTTTAGGGTTTAGGTGGTATCTAATCTTAGAATGCTGCCTCCTCCTCTAGCTTCCCTCTCATGCTCAAATCCCCAAGTGGCAGACGTTTTAAGCCTTGTATCATCCACTTTTGTCAGTCAACCAGTGTTTTGAATCTTATTTGAATTGATTTAACTCTTGCTTCATGTTCCCATAACTAATGCATGGCATTATTTATAGGGTTGCAGTTCACGACTTTAGGAACAGTTTTAATAAGTTTTTCCTAAATTATTTGAGGTAACTTCCTAGCTTTATGGTTCAAAAGATTTTGGTTCGCCAATTCTTAATCATCTTGGCGGCAGCGTGTAGTCTGGTGATGCTTAAGGGCAGCCACAAATCGGCGTACGCAGAAACGCAAAGTATTGTGATTGAGATGCCTGTATATGGTCAGGTTGTATCTAGTGATTTGACAGCAGAAGCAGAGTTGTTAGTTAGCAGTGCTATTAATAATCAATTTGAGCAAAACCCTGCCTTGACAACTGTTCAAGTTGTTGTTGCAATAAATCGCAATGGTGAAGTCATACCATTTTTGGTGACGACGGTTTCTCGCGCTCAGTGGCAAGAAAGTTCCCAGGTACAAGCTTGGACTAGATACTATGGTTTATCCCATGCTCTCCTGCAACGGCATGAACAGGACACAAGAATAGCAACGTCTCTTCCTCTTCCAGGAAACTCTCCAGTCAGCTCTGCTGCTACGAGCAATCCAGAAGCCTCTTTCCAAATTGATAGAGCCGCCCGAATTGATAACGCCTTGGATTCAGGGACTCTAACTGGACAGTCTGCTCAGGATTACCTCAGCGACTTGGATTAATTTTTGGACAACTGAACTGATGTGATTTACAAGCGATTTTTAAAACTTCGTTAGCAGCAAAATGCCGCAAGTCAGTAATTTATTAAGCAGTTTTATGTGATGAACTGTGGGTTTTTGGGTTAGAAAGTTGACCATATTTTCTGGTTCAATTTTCTGGTTCGCAAGTAATGTCAATCTTGTATTCGCGTTTCTTGTATTCGCGTTCATAGAGATCTAATACTGAGAGGAAAGAACAGATGATTCATGATAACGGAAGCAGCAATAAGTCAGGTAATCGTTCCTTTGAAGATATTTTGCAGGTTAGGATGTCTCGGCGGACTACCCTGGCTGGTGGAGCTGCCTTATCAGCTACTGGCTTTTTAGCAGCACTGGCTGGCAACAAGCTTTTCGCTCAGGGCGCTGAGGCTGCTACATCTCAGGTCGTTGGTGACAGTGTGTCTCAAGTTAGTGGGGATGCGATCGCCCAGGCTCGAGTCCGTAACTTAATCAAATTTCCCCCTGTTTCTCCTGCCGATGCAACAGGTCCCCTTCCCAGCATTTCATCTGATTACAAGTTCGATGTGTTGATTCCCTGGGGCACTCCAATTCGTCCAGGTGGCCCCGAATATGACGGCGATCCAAACACCCGACCCACGTCGGCTCAACAAGCTCGGCTGGTTGGTATTGGCCATGATGGTATGTGGTTTTTTCCGATTGGCAATGGCAATGACCAAGGGATGCTTGCAATCAACCATGAATTCGGTACAAACGAGCATGTATTGGGCAAAGCGGCACCAGATAGTCTCGAAGATGTGCGCCTCTCTCAACATGCCCATGGCGTGTCAGTAGTTGAGATTAAGAAGAGTAGGGGTAAATGGCAGGTGGTGGGGAGCAATAAGGCTCGACGCATCCACGTCAATACACCTGTAGCCTTTAGCGGTCCAGTAGCCGGAAGTGCTCTGCTAAGCACACCGGCGGGTAATGCGCCCTTGGGCACGGTGAATAACTGTGCCAACGGCAAAACCCCTTGGGGCACCTACTTGACCTGTGAAGAGAACTTCAACGGGTACTTTGGAGCTAAAGGTCCTTGGACTAGCACACCAGAACAAGCCCGCTACGGTCTCAGCGCCACAGGCTTTGGCTATGGTTGGCAAAATTTTGACGATCGCTTCGATCTGTCAAACCCTAACTACGCCAACGAAGAAAATCGCTTTGGCTGGGTTGTTGAGATTGATCCTATGGACGCTTCTCAAACGCCCGTTAAGCGCACTGCACTCGGACGCTTGAAGCATGAGAACGCAGAACTTGTCGTGGGGCGAGGCGGTCGTGCAGTCGTCTACATGGGAGATGACGAACGCTTTGACTATATCTACAAGTTCGTTTCAGAAGGCAACTGGCGAGCAATGCGGGCGCAGGGCAGAAGCCCTCTAAATCAGGGTAAGCTCTACGTCGCCAAGTTTAATGATGACGGCACGGGCAACTGGCTAGAACTGACGATCAGCAACCCCGTTCTTAGCGCTAAGTTTGCAGACCAAGCTGAAGTGCTAACCTATGCCCGCCTCGCTGGCGACGCTCTAGGTGCCACACGCATGGATCGGCCAGAATGGATTTCTGCTGCCCCCAATGGCGACGTCTATTGCACTCTCACCAACAATACCCGACGCACAGCACAGACTACGAATGCCTCTAACCCCCAAGGCCCTAACCCTTTTGGCCACATTATTAAGTGGAAAGATAGCAACAACCACGTCGGCCTCACCTTTGATTGGGACATCTTTGTGCTTGCCAAAGATACTCATGCAATCGCGAAAAGCGCCTTTGGCAGTCCAGATGGCCTCTGGGCTGACCCAGATGGTCGCCTATTTATTCAGACCGACGGCACTCAGCCTGTTGTAAATGGCGTACAGCTCAATGACCAGATGCTCGTTGCTGATACAAAAACAGGTGAAATTCGTCGGATCTTCTCGGGGACAGCAGGTTGTGAAGTCACTGGCGTTACAGTCACACCCGATTACCGAACCATGTTTGTCAACCTCCAGCACCCCGGTGATGGCGATCCAACCGTAACCAACTTCCCGGCAGCGCAAGGTAGTGGAAAAGTACCCCGTGACGTAACCATTGTCATTACTCGGAAAGACGGCGGCATCATAGGTTCTTAAACATCATAAACCAAGTCCATGTTGAGAACTGTAGTTTTAGCCCTCACCCCCAGCCCCTCTCCCAAAGGGCGAGGGGAGCGGGAAAAGCTTTCAAAGTCCCTCTCCCCAGGGAGAGGGATTTAGGGTGAGGGAAACTCTGGATTTCAAGTTAGACGAGGTTTAGGTTCCTAAATAGGACAAACCTGACGAAGCAACTGAAAGCACGATTGGCGAATTGAAGGAAGAAAAAATCCTTTAATCTCCCGATTGCAACCTCTATGCGGTGTTGAAATTATTTCAACACCGCATTTTAATGAGCTGTTGTGCGTGCTTCTAAATTCAGCGGATCTGCTTCAACCACAATCGGTAGTGTTCTAGGGCTGTGGAAGCCATGTGATAATCGGCATTGTGCGTGAGCGGCTGTGCTGTCTCTGCTACAAACGTTGATGGTGGTATTGATGTAAGGATTGTTTGGCAGTGGCATTGGGCTTGCCGATCGGATCTACTTTGCGGGAGAAGAAACCAATGGCGGCACAGAGTGGGCGCTAGATACGGCAACGGTCGATTTATGGGCTGTTCCGGCAATGGGCTTGGCCGCCTGGGAAAATGTGACTGAGCTAAATACAAGTCGCACGGATAAAGTTGCCTTTTTGATTGGAGACGATCGCGCTGGTGCCCCATTGCTGCTATATGTGGGTGACAAAAACCAGTCTTTGAGAACTTGAATTTAATTAGGTTCTGATTCAGTAGGGCTTGGCAGTGCCATGCCCCTACGCAGACAGGTATCTAAATTTACGATTGACTGAGCCTATTCTTCCTCAGCCTCACTTTCTTCTTCGTCCTCGTAGTCGGAGGCTTCTTCCTCCTCGTAGTCAGAGTCGATTTCCTCTTCTTCTTCCTCTTCTTCTTCCTCTTCTTCTTCTTCTTCTTCGATTTCTTCTTCCTCTTCCTCCTCGGATATGTCACTTGATTCTACCTGAGTCTCGGCGTCTTCAGTGTCATCGGTTGTGCGATCGCCGCTGCTGAAGTCGTAGTCTTCGTCAGTGGCAAAGCTCTGACAGAGGGTGACTAGTGCTTCTAGGAATGGATCAGATTCGGCAATGGTGAGGTCAAAATTTTGGATGGTGACGATGGAAGTATCTCCGTCTTCCTCTTCCTCGTAGTCAAAGTAATAGTCATCTTCACTTTCGACATAGCTGAGACAAAGAGCTTCTAGGGCAGCGACGAAGCCTTCTGGGTCGGCGGTTCGGGTATAAAAATCGTAGAGCAACAGCGATTCATCGTCGGCAAAGAAAGACTCTTCACTCTCCCAAACTTCGGCGCTGAAGTCTAGATCGCTGAGAGATTTAATCATCCATGAGTCGTGGCCGTTGTAGTCGGCATGTAACACATAGTTGTAGGGAATGTAGCAATAGCCGCGATCGCCCCACCCTGCGCCCCAGGAGTTACGGACAATGAACATCCGATCTTTGTCGGAGTACCCGACGCAGAGCATAGCGTGCCAGCCATGGGTTTCGCGGACATTGTCTGACTTTCTGGGCTTGGGGACGCGGCCTCGGTTGCGGGTGGCATCATCAAATGATTCAAATGTATTGAGCGCAAAGGCGATCGGGAATCCTTCGGCTAAGGTGTGCCGCCACAGATCAAGATTGGTTTCAATACACTCAGCTTCCACAATTTTGAAGTTTGCTGCATAGGTATAGGCGTCGGCATGGGGTTGTTCAATGATCAAGGTGGCGTCATTGGGCCACATGTCTTCGGTGCAGGCTCCATGCTCAATTAAACTGTTGATGGCACAATACATTTGAGCACCGCCATCTTCGTGTTCGCAGTTGGCTTGGGCGCGGGCGTTGTAGTAAACAAACATGCGGCTAACGTTGCCCGACTCGCCCAGTTCGCGTTTGGCCAGATATTCGTAGGCACCTACAAATGCATTGGCCACGCAGCTATTGCCGATCTGTTCTTCGACCTCGGTCATGTATTTGCGCAAATCAACTTTTGCAGGTAGCTGGTCGGCATGAAACCGCCCAGCCTGACGATATTTGGTATTCTCAGGACGTTGGCCTGCACGATACCCACCAATCCGATATTTCCGATTCTGGTCTGTCATGTCGATCCTTGAGCGTTGCGCTGACAATTGCCTCTACTGTCAGGATGCCCAATCTGGTCAGACTGATCCAGGAATGGTGATGGTTTATACAGAGGATTAATTCTAGCTTTATCGAAACTCTATGGTGTACAGCGCTATAGTTTAATCAATAGTTTGGACAGTTTTGAGATAGCCTGCCCTCATCCCCCAACCCCTTCTCCCAAAAAGGGAGAAGGGGAGCCGGATTGAAGTCCCTCTCCCCTCTTGGGAGAGGGATTTAGGGTGAGGGCAAATGCTGACGA
>Ga0163149_10008591_pt1 | contig 10053 bp, 7 predicted proteins | sample OliLakLV19MP5G1_FD_148604 | JGI IMG/M metagenome (GOLD analysis project Ga0163149, IMG submission 148604) | Freshwater microbial mat bacterial communities from Lake Vanda, McMurdo Dry Valleys, Antarctica - Oligotrophic Lake LV.19.MP5.G1 | ecosystem: Environmental > Aquatic > Freshwater > Lake >...
GTGTTGTGTGATTAACTTTGATATATTTGTCAAATATTTTGGGTCCGTCGTAACTTTACTATCCAGTTTAACGCAGATATCATAAAACGGAACCCCCGATGCTTTGCTACCATAGAAGGTATTCTGTGACACATAACTCGAATGATCATCTAATGCGACCTTTTTAAAAGGTTTACAATTTCCCGCAGAGGGGCCCATATAGATAGCTTCGAACATCTCATTTCCTGATATGTCTGAATTATTCGCTGCATACCCGAATGCAGCCTGAACCATCTTTTTTCGTAGATGTTCGAATCGAACGAATAGAGGAACGAAAAAGGATGCACATTCTTCGTTCGTATTAATATATTTTTTGATACGTCGTGCTATTTTATTTATATTGTGGCTAAAATCAACACCAATTTGTTCCATCACTGTAATGTATGTCAATGTCATTTTCCATGTGAAATGTTTCGAAAGGGATTTTTTTATTAAATATTCACCAACTGGCGTGTTTTCGTTGGGTAATACTGATTTGCCAATCACATGATCGCATATGTATCTCTTTATCATCTTGTTATTTTGCGGATAAGTATCGCTTATTGGCAATCCATCAAACAAATATTTACTACTAAATACTGATGAGCTGCGACTTATAAAAAATCTAAATCGGTTATAGATGTCGCATATTATTTTCCTCTGTTCTTCAACAATTCGCTTCGTATGAATCATTTCGTGGGATACGGGTCTCTCATTGGTGCCATCAAATATTCTAATCTTCTTCTTCAGAGGATCAGTGCAATATATATTATGGTATTTCTTCTTCTCTTTATTAAGATTCAAAATACTCAATAACGTAACATATGGTGAACTTTTTTCGTCAATATTTGTCAATGACCCTATGTCCGTCAATACTCCAAGCTGCTGATACATCGTTAAGTCCGCAATATCGTAGTGGAAGAATGGATATACTGAATAGTTATATATAATCGTACGATTGTCAATATATATGTAAACACTTTTATCGACAACATCAATCGTCCCACCGTTCATTTCTACATTTTTGAGATGTTTTTTGGTTTTTAAATGATCTTCGTAGTTACGTTTGCTGCCAAAAATGTACTCCGGATCACAAATTTTACAAATATTTTCATGAGGTGGCAATTCTTGTTGCGATTTTGTGTTCCCATGGACTCTCTCTGTGCAATCTGTATCTCTACCCACATGATTTTCATATTTATCTTTATCCTTAAATACTATAAAGCACTTTGGACATACTCTTTGCGTCAATCCATATTCTAAGTTCGTTTGGGGTCTATCATCCTTATCTATACGATTTAGCATTTCTCGAAAATTCACTGGCTTTTTTTTATGCGTAAAACCGTTTACATCTTCTCCCTCAATTGCTTTTCGTTTTTCATCTGAATCACTTTTTCCCTCAAATATAATCTTTGATTTTGTCTTGCCTTTAGATCTTTTTTTGCTAAGTTTTTCTTCTGAATAACTTCCCGCATCTGAACTGTTATGTTTTCGTTTGCTTTTGGAACTTGCCCGTTTTTTCGTTGATTTTCTCTCTAAATAACTTTTCGTATCTGAACTATCGTGTTTTTGTTTGGAAGACAGATGAGAAAATTTTCCATTATACTTACTTTTAGAACGCACACTTTTTTTCTTTATTTTTTCCGCTGAATCACTTTCTGCATCCGAATTATCATATTTTCTTTTATTTATACTTTTAGAACATGAAAGTATTTTCCGTCTATTTTCTCCTGAATCACTTAACGTACTGCTTTCTGATTTGGATAGATTAAACACAACTTTCTCTGGTTTCAAATATTCATCAGAAAGGGATCGTTCTGTTTCTTTGTAAAATTTGAAAATTTTTTCTCTTGCGGCCTTGACGTTTTCATCTTCTGACAATGAATTGTGTCCTTTAACTTTCAAGATTTTTTTCGACATTACTTGTTGGATAATATAATTAACGGATAGATGTTTATATAAACATCTCCCAGTTTTGTTCATATGAACAAAATCTTCAGCATTTTCATATTTTCGGATATGCTACTCTCGTTTGTTCAAAATGTTAGGTAAAAGATAATCATCCCTTTTTTGTTCAAAAACAAATTTGGCTCTAAATCGAATCGATCATTCTAAATATTCCTAAAAATATGTTACAGCCAAGACTCATGATTGCAAAAATGTTATCTCTTGATCATTTTTCAGTGCAAACAGTGGTTTTATTAGGATTCCTGCTTTTCTTTGCTCACCCTCTTGAATTATCCTTATCAATATTCTGTCTAAAACAGAACCACTGATTCATCATTTCCTTTTTCCTTTCATTTATGGATCCTGTTATCAATTCATCAAATTGGTTACAGTAACAACATTCACCTCATTTTGTGCAAAATGAGAAACGATGAAAACGGATAAAGGAGACAACATTCACCTCATTTATGTGCAAAAAAGACGTAAATTTTTCTGTTTTATTTATTAACCAATTTGGTTCCAAATCGAGCCATCCGTTCTAGATGTGTATTTTTTATTTTTATGTAGGCTGTTGCGATTTTATTTTCATCAAATTTGACCCTACAAAATCATCCGTTCTAGATGTGTATTTTTATTTTTGCATAGACTGTTACGATTCTTTCCAATAAATTCACCCCCATATGGTACGACCGTTCTAGATATGTATTTTAATTTGATATAGACGTTTCGCGATTATTTTGTATCTCACCTATTCCATTGTTTATGTAATTGAAACTCTTGTTGTTTTTTAGTTTGAATAGTTATTTTATTGGAATTACTTTTTTTATTTTTGATCATATTCTTGAAACATTCTATCCAAATAGGATCACTAACGTATCTAACACTTTTTTCTTTCATTTATGGATCCTGATATCATCTTATCATTTCGGTTAAGGTGACAACATTCCCCTTATTTTGTGCAAAATAATAAACGATTGAACAGATGAAGGATACAACATTCACCTCATTTTTGTGCAAAAAAGACGTAAATTTTTCTATTTTATTTATTAACCAATTTGGCTCCAAATCGAGCCATCCGTTCTAGATGTGTATTTTTTATTTTTGCATAGACCGTTGCGATTTTTTTTTCACCAATTTTGACCCTACAAAATCGCCCGCTCTAGATGTGTATTTTTTATTTTTGCATAGACTGTCGCGATTTTTTTACCATTTTTGACCCCTACAAAATCGTCCGTTCTAGATGTGTATTTTTGTATAGACTGTTGTGATTCTTTAGTATTCCACCTATTCCATTGTTTACGCAATCGAAGTCCTTGTTGTTTTAGTTTGAATCGTAGTTTTCTTGGAATTACTTTCTTTTTTTGTTGCGCTCTCGGAGTATTCTATCCAAATAGGATCGCTAATGCATCAAATTTTTTCATTTATGGATCCTTTATCATTTCGGTTAAGAAAACAACATTCCTCTCATTTTGTACAAAATGAGAAACGATAAAAACGGAAAAAGAGACAACATTCACCTCATTTTTGTGCAAAAAAGACGTAAATTTTTCTATTTTATTTCTAGACCAATTTGGCTCCAAATCCAACCATCTGTTCTAGATGTGTATTTTTATTTAGTATAAACAATCGCGATTATTTTGTACCACACAAAATCTCTCTTATTCTTAGGACAATGTTTGATAAAGACGCCAAATACGAAGATATCAGAGCTCTTTTAATCAAATCTTTCAATGAACAATATGATAAATACGTCAACGGACAATCCGTCGTTCGTTCCGGTCGAACACTCATATATATCATCACCGAAATGATACAATTATTTAACGGTAGTCTTATCGGTGAAGCAGTAAATGCTTTTCTCATTTTTTTCGCTTACGGTTATGATGAGCAAATATCAGTCAATCTCTCTCGCTCTAATACTAAAACGAGAACCATATTATTTCCCGTCAGATGGCTACAAAAAAATCATTCTATCATGGATCAGCTCAAAATTTCTCATCCTGATATCTCTCATTTATCCATCCGATCTCTCTCAAAAGCTATCTATGATCATCTGCAACTTAATTTTAACATCGGTTCTCTTTCTTTGAGATATGCTCATGTTGATTTTATGATACGTGTACGTGGCGCTACTTCAAAGGACGTTGCCAACAAAATTGGTCTTGATAATGATCGACCAATTATGAAATTTATTTATTATAAACGCGAAATCGGCGATTATGTCACTCGCGATGCCCCAAATTAAACACTTTTTATATTATTTATCTCAAATAGTTAAGGTGCTGATAAATATCGCATCCATTTATCAACAAAGAAACAGAAAAAGTCCTCTTTTGTATCCAACAACGTGCAAGCGTTTAGAATGTCGATAAAATAGATCGTAAAACTAAACAATACATTGATAATCAAATTATTTGCTTATCAATATCTCTCTACGCGCCTATCATTCACAGTACCATAACTTTTCTTCAATTTTATCGTCACAACCGATAATGGAATATCCGTCAACAACTGACTAAACTTTCCACCAAATTTTAAATATCTAACTGAACTCGGTATTCCATTTTTTATCGATTGGTTGAATTCCTCGCCAAATGTCAAATGTGTCACTGATGATGGAATATTATTTTCGATCGATCGATTAAATTTATGGCCAAATGTTAAATGAGTCACTGACGACGGTATGCCATCCTTTATCGGTTGATTAAATAAGTGACCAAATGTTAAATGCGTTACCGATTTAGGGATGTTATTTTTTATCGCTTGATGGAATGAACGACTAAATATTAAATGCGTAACAGATGATGGAATACTATCTTCTATCGGTTGATTAAAACGTGTTCCAAACTTTAAGTGCGTGACCCCTAACGGAATATCCCCTGTTATCGGTTCATTCCAGTGTTCGCCAAATGTCAAATGAGTCACAGATGATGGAATCAAATTCGTTATTGATAAACTGCACTGTACTCCAAATGTTAAATGTGTAACAGATGATGGAATTATCAAATGTTCCGGTTTGACGGTAAACCATTCAAATTTCAAATGAGTTACAAATGGAGGTATTCTATCTTCCGCCGATCTTATGTTTTGGGGGGATGCTAAGGTCAAATGAGTAACTGATGTCGGAATATCATTTCTAATCGATCGTTCAAAACAATAACCAAATCTTAATCGTGCGACAGATGATGGTATATTATTTTGTATCGATTGACTAAAAGATAGACCGAATTTCAAACACACGACTGTCGGAGGAATACAATCATCTATCGGTTGATCAGGCCCACTATCAAATATTAAATGTGTAACGGACTGCGGAATGTTGCCTTTGATAGGATGATCAAATCTATGTCCAAATTTCAAATAAGTGACTGATTCTGGAATACTTTTTTTAATCGGTTGGTCAAAATAAAAATCAAATGTTAAATGTGTTACCTTCCCTGGTATATTACCTCTTATCTGCCTATTAAAATTCACCCCAAACGTCAAATGGGTCACATTTGCAGGAATACGATTCTTTATCGATCGATCAAATACTCCACCGAACGTCAAATGGGTTACAGAAGATGGTATAATCTCTTTAATTGATTGATTAAATCGTTTACCAAATTTTAAATGTGTAACCGATTTCGGTAGTGTACCCTTATTAATAGGGATATTGAAACTATCTGCAATCTTCAAATGTGTTATCATCTTCGTTGCATTCAATGATGATATGTTTTTCTCATTCATCACAAAATATACATATTTTACACATTTTGGATATCTTTTGCATTTTACGCTCCCTATCTTGACATATTCAAAGTTATCAAAATATGACAACTTATTAATCTTGCTTATTAATATTTTTTCCATAAATCTCATCATATATTTCAATTTGTCCATCTTTTTTGACGTCATTGTCAATGATATCTTTTCCTTATCCGACAAATCTTCTGTTATTAATAATATCGTATCAATGGGAAGAGCTAACATTTATTCTAGTTACATATCGCACTTGAAATCTTTAAATTGTCTGTTCAACGTTACTGGCAAGAAAAGTATATTGCCTTAATGTGCAAATATTCGTTCGATGTTGCTGGCAATACTCTTGCCTGGAGATTTTAATCTGCAAATATTTATTTATTCAATGTTACTGGCTAGAGATTTGAAACTGCAAATATTTATCTATTCAATGTTACTGGCTAGAGATTTGAAACTGCAAATATTTTATCATTTAATATTACTGGCTAGAGTGTTGCCTTGAGATTTGAATGTGCCAATATTTGATCGTTCAATGTTACCGGCAAGATAATTGCCTGGAGATTTGAATGTGCCAATATTTGATCATTCAATATTACTGGCTAAACAATTGCCGAGAGATTTGAATGTGTAAATATTTGATCATTCAATGTTACTGGCAAGACAATTGCCATGAGATTTGAATGTGTAAATATTTGATCATTCAATGTTACTGGCTAAATAATTGCCTGAAGATTTGAATGTGTAAATATTTGACCATTCAGTGTTACTGGCAAGACAATTGCCATGAGATTTGAATGTGTAAATATTTGATCATTCTATGTCACTGGCGAGAGAATTGCCGAGAGATTTGAATGTGCCAATATTTATTCATTCAATGTTGCTGGCTAAATATAAATAATTGCCCTAAGATTTGAATGTATCACCCGTCCTGTCTGACGCAGATATTGTCCTCACACGCTATTATCACTAATATTAATGTACGTGATTGACGATATGTGAAGCTATATGACTCACAAATTTTACACGTTGATCAAAACCATCATATTTTTAAAGAGCGATCACTAATATCATTTATTAACACACAATATTGATAAAAAAATAAATATTTATCAATGTTGCTTTTTTTAGTTACTAAATAGCCCTGTTTTGGTAACTAAAAAAAATTGGCATCATCCTTCGATGCCAAAAAATGACGCGCGAAATCTTGAGAAGATCGAAACGATATAACAGACGCATTATGTGTATTTGTTAGATGTACTTCCACAGTAATATCAATGTTCCATTTAACCTTATTATACTCAAAAAATATTTGCGATTGCATTTCAGTAAACACAATTCCGTTTAAAATAAGTATGTTTTTAATGAAATCCATATTTGAATCCGAAACATAATTATCCGGTTGTTGCATTTTTACATATGAATAACAGCAAAGTATCCCGTATCCAATATATTTTCAATTTTAAATACCAATATTTATTTTTTCCCATGTTCTATGATGTTGCCTCCTGAATATGATGATATTGGTAAATTCAATGTTACTAATGATATTTCGATAAAATGTCAATAGAAACTGTTAATCTCTTAAGCACACATGTAAGTTACTCGCGCCCTCTCATCTACGGTATTATTATTCGTATGGCGGGTATAGAGATTCGATTCTACTTTATTGCAAAGTGACGGGGGCGTTGAGGTTTGATCAAAACAGGTGTAACGGATTACATCATCTTGACCACCCCATATTCCTCCTTTTATGTACTGGTTATCGAAAAATCTTGCTGCTTCATCCGTTTGACATGGCATCACCTCTTTATTTTTTGATTTGCTCCAATCTTCCCCGTTTTCAAGAAGAAAAATTTCAAGTACAATAACGCACTTTCTGAATCTATATATGCTCCCGCATTTGCTCCTGATGCTACTGTAAAATTAGTGGTAAATCCTACATACCATGCGCTGACACTTACAGTCCATTCTTCATCACGTCCACGCTTCTTATTCACTGAATCATAGATTACGATGTGTTGTGGATCAATTATCGTTGTGGGAATTGCATATCCAACTGAAAGATAATATCCTGTTGTAACTGGATCATATATTCCTGCTGTTACATTTATTCCCCATACGGATAACACCCAGGCTTTGAAATCAGCTTCGAATGGTGCTACATCTGCTGCATTCAACAATTTATTGGTTACAGATTTGGTGTAATATGGATCTATCACAAATTCAGGTGCGATGTTCGTTGCATTTACGGCGTCTTTGTTCTGTTGAATAAATCTGTATCTGCCCTCACTTGCGGCAAATAATACGATCAAGAAGAATAGCATCGGTTGTAAAATTATGATCTATATATATATAGAATAGTACTCGTGATACTTTTTTTTCAATAAGGCAGGGTAGCATAATCATATATATATAAATTGAGCAAATTGACAATAAATTCGATATATGTGTTACTGTATTGACGTTGTCTTCAATATAGTTCTTCCGTTCATCATATAGCGATATTGAACGCAAAAAAAAAATGAAAAAAATAATAATTTATGTCTACATACCAACCAATAATATCAAATATGGCAGAAGAATTCGAATTCAAAAAATTCTATCAATTAGATGCTAAATACATCAACCTAGCTGATACTAATCTCATAAAACAGTCAGTGATCGTTCCAATTCAGAAAAACGAACGTGCGAAAAAATTTGAAACACTACTCTACAAGAACAACCTGCAGCATAAAATATTAAATTATCAATTTGACAAGTTGCTTATCATTTACCAAAACATGACTACCAACAAGGACCTAACTAAAAAACAACTTGAGACAGCCAAGGAGCTCAATTGTTCCAACATCAAAAACATTCGAAAATATAGTGATCTGGATTCGCTATCTAAATTAGAAAAAAATGTTACTCCTATTGAAAGTTTGATAATGATCACACTGTTCCAGGCATGCATTATTGACCATCAATATGACGATTTAGTATCACGATTCGAAAAACATATCGCTGGCCTGGACCCCATAAATAGTCCAAAAACGAAGACTAAAAAAACTAAAAAAACTAAAAAAAGATTGGTGGATATTATGATTGATTCATTGTATTATATGACACAAATGAAGATTGTTCTTAAAGATGAGATAATAAAGGAACAACCTAGCGTAGTGCGAAACGATTGTTGCGTATGTTTCGAAAATATGCAAACGAGGATATGTTTGGTTCCATGTGGTCATACTGTCGTTTGCGGGCAATGTGCTGCTAATATTAATAAGTGTCCGATTTGTGTGACCACGATAACCCAATTTGTTAGGATTTATGATTAATAATATTCAATTATGATTGAATATTATTCATTAACATGTTTTCAGCTTCACTAACACATGTATCAAATTTGGACATATTGTCTTCAAAATTACAGCAATATCTAAAATATTAGCATAATTGAATAAGACAGCAAAAAAGCAGATAACGTCGTCAAATGTTTATGCATTTAAATTGTATAGTTGCCATCACTTATCAATATCTATCGTAACTATGCTAAACTCTGATATTAACGAATTCATATTTCGTTTACATGCATGCGAATTCAATGTTTTGTAATTTGCTTGACTCATTTGACGATTCTTTGGATGTTACATATTGATTCATCAATAAGTGGTTCACATGATGGTCATAATAAATTGTGAGCTATTATTTTTGCTTTTGATATTTTATTACTAAAATGTAAAAACAGAAAAAAAAGTGTAGCGTTAAATAATTGTCCACATGGATTACCATCACTAATATTGATAACTAAATCGTTTACTTATCAATATCGTATTATTTTTGTTCTGCGTACTATATCCTCATCAATATTCAAATCGTAATCTGTTTCTAATTCTATTTCCTTTACTGACGACGAAACACAATTGTTTATTGATTGATAAAACCAATATCCAAATTTTAAATAAATCACTGACTCAGATATACTATTAATTTCCATCGCCTGATTATAGTTATCCCCTAATTCTAAATGTGTCACAGATGTTGGTATATCACTTTTTTTTATCGGCTCGTTGAATGTGTCTGCAAATTTAAGATGCGTTACAAATCCGGGGATACTTCTTGTGTCTGCTTCGAAATATATATATTTTGCGCATTTTGGAAGAATACTTATAAGTTCCGATATTTCTACACTTTCGAAATTATCGAAATATGGTAACGCTACAATATAGCGAACATGTATTTTTTCACGATATGTACATTTATATCTTATTTTTTCCATTCTTTTCGATATCATCGTCACATATATTTTTTCTCTATCACATAATTCATCACATATTTTTATTATTAAATCATCGTACAAATCAACCA
>Ga0163149_10008592_pt1 | contig 10052 bp, 7 predicted proteins | sample OliLakLV19MP5G1_FD_148604 | JGI IMG/M metagenome (GOLD analysis project Ga0163149, IMG submission 148604) | Freshwater microbial mat bacterial communities from Lake Vanda, McMurdo Dry Valleys, Antarctica - Oligotrophic Lake LV.19.MP5.G1 | ecosystem: Environmental > Aquatic > Freshwater > Lake >...
CCTCCTCAAGGCCGGTAAGCCCAAGAAACTCGCCCTCACCGCCGTGATGCGCAAACTCATCATCCTCCTCAACCGCCTCCTAAAAAATCCTCAATTTAAGCTCGCCTGAAAGACCGTTGCTGACCCCTTTTTCGGCGCCCTTCTTTTCAGGAGGGGAGAGGGGTGCGCCTTCTCCCCTGTGACTCCTCACCCATCCCCGACACGTTGTGTCGGTTTCTAATTGTCGTTGACGGCGCGCTGCTCCCGCAACGATCACTCGCGCGTATCCGTCCTCCCTCGCGGCGTGAGCAACAACAACGAACTGGGCACTCTGAGCGTAGCGAAAATTTTCCCTGAAGAACCGGCTTGAGTTAATTGCGCTCTCCGGCGCTTACGAAGACGAGATACATGTTTCCCTCGGTGAGACGGGTGTTTTCGGTGTTGGCTCCGAGAGTGAGGCTGCCGGCGGTTTTCATGGGGCGCATGAAGAGGTCCATTTTTTTCCCGGCTACGAGGAGCGTCAAATTCGCGGCTTGAAATTGCTGCGTGAGCCATGCCGGACGGGGCAGGCGGTTGTCGTGGGCCACCCAGACGACCGTGTCGGCGGCGACTGCCAGTTCCATCAGGTCGAAGGCGCTGTAGAGCGCGTCCCGGTTGTCAGCTTGCACCCAGTCGGCACCGATGAGGTCTCCGTGCAAGGCGACAAACGGTGAGTCGACGTTTACGTAGGCGTTGCGGCCGTCGGCGGCGTTGGTTTCGACATGGACGATCGCGGCATTGGGCGCGGTGTAGTTGAGGGTTTGAATAAACCGGCCGAGCTTCACCGGGCCGCTCGGCTTCGGGGAGGTGGCGCTCGCGACGATGATCCGGACGGGGGCGGCGTGGCTCAAGGTGACCAAGGGCAGGTGGGGCAGCGCGCCGGTGAAGGCGTGCGACTGAACGCTGGTGGTGGCGGTTTTCAATCCCGCGCTGCGGGCGGTGAGGGTTAATTCTCCGGGAGTGCGATTGGCGCGGACTGCGACCCGGTTAAGGCCGGCTTCGAGATCGAGGTGGAGATGGTTGATCGAGTTAATCTTGCCGCTGTTATAGCCGCCTCGCCAGGTGCCCTCGCCGGTGAACTCGAAATCGACGCGTTGTTGAAAGGTCGGGCAACGTTCGCCGCGTGCGTCAATCGCCTCGACGTCAAAGAGCACAATGTCGGTGCCGTCGGCGATCAATCCGCGATCATTGGTGAGCGGGGTGAGGCGCAAGGCGACGGCTGGCCCGACGGTGTGGCGGGTGTCCGTGGCGACGAGGTGACCGGCGCGCGAGGCGACGGCTTTGAGTTCGCCCGGCGCGAAGGGGATGTCCGCGAAAGTGAACAGGAAGCGCTCGGCAACTTTTCCGTGTCCGAGGGAGATACCGTTGAGGAAAAGTTCTACGTCGTCGCCGTTGGTCGCGACGTAGATGTTTTTTTTGGTGCCGGGAGGATAAGTCCAGTGGCCGATGAGGTGGACCTGCGGATCGTCGCGGAACATCGCGGCGGTGACGAAGTAGGCTTCTTTCGGCAGGCGGACGGCGTCGACTTCGCCGCTGGTGCGGGCGACTTCGACGGCGACGCGACCTCCGCTGGTGCTGTCGGAGAACAACCAGTTGGCCCCGCCGGCGTGGGCGGGCGCGCCGAGTTTCTTCACGTAGTGGCCCACTTGATTGATGGCGAATTGCTCGGAGGTGAGTTGGTAGGTTTGGCCTTGGGCCTCGGGGTAACCGAAGTTGGGCGGCGAGGCGTGGTCCCACACCCGGCGCGGTGATTCCTCGCGGTTGTATTCCCCTTCGACGACGGGGAGGCGGGCGATTTCGCGGCCGCCCTCGGTGCCGATGCCGACATCCATGAACTCGGCGGTGATCGCATCGGCGCGCCGGTGAGCGTAGGCGCGGCTGCCGTGCGGATCGTATTTATCCATGAGGGCGCGCAACTCGGCGGCGTGCTCGCGGCTGATTTTTTGGTTGCCGCCTTCCCAGATGAAGATCGACGGGTGGTTGCGGTAATAAATCAGGACGTCGCGGAAGTTGGCGACGCGCAGCGCCCACGCGCCGCCCACGGTATCGTGTTCGCCGTCGCCGCCGGGTTGGAGCGTGATGATGCCGAGGCGATCACCGGCGGTGATTTGCGCGGGACCGGCGGGCACGTGGCCCCAGCGAACAAAATTCCCGCCGGCTTCGCGCATGAGATTGCTGGTGTAGAAATGCAGCCAGTCGGGCTGGGCGGCGCCGAGACCGGGCCATTCGTTGGTCGCCTTCTGGCCCCAGCCGTGGAGTTTTAGGTGCGCGCCGTTGACGAAGAGTCCGGCGCTCGCGTCCCAGCGAATGGCGCGGATGCCGAGCGGGATTTCCGTGCTGTCGATCAACTGTCCATCCGTGCGGAGGGCAATGACCACGCGGTAGAGGTGCGGGTAAACCGGTTCCCAGAGACGCGGGCGGGGGATGATCGAATGGCTGAGGATTTTTTTGGTTTCGCCGGCCGCGAGCTGTTCGGTGGTGCGCGCCGTGAAAATGGATTTTCCGTCGGCATCGAAAATTTCGGCGCTGACTTCGACTGAGGTGGCGGTGGCTCGCTCGTTGCGCAGCGGAATTTCCAGACCGATCTTGGCGGATTGTTCGGAGACGTCGGTCGCGTAGGCGTAGGGACCCTCCGTCTGGAGAAAACTGTAGAGTGGCAGAGTGAGGTGCAGCGGGTCCGTCACGATGAGGCGGACGTTGCGGTAGATCCCACCGTGGGGCGGATGCCAGTGCGGGTTATTCCAAGGGATTTGATCCGCTTGCAGTTCGTCGAGGGTCGCCGGAATTGTTGCCTGCAGTTTCGCCGAGAGCGCCGCGAGGTTCGGGTGCGTCTGTTCGTTCGTCGCGGCCTGCGGAGCGATCGAGGGATCCAGCGGATCCCGCACGAAACGGTTGTCCGCCATCACGGCGAGGACGTTGGGCGCGCCGATTTTCAAATAAGGAGTCAGATCAAAACCGAAGGGCGTGAAACCTCCTTTGGCGGTGCCGAGCTTGATGCCGTTCAAGTAAACTTCGGCGACTTGGCGGACGGCTTCGAATTCCACGAACACTTTTTTGCCGGCCCAGTCACGGGGAGCGGGGAAAGTTTTTCGATACCACGTGCGGCCGCTCCATTGTTCCTGTTCACCGCGGTGGCCGGGCAGGGACCAGTTGTCGAAAGTATCGGTGTCGTTGAAGGTGTGGGGCGTCGAGACGGTGCGCCAGGCGCGATCATCGCAATCAACGGCCGCTGCCCCCGGGGGGTCGGCTTGGATGAATTGCCAGTCCGGGTTGAAGTTGACGAGAAGGCGTCCGGGCTCGGCCCATGCGGTTGTGAGTGCGCCCCACGCAGTGAGGCCGACGAGACAGAGTGAGTGCGGGGAGATCATAAATGGGTCGGTTGAGCGAGCCGGGCGCGGCAACGCCGCAGGGCTTCGAGAAAATAATAGTACGCGTAGTTCAAGGGCGCAGCGATTTCACTGTGCTGTGGATAGTTTTCGGTCGCGTGCTTGAGGAGGAAACCTTGGTTCTCTCCGGGCTGGGCCGAGCGGTGCCGCCCCAGAGTGACACTCGGATGCCCCGTCTGCTCGCGAGGGAGAAACGGCGGTGGCTAACCGGAATGCGGAGTGAAAGGGAAGGGAGATAGGGCACCCTATTCATGATCAATCAAGTGGAACCAGAGAATATGGGAGGAGGTGAAGATTAGTGAGAAAACGGGTGGCTTCTTTTTTGGTGCGGGCTTCGGCGGCTTTGCCAGCCTCGCCATACTGGCCGATGCGGCGTGGCCACCAGCGCAGAGAGCATGAAGCCACGGAAACCGCGCATGAAGGTGTTGCTCATGGTGAGTGCAGGGTTGGTTTTGCGGTGGCGCGGTCAGGCGATAGACTCGGAAATTATCCACCTTCGTATGATGGCGCACGATGCGCAGGTCAAACCTACCTTCCGGGAAAGGATGCGGGTCGGTGAGATCAAAGATGAGTTCACCGTCGCGAAAGAATTGCCCGTGTTCGCCCTCGGGGGCTGAGTTGGATTTTGAGGTTCCTTGTTTTCAGTGGGTGATAAAACTCTCCACCGAGTTTCCGCGAATCAGTTTCGTCCAAGGGCGAAACTAGAATTTCCCCTCCGCCTCATCGGCTCAGGTGTTTGTTTATGGGGCGACGGCGCTGCACGATGCCCGCGACTGGGCGTGGCTGTCAGCGGCCATCCGAAAAAGCCAGAAACCGAAACCGAGGGGGGAGTTATCCTCTGAGGGGATTCATCAAGAGATGAATCCTTGGAGAAGTTGCTCCGACTAATCGTCTCCGCCCTTGGGTTTTGGAGGGCCTGCTAATCGCAGGCAAATTCACCCCAGTCTGCGATTAGCAGACTCCCCGAGCCCACCCCGAAGACGATCAGTCGCAGGGCTAATCTAAAGTTTCGCCCATTGGCGAAACTCATTAGTGGTAAACCCGCCTTGGTTGCTCTGAGTTCCTTAGGTTTCTCCTGCGCGCTTCCACCCCTCGAAAACAGCGAGGAACCTGAATGCATTTAATGCGGGGGACGCGGTGAGCGCGGAGCCTGACGTGATTTCACGCCGCATCCCTTCGTGAGCTGATCGTGTTTAGTATTCGTGGAGAGATTCGGGACGAGGAAACGAGCTGAGCCTGCCACGGCACAAACCGGATGAACGGTATCCAGATGGAGCGCGACCTTCCGACTTCGCCAAGGCTACGACGGACAAGCCGGGCGCGCTGGGTGCCGGCTCACGTTGCAAAACCCGCTCGGAGGTCGGGTTCCACCACCGCAGAGGCAAGCACGGTGAATCTTGAGACCCGCGCCACACTTCCCCATCACGTCAGGCTCCGCGCAGACAAAGCGGAATGGATGAGGTCAGCATGATTCGGAGACCCGTGCCACGACAGCGGTGATGAACGATGGTTGGGCTGATGGGTTTGATCAAATCTTCCGGAGCTTGCGTCGGAGGGATTCATGGGCGCAGCGGAAAAATCTGGCGTGTGGATAAAAAAAAGGCCCGACCCCAATCTGGGCGGGCCTTGAAATAGCATCGATGCCTGGGGGCCGGACGCGGGCCGGAACCGGGGCGGTTAACTCAGAACTTCGGTCCCTTGTAGTTGATCGTGTAGGTGAAGTAGACCGCGCGTTTCTCGCCGAGGAGGCGGTTGAGAGCGCTGGCCCCGACGCGGAGGTATTCCTTGTCGAGGGCGTTGTTCACGTTCACTGCGAACGTGTGGGTGGCCTTATTGCCGCTTTTCAGCGTGTAGCGCATGCCGAAGTTAAACAGCGAATAGCTCGGGGCCTTGAGCGCCCACTGGTTGGTGGAGCTGGTCACGACGCGGACGCCCGTGACCGGCGTGGTCGCGTAGGCATCGCCGGCATTGGGCAATTCGGTGGGAGTGGCCCCGACGAAGGTGACGCCGAGGTTGGTCGAAAAACCCTTCAGCAGGGCGATGCTCGGGGTGTATTTGACGGTTACGCTGCCGTTGTAAGGCGCGATGAACGGCACGAGCCGACCGATAGCAGCCGGGAACGAGGTGCCGAAATCCGTGTAAATGGAGTGAACATTGCCGTAGCTGACGAGGAGCGAGACGTCATTGTTGACCTCCCAATTGGCGTCGATCTCGTAACCGCGCACGAGTTGATCGCCGTCGCGCCGCTGGATCTGCGCGAAGATGCCGGAGCCGGGCGAGGTTTCCACCGTGTCGGTGACGGTGACGTTGTAGCGATTGATATAGAAACCACTGACGGTGTAGCTGAGTCGACCGTCGAGGAGGGCGCCTTTGAAGCCGAAGTCATAGCCGGACGCAGTCTCGGGTTTGTAGGTCGGATCGGCCACGAGGAGGGTGGTGTCAGCTTGGCTGACGAAGTAGCTCTCACTGTAGTTGCCGAAAACCTGAAACTTCTCGTTGATTTTGTAGTTCGCCCCGATGTTGGGCTTGAAAGCTGTGATGCTCTTGCGCACAGGGTCGCCGACGACGTAGGTGGGATTAAACGGCGTGAACGAGGAAGCCGGGGTTAAGATGTCGCGGTGGCGGAAGCGGGCCGCATCGAAGCGGGCCCCGGTGTAGAGCTTCAGATCGCCATTGAGCAGGGAGGTCGAATGGCGAAGAAGGCCACCGAGTACGGTGATGCGGCGCTTTTGGTTGCGCGTATAAATTTCACCTGGGGATTCCGTGTAATGTTTGGTGAAATAGGGGATCGGCCCGATGGGATTGTAGTTGGCGTCGAGGGTGACGCGGCGCGCGGTGTTCCAAGCGACGATGTCGGGGTTGGTGCTGCCGGCGTAGCTCAGAATCGGGTCCCAACGGTAGTAGTCGTTAAAGTCGATGGTGAAGAGGGTGCTGTGTTCGAGCTCGCGATTATTGGTCCAATAGCGGGCGAGCAAATCGGCCTGCACGCCGCCGCCGTCCTCGAAGATGCGGGTGCGATTAGGCGTCGTGCCGCGGGTGATCGAGATCGGCGTGCCAACAACCGCAGGGTTGATGGCAATAAAGGTAGTGGCTGCGGGACTCCAACTGTTGTTCTGGTTATAGTCCCAGCGGCGGGCCTGATAATAATTGGCGGCAACGCGGGCGGTGAAGATCGAGTTGATCTTCTTTTCGTAAATCGAGTTGAGGCTGGTGTTGGCGCGGTTCAGTTCGCTTTGCGGGCCGTGCGGGTTGTAGTTGCCGAGGTTCCGCGCGTAGCCGATGGCCACGTCGTCCGTGGTGGCGGCGGTGCCTTTTTGATCGATGATCAGCGGCACGGGGGAGAGCGGCGCGTGACGGAGCTGGGAGAAATGCTCGATCGAGAGCGTCAGCTTCGAGAGGTCAGCGAAAAGGTGGTCCATCGCAAAGTAGTACTCTTGGTTGCGATTGACGGCGTAGTCTTGGTCGAACTTCCGTTGATAGTGGCTGGCGGTCAGCACGTAGTTGGTCTGGCCAAAGACGCCGGACAGCAGCGGGCCGGTGCTCTCCAAAGTCACGCGCTGCGTGCTGTAGTCACCGTAGTTGAAAGTGAGCTCCTGATTAGCGACGGATTTGGGCGACTTGGAGATCATGTTGATCATACCGCCAGGGGAGGTACGACCGTAGATCGACGCATTGGAACCCTTGATGATTTCCAAGCGGTCGATGTTGGATGAGCCGTAACGGCCGAGGCGGAAGAAACCATCGCGCAACTGGTAGGAGGAGGTGAAACCGCGGAGATTGAAATTACCGCCGATGTCGAGGCCGCCGAAGTTACTGATCTGGGTGATATTGTCGCTGAATTCGAAAATGCCGAAGTCCTTGAAGAATTCGCTGGTCATGACGTTGATCGTGTAGGGCAGATCGACGATCTTGGTTTTGACGCGGCTGCCGGTCATGGTCTCGGAGACCGCGTAGCCTTTTACCGCATCTGCATTGACGGTAAACGGGGCTAGCTCGATGACTCCATCGGCCGGCGCGGGGGCTGGTTTGATCTGAGCGACAGAGGTAATCGCCGAGAGCAGCAAGAGAGCGGCTAAATAACGGGATGATTGGGTATGGTATCGGTTCATGGGTTGGTGGGGAATAGGTTCGTGGGTTCGGGGCAGTGGCACCAGAGTGGTGGGCAGCAGGCCCGAGGGTGCGCAGTACATACTAGGCCTTGCCAATTAGGGAAGGGATTCGTTATTTATATCGTTAAGCAATTTTATGAAAAAACCGGTCACCATGAAGGTTGTGGCGGAAAAGGCCGGGGTGACGCAGGCCACTGTCTCAATGAGTCTGGCCCACAGTCCCCGGATCCCGGTGGCGACGAGGCAACGGATTCAACGTTTGGCCCGTCAACTTGGCTATCGGCCCAATCCCTATGTTGCCACCTTGATGCGGAGCCGCCGGCTCGGGCGCGCCCATGCAGACCGCCCGATAATCGCGTTGATCAACTGTTATGATACGCTCACGGGCTGGCGGGAAACGGACTCGGCCACCGTGCGGCAAATGCTGACCGGGGCCATCGAATGTGCGCAGGATCGGGGTTATCGGGTCGAGGAGTTTTGGCTGCATCAAGATGGCATGACGGCGGGGCGTTTTAGCGAGATGCTCTTCACCCGCAGTATCCAAGGCGTGTTGTTGGGACCCTTGGCGATCGGGGCTTCGATCCCGAAACTGACCTGGGACTATTTTGCACCCGTGCGACTGGGCGTGCCTTTGCCGGATTCGACCCTGACTTCGGTGTGCAACGATCATTTTTCCTCCTGTATTCAGGTGATAAGGAGCTGCCGCCATCTGGGCTACCTGCGGCCGGGGTTGGTTTTATTGGAAGCGCACCTGACGCGGTTTCAAGGGCGCTGGGACGGGGGCCTGATGGTGACAGAACGGCTGCTGCCGGGCACCGAGCCGGTGAAACCTTTGTTGCTGAAGACGTGGACAGATTTTGCTCCGTTGAAGGGGTGGTTGCAGCAGGAGCGACCCGATGTGATCATCACTCCGACACCGGGGGCGGTGCAAAATCACCTCCGTGGGCTGGGGTGTCAGGTGCCGCAAGATCTCGGGTTGGCCTCCTTGGCCTGCGCGCAACTCGGGGATCCGACGAGCGGGATTTTCCAGAATGGCCACCTGATTGGGGCGACCGGGATCGACATGGTCATTGGCCTGCTGGAGCGCAATGAACGCGGTCTGCCGACCCAAACCCGCACAGTCATGATTGAGGGGGTTTGGAATCCCGGTAAAACCCTGCGTCCGTTGGTTTCACCCGCCGGCCCCGGGCACCGCCTCCGCGTGAGGGGTAAACGAAAGCTCCACCAGAGGATGCCCGCCGCGAAGGGTGACTGAGGGGAAACCCATGACAATGGTCACCATGACGGCGGGAACGATGCCTGCTTCGGCGGTACCGAGTACCAAGCGGCACAGCCCGATGGCCCCGAAATTATCCGCCAGCTCGGGCAGACAGGTCGCGAGCGGCATCGTGCCGAGGAACAAGGGCAGTATGATGCGAGTGCCCCAGTGATCGATGAGGTGCCCGGTGAAAAAACAGCACAAGGTGTACGGCCCCATGAAAACGGCCACGAGGCCGACATACATGGCGTCGCCCAGTTGCTGACCCGTGATCCCGCCCTCACGTGTCGGGAGACCCGTGCCACTTCCCCATCACGTCAAGTTCCGCGTCCGCCGCGGCAAATTTCATTTATTCCGAATCGCGGCGCAGTTGAGCTCACCCTAATTACTCGGGGTCAGGATGCCCAAGCCTCGGTGCTGGCCGCTTGATTCAAATAAACCGTGGACTCGACCGAGTAGCGGTAGGCCCAGCGGGATTTCCATTTGCTGGCGTAGGCATAGCCAAAATAATTCCGGCATCGTCCCCGATCAACCAAGGCAAACCAGCAGCGCAGGTTTCACGGATGCGCTGGGCAGGTCTTCCGTAGTCACGGCTTTCTCGTCAAACATCTCGCAGGTGGTGACGATGTAGTGATTGTCGATGGCCGCTATCGCCGCGGCATCGGCGGTGGTGGCGGGACGGATCATGGAGCTGGGGAGGGAAATTATGCGGGAGGTTTCGGCGCGAGATTTCCCTGCGCCACGGCCTCGTCGATCATCTTCACGGCGTATTGCCAGATGGTTTGCGAGCCGTCGGCGACGTGGGCGTTGCGGGCGAGCACCCTGTCCTGAGTGACGCCGTGTTTGCGCCACGCGGCCCCTTCGCTGAGGCAGTTCAAGAGCATGGGATGAAAGCGATCACACGCGGCGGCGAATTTGGCTTCGGGCGTTTGCTTGGCCTCGAATTCATCCCACAACGCGCGGAACTCGGTGGTCTGGTCCGCTGGGAGCAGACCGAAGATGCGCGTGGCGGCCTTGGCTTCGCGTTCATGCTGATCGGCCATGTTTTTGAGGTCGTAGGCAAAGGTGTCGCCGGCGTCGATCTCCACGAGATCGTGAATGAGGACCATTTTCAAAACGCGGAGCACATCGAGCGGTTGGTGATTACTGTGCTCGGCGAGCACGATGATCATGAGGGCGAAGTGCCAGGAGTGCTCGGCGCTGTTCTCGGCGCGGCGGCTTTGGGTGATCAGCGTCTGGCGGAAAATTTCTTTGAGCTTGTCGGCTTCGATGATGAACCGG
>Ga0163149_10008596_pt1 | contig 10051 bp, 8 predicted proteins | sample OliLakLV19MP5G1_FD_148604 | JGI IMG/M metagenome (GOLD analysis project Ga0163149, IMG submission 148604) | Freshwater microbial mat bacterial communities from Lake Vanda, McMurdo Dry Valleys, Antarctica - Oligotrophic Lake LV.19.MP5.G1 | ecosystem: Environmental > Aquatic > Freshwater > Lake >...
ATTGTCGTGGAAAGAACTGTCACTGTAAGAACGGCAGCCTGCATTCCTACATCGACAACGCCTTCATGACGACGGCATTTGTTTTAGAGTCCTGGGGTGCCGGTGGAAGTGGCTTCATTCATTTTCAGTCGCAACTGCGGTGGTGAATGTTGTCAAAACAATATTCTGGTCGATTTATTCATTCATTCGGCCGAGACTGCTTTGTACAGAAAGAAGCCAAGATAGTTGTACTGCGAACCCAAGTATCCACGGATGTCTCGGCATGGCATTCAAATAACAAACATAACAATACACTGTATTATGGAGCATTCAAATCAATTCGCAGAAGGAAAGAATCGAACCGAATTATTATTATTACTATTTTTGCTCAGGAGACAAGACAATATTGTAGTTTGGTTACGGGCACTAATTTCTTTTATTAATAACATTATAAATACGGAACAGCCATATCCATCCATCCATCGACTCTTTTTGAATGCTTTCATGTTTGTATCCGTCCGCGATTTTTTTTATGAAATACTTTATTACCCTCTGTAGTTTTATCAAGCAGGCAATCATTTGCGGATTGACTTTCCCGAGAGAACCTCCAAACGACGTTACATGACCTGTGATGATTGTCTTTTTTGTCGCGGCTCTCTCCACTTGAGCCCCCTCATCAAAATCCCACTACTTGTCGTAGAGGCAAGCCCCGCCACAACAACTGACTTACGAGGGAACCTGCCCGGGACAAAAAATCGTGGGATCGTCTTTGTCGATAAAGATGAAGTTCTTGTTTGTCACGGGATTAATAACACTGACAATCGTGAGTTGGAGAGCCCCTAAGAGAGTGTCTCCGTTGTCGAATACATAGGGAGAAATCCTTCCGAATCCATAGGCCTCAAAATCAATTCCCCCCCGGTCCGATTTCTTATCTCCTTGCTGCCATTGGTCTGGGAAGTCCCAAGTCTGTGTGATTTCCTGACCCTGCCATTTCATGGTACATTTCACGGTGCCAAGCTCGACAGGCTTGATATCTGCCAATTTACGCCCACCTAGTGTCGCGTCGCCAAGCTCGGCAGCTGTCAATTGGCGTCCACCTAGGTTCAGATGCTCGGGTCTAGTGGAATAAAGCTTAATTCCCTCCTCACTCTCTCCTAGGCGGCGAGTGACCCTGTTTGCACCCCATGCACAGAAGAAACGGACAGCTTTTTTATCTTCTCCGCAAAAAAATAGTTGCGCAACTTCACCCTCTAGTAATAGTAATAATATTATTAATATAAGGACAAAAACAAACACAATTTGACGAGCATGGCGAGAAAAGCAGCCAAGAAAGTCATGGACCATGACAGGACCAAGGATTACTAGTAGAAAGAATAAACCTATCAAACCATCCAACCATAAATGGAGGTACGAGTTGGGCCCCTTCCAAAGCAGAAACAACCGACCACTTACCAAGGTCATCCCCGCTATCGCTTTTGAGCTGACGTTCACCAAATTTATCATTGGTATCAACGGCCTGGGCGCCGGTGCAGAGAAGCGCTAGAACGGCAAGAGGAGCAGAGAGCTTCATGTTTGCCGATTGTTTGTTTCTTGACAATTAACTAAGAGTATATTTTTTTATGATTGTTCATTTGCTAATGGCAAATGAAAGTTGTGAGGTGAGTAGAAATTCTTCTGCGGAACCCGAGCATGATATTTTGCATGTTCTTGGCAGCACTTCAGACAGTTGTGCCAGAAGAAGGAGCCGAGTCCCTCAAAGGATTCCCTTCTTGGCCAAAATATATTTTACCAAAATGGCATTTCTCGTAGCTGCCAATGGCGAGCCCATGCTTTCAGATAGCTAGTTAGCTACCGTACCTGGTACTAGTAGCAGTCTGTAACCATGGATGTACGCCGCGACGAGAAAAAGGACTCAGAGGTGCACCACGAAAAATTGGAAATGTGAGGAGGAATTTTTTGTTAGCTCCCTTGCACGATTCGACAGATTTGATGTCGTGCCAATGACGTCACTTTCGGAACACTCGGCAATTTGCATCAGATCTGATATGATTGTGCATATCGATGGTCGGTACCAGGTACGGTACCTGTTACTCGTACTCTAGCTAGTAGTACCAGTACCAGGTACCGCATGTAGCTATTTTAGATTGATTTACTTGCTGTAGCTCCAAAAATTAATGATCCCGAGTGCGGAGTCTTATTGGAGTACTATTAGTATTAGTTTATTATTAGTAGGTAATTAGTCTTCCAGCACTCCACCTGTAGTTCTACTAGTCGTTCTTTTCCTCTGTGAGGGTTAGTCAGCTGCTAGCTACGCCACTGCTCGTGTAGCTAGCTAGGAAGCGGTTTGCCAGTGATCCCGGCCGCTTTATATACTTCACAATGCCATGCTAACATGGCTTCTGCTTTAATGTGGTAGACTTGAGTACTAGTACTGAAGCATCACTCTCCATAGCACACGAGAAAGAACATAGCGATTCCTTCGACTTGCTGTCCTCCAAGTGGCCTAGTCCGTCCAGTTGAGTGAGTCAGTCCGTCGTTAGTACTAGTAGCCACGCAGCGAGACTGTAGAGAGACAGGGAGGATCAGAAGGGAGGAACTCAATCGAGTTGACGAATCCATGGCCACCCAGGTAGCTTCTACTAGTCAACTTGTATGCTGTGGAATCACTCTAGTCTGGTTCCTCAGTCCTGCAGTGCCCCATCCGCCGGCCGGCCGGGCTCCGTCAACTTGAATGATACGAAAACGATCTACTAGCTAGTGTTGCGTGTTGAGTTATCGAGGATCGACTAGGATTTACGCCCAGCGGATTGCCAGTGATCTGGGGTCTGCTCCAGTGCCGAAGGAAGGATTGGCGACGATCTGCTAGCTAGTACACCAACCTACCACCAAAGCGGCGGCGGGCGACGACCATTGTGTATGGAACTGGAGAGATGTCCCTGCCCGGGTGGGACAACAACTCGAACAAAAAGAACAACTGCGCGACTTCAGTTGCAATGGAAAAGATCAATGTCCGGTTTGTGAACCCCAACAAGCTACAGCATTGCGCTTTGGCCTAGCTTTTGGTCTGCTACATTCTCAAATCGTGACATCTAGCTGTCTAATACCGACCTACCACATGGTGTAACGACGATCTTATGTAACTATCCAAAAGTATAGACTAAAATTGTACGCAACCTCCGTAGTGCGACGTTCACCGCCAGCTCAATATCAATATTAATATCAATCTCAGTCTACTTTCCAAATTTTCTTGAGCATATCATAGGCCCTTGGATCATGCTCTTTGATCTGTCTTCGATTGAATGGATACCACTTGTTGAATTCTTCATCGGATCTCATATCGGGCTGTCCCAAGAAGGCTGCCGAAAGCTCGGCAAAATATTCCATCCGATTGGTAGCAGCATAAGCTACAATCATCATTTGGGAATGACAAGTTGGGTGAGCACAACAAAAAGCCAAGGATCCGATGACAGAGAACGACGAGAACGACAAAAAAGAAGCACATGTGAGTAGCATCCTACCTTTGTTCATGGGACCTTGAGGGCCATGGACCCGAATCCAATCATAGAGTCGATCCTTCATGGCTTGGTCATAGCAAGCCTTGATTTCGTCATTGTCGTATCCCTTGTCCAAACATTTGTGATGATAGGCGTGACTAAACTCATGGACCAAGACTCCCGCACGGCCCCAATAGGCACAGTCCTGGAAATATTCCTTGGCAGAATAAATCTCGACACACTCACATTTTTCGGGATGCATCAAGTTTTCTTCCAACCAATTTTTTTCGGGATGAAAACAACAACTAAAAAAAAGCAAGCATTTTGCAAGTGAGAAACAATAGGACGTGAATATATCGACAATCCAAATACAATACTCATACACGCACCCTCTTCCGTTAATGGGACAAATTTCCGGACCCCAACAAAAGGTTTTATTGACATAGACGGGAGTATTCTTTCGGAGAAATTCGCGGGCATGTTGTGGCAACAGTTTGGCAGCATTTTCCAAATCTTGAGCGAGTTTCTTCTCCAGACTCGCATCCCCATCATGCCAATTGGGCTCGAGATATACGGGCCACCCACCGAGGGTGGACTTTTCGTACGTTTTGGTCTCACACGTATTGATTTGTTTGTCATCCACTTGGGAATGAGAGGCTTGGACCACCCAACACAAATCATCACTATCATTGTTGTCGTTGTCCGTGGAGCCTCGAAGATTATGAGACGGAGGTTTGCAGCATATGTAATTTTTGGTGGGTTGTTGGGAAATGGTCACGAGATGGGTGTATTTTTTATTTTCTTGGTCATCGTCAGTCGCCAAAGCATCGGGTCGATATCCTCCCACAACATATTTTGGATCCAAGGTTTGATCTTTTTTCATTCGATTCATCTCTTGGTCCGAGGGACACTGCGCAATACAAAAGGCATCGCCCAAACACGTATTTTCAATATGATCCAAGGCATTGACGGGTCCTTCCATGATTTGGGCGGGTTTGAGCGTGTAAAAATGGTGGCAGGTACCATTGTCGGCGACCCACACGAGCAACAATGGCAAATTGGAATTGTTCCGAAACCCGACTCTCACCGACTTGCCACTTTCCTTGCGAGAATTTATCTGGCCTCTGGCAAAGGCCCGTTTGGCATCATACGAAGACCATGCTTGTCCTGGACCGTTCTTGTCCCCTGTGAGATTTCGAACGAAATCGCCCAACCAAGACCCGGTACCAAAGGTTGGTAGACCCATTTTATTTTCGACTTTTTGGATGGCGGATAGTGACTCGAGACTCGAGAGAAATAACTTTTGATGAAAGCCAGGGACGAAGGGATACTCAATCAACAGTCGCGCTGCTGCATGCCGATCGACGATCCTGGAAATTTGCGCAGATGAAAACAGCGGGTGATGGGCGACAGAGATCAAATAAAACAATGTACGTAGTTGTAGAAACACCGGTAACTTTTACAAACCAAAAAAAGAAACGAAGCAAAAGGACATCCTCCTCCACATCGTCGAGTCAGTGGTGGGCTCCTGTCCGCCGACAAAAACGAAGTACGAGCACAGGGCAAATAAATAAAGGGCAGTCATCCTACTGTGCGTGCAAGTCATTCATTCATTATTCTCCTTCATTGCTCCCGGCGTTCGACCTACCACGACAAATTTTGTTGCGACGATCTTCTACTGTACGTAACTCTACAAACTAAACGATATTCTACTGTACGTAACTATCGACACTAAACGACCAAACCCAATCTAAAAAGTGCGATCATGGTTTGTGTCTTCAGCGGGATTATTGTTATGTGTGTAGCTCTACTGTAATAGCTAGCTACCTGGTAGGTAGCTAATGTACCATACTAATACTTACAGTTGTGCTCCTCGTAGCTAGCTAGGTACCGTACTGTAGCTAAGTACACACCAACAGTACCGGTAGTCTAGCTAGTAGGGCAATAATAGTAAGTACTCTAGATTATTAGGGTAGGAGAAATACGCACAAAGCACGCTGCAGTACATTCTTCAAAACGTACCACATAAGTGATAGCAAAACGTGTCAACTGCGTCAGACTTAATTCTTACCTCTGAACGCGAGCCAAACGACCCTTTAAATCTTTCATATTTGATTTCATCTACCGATTGCATAAATAAATCCTCGCATGTCGTAAATAAATCCTCGCATGTCGTAAATAAATCCTCGCATGTCGTAAATAAATCCTCGCATGTGAAAATTTTAGGGGTAGGGATCCGTGATTTATCAAGTTTTATTGGTACAAATTCTACACGATATTGTACGTACATAGATTACACATAGTTGAGTGATTCAACTCGGTTTTTTACTTATGCAGATTTGAACCCCATCGGCCTTGTTTCATGCGATGATCTTTTTGTGGTGCGTGTCGTCGTCGACAAATTTAGATCTACAGTGTCATCTCTCGAGTTCTCAAGCGAACACGACACATCAACAACAACAACCAACCAATAGCAGCAGCAACAGCAGCCTTCGCCATCTCTCCCATCTTCTCCAACTCTACTAGTAGCTATCTAAAAAGCCACCATTCATTCAACATGTCCGAAGAAGCACCAGCACCCGTCAAACGACACGATCGCGTGAGCATGGAAGGCATGATTGCCAATGGTACGAACCAAGCAAAAATACGGATGGAGGACGGCTTCTTTTTCATCTGGTTGTTGCTTTGGGGCGGATTTTCTTGTTGCAGTCTCGTCTTTTCTAGCTACTAGCTAGCTAGCTCTTTGTTAGCACATTCCGTAGTGGTGTGGCCTTGCGCGCGCGTGAATGATTTTGGAATGGCTGCTCACACACGCGTTGTTCCTTCTTTTGCTAAAAAATCCAAACGATCCAAACATAAAACCATGCAGCCAATCACGTCTTGGCACAAGCCTTGGACCCCAAACAACCGTTGATTGCCAACAAGCTGTGGCAAAAATGCATTGGCTTGTGTTTGGTGAGTGTGGTGGAAGCCGGCTTTTTGTTTGCCGGAAGTTTGGGTACTGGTATTTTGCTCAAGAAACAGGAAGATGGTACTTGGAGGTAAGTTACTGTACTGTGCTGCGTATTTTGTGTATTTTTTTTTTATTGTATATAATTATACTATGCGTCTTGTGTATTCTATTTTGTACCTCGTTTTGTGTTTGTGGACTCTTCTAATTTTTTATTTTCTAATTGTTTTCTACCGTTCTTTCTTTTTGAATGCTTATTATTTTGTATATTACAAATACAATTTTACTACTGTTCATCAGTCCACCCTGTGCCATGGGTTTGGCCGGTGTCAGTTGGGGGCTCTTGGTAGGCGGTGCCGTCAAGGATATTATTGTCTTTATTTTTGATCCCAAATCGATGGATGGCATGTGTGGTGATACCGGTGTGCGTTTGGGTGGTCAAGTCAATTTGACGTTAGGACCGTGGGGTCGCAATTACGAAGGTGGGATTGGCGTCAGCAAAGAAGGTGCCACGGGTACCATCTCGGTCGCCTTTTCGAAAGGAGCCTTTTTCTCCCTCAGTTTGGCCGGTGCGGTCTTGGGATCTCGTGGGGGTGTCAATGATACCTTTTATGACAAGGTCACGTCGCCCAAGAGCATTGTCAATGGCGACGTAACCATGCCCGCGAATCGGCCCACTTGTATTGACGAAGTCTATGACAAGTTGGCCAAATTGGCGACACCACCACCCGAAGCACCCGCCGCAGAAGAACCCGCGGCGGATGCTGAAGAAGCAAAATAGGTCGATCCGAGTGAATGGAAGGCCAAGGAAGCGAAGGCTGCAATGGATCGGTAAAATCAATATCGACAGTGACCATTTGAAATTTATTTTATGAAGGTATCATACAACAATCTACATGTTTATTATTTGGATACAGCGAAATGGAAATGGCGGCATGGCCACGTGAATTTGTTTAAAAAGAAATCGGCAAACTATAATCAACATTCTTTTTCTGTGTACAGAATATTAGTAATTACAGCCGTGCTTGATGAGCTATCAGTCTCTTCCGCGCAAGAAAAGTCAAGTGCTACAATGGTACCATAGCTCTAGCTACAGCTAGTCGTTCCCTCAGGGCGAGACCTCCACAATTGTAGCACACCGACTTCACACTACACCCTTTCCATTGAATGCGCACTGTACTCCAAGCTCCTCTCTTTTGTGCGATCCCGACATTAGCTCAAAATCATTTTTAGAATTATACGTGCACTGCCTCCCTCCCTACTAGTAGCAAAACTCGCTCTGCTCAGCAAGACTTCAGCGAAAGGCACACCGCATTAGCTCAACCTACGCAACTGTCTTTTACGTAGAGCAGGTCCTCGTTTGCCTATCGGAAGACAATGTCTCTCTACTAGTATTAGTAGCTTGCAGTTGCGTGATGCATAGACTTCTATTTAGTTAATTATTGATTTTCTATGTACTTCTTTTGTTTTTCTTTTTCTCTTTCAATATGCAATACTGACTGAACGAGGGAAGGAAGGAATCCGTCCTCGTATCTTTTCCGTTTCAATTGTACTCATGTGTGACGCTTACTCTTCAAAAGGAAACTTGGGATACTTCTCCTTGATTCCTGGGCGGGAATTACGGAGGGCAATCATACTAGCTTGCAATGGCTTGGAAACCACCATGCCGCCCTGGGCTGTCCTTTCCACTCGAGCGTCATCTATGGGGTATAGAAAATTACGAATGTGAGTGGGGTCAGGTGAGTAATGAGTCGTCAGTTTCCTTTCGGGGACCCAAAACTTTGTATCAAGATCCCGGTAACGCGAGTCACCTACTGCGCACACAACTGCAACACCAACGACCGATAAAATAATACTTACGTTCTGGTTCACCGGCAGTCCAAATGCGACCGGGACCATTCGGTGCTTTCTTGCTGTCTCGCAGGGCCCCCAAAAAGTTACCTACATTTTGTTGAAAGGTCTCCAAGGGGCAAAGTTTTTCAATATCAATGGCAAAAAAGAAATGTCCCAATGGCATGGCCTTGGGCTCATTGGTGACACGATCGACACCACAAATGGCTTCTCCAAAGGGTCCCGACTGAAAGGCCGTACACAAGAGTTCAATGGTTGTGGCCCATCCATATCCTTTGTGACCACCCAAATCTTTTCCGGCACCACCAATCGGTGTCAAACACGCCTTGCCCAATACCATGTCTTTTAAGATTCCGACGGTGTCGGTCCGTTCGACACCATTTTCGTCAATGACACAACCACGGGGCGTCTCCACTTCGTCGCGTTCGTAGCATTCCAATTTTCCACGTTGGGTGACGGAGGAGGCACAATCAATGACAAAGGGAAATGGATCACTGCTGGGAATGCCAAACGTAATGGGATTGGTTCCCATCTATAATTTTAATTAGTACATGGAGGTGTGTAGTATGTAGAACCGGAAGTGTGCAGTCATTTTTGATTACCATTGCAGTGTCAAAAGAAAGGCGAGGTTGCTGTGAGATATCCTCTGCGACCCCAATCTACAATGAACCAAAGTAAAGCGCGTTCCCGCACGCTCGCACGTCACGTACCATGGGCTCGACTCCATAGGTCGGAGCAATGCTAAAAAAAAGGAATGATAAAAAAAGTACAGCCCAATGAGTGAAACGTGCGATATGACGACGAGGTAGACGTACACGTTCCGTTTGTCTTTTGTGTGTTTGCGGCGACGACTTACCTTGGTCGGGCATTGGTTCCCGTAAAACCGACACATCCTTGCTCGGCCGCCATGGTAGCATAGTATCCGGCAATGCCATAATGGGTACTATTTTGGACGGCCACAAATCCAACACCTATGTATTCAAGTATTCGTATGAAAGACATCCCCAACAGAAAGCCGAGACGATAGAGCGAAGGAGTGAGTGTGGTTCTTTTTGGAGAAGCACAGATATTTTGTATTTTTGAGGAGGGTTCTCACAAATCGAGGAATCAATCACGTACCATACTCTTTGGCTTTATCAATGGCGAGTTGCATGCAATATGGTCCTGTAGAGTTCCAAATGACAGCAAGATCCAAAGTTGGTTAGCATTGACGTTTTGTGGGGCATATTTTCCTCCCTTCTTTGGGATGACAATATTCTTTCGAGAGGGCACGTACCGATATACAATCCTAGGCCTATTATAAGAAGCAAAAACATATTGAGTGAGGGATGAAATTAATTCACTGTGATTGCAGCCAATGCGTGTATATAAAGTTCTGGACGTACCCAAATTTCCATCGACCAAGGCCGTGGTAGGACTTTCGGTAATGATATCAATGGGCATGTCGGCGTACAAAATATTCTTGTCCATGCGATCACAATAAATGGGCTTCAAACGTCCGAGGCCATGACTATCAATGCCACGACGATCTGCCTCGATAAGTACTTCGGAACAAGTTTCGGCACGTTCCTTGGAAACACCATAACTTTCAAAGACGTCCTTCATGAATTGTTTCATTTCCTCAAATCCCATGATGCACTGTTGTTGTTGTTGTTGCTGTTGGGTATCCGCCTCGGCCGTACTGGCGAGGGTAGCACCGCCTCGATTCTTGTTCAAGGCGCCCCAAAAACGCCACGCAGGTTTCGTAGACGACGCGGCATTGACCACGAGAGGAGGA
>Ga0163149_10008597_pt1 | contig 10050 bp, 12 predicted proteins | sample OliLakLV19MP5G1_FD_148604 | JGI IMG/M metagenome (GOLD analysis project Ga0163149, IMG submission 148604) | Freshwater microbial mat bacterial communities from Lake Vanda, McMurdo Dry Valleys, Antarctica - Oligotrophic Lake LV.19.MP5.G1 | ecosystem: Environmental > Aquatic > Freshwater > Lake >...
GGTAGTACATTACCCGCTTGACGTTCCAGCTTATCAGCCTGTCGGTCAAGTCTGTTGGGATGTTACTTTCGCCGAAGAAACAGAGAACGTTAACACGCCCGGCTGCGTGAAAAGTTAACACGCCCGGCTCTCCATTTGCGATAATCAGGGTGCCGGCGGCCTCATCAATGGCTGCTGCAAGCGTCGGATGATAGTAGTACTTAGGCGCGGTGCTATCGCCAAGCCACACATACTTTTTGCCCGCCGACGCATTCTTATCGGCGTTCTTGATACGCTGCCGTTTTGATGTCCCATCATCTACGGTGTAAATCCATCCGGTGACACCATGTGCCGTGCCGGATTTCCACCCCATCGCTTCGGCGGCTGCTGATAGGCCACGCTGCAGCAGGCCGCTCATGATGTCGCCTCGATGTGCGGTGTGCTTTCAGGCCTGATCCCAAGACGTAGGATTTTATTGTTGATAGAAACAGCTTGAACAGTGAACCCGTGCAGGCTTAGAGTCGCCTGAATGCGGCGATGTCTGCCTACCGTTTTGTAGCAGGGCGCGTATGGGGTGATGATTTGTGAATTTGTGAGGGACATAATCCCGCCTCCAACATTAGATAATCTTTGTTGTTGGACGGCGCGCCCGGCAGGCTGTGCAGATTTTCACCTGCCGGACGCTCTTTTAAACAGTTTCACAGTCTGTTTAGACTGGTAGACCCAAATTTGTGGTACAATTTCTTTAAAGCCAACCGCTTGTTTCCTGCCTATCACACCCTGTCCGCTGTCCAAAGAGAACTTGTGTTTTAGTAAGCGCTGCTGGCATTTTTGTTCTATATAGCCAATGGTAGCACCCTATATAGCCAATGGTAGCACCCTTTTGAGAGTTGTAAACGTCTTGCAGGAAATTGGTCGTGTGAATAATATTAAATCACACGACCAATCTTTTTAGAGCCTTCAAATACAGTCTGTGACGCTCTTTTAGGAAGTTACCTTGCGCGCTGTAGGGCTTCGATTGCAGCAGTTTGAGCGCATCCCCTTCAGCCGATTCTTCAGGTGCTTCCTTCAAAATAGCGATTACTTGCGCCGCGATATTGTGCCAACGCTCTGTAGGGTCTTGTGACTTTAGACTTTCGGTCAAAGCGCCTAACGTTTCGGTGGTAGGATGTACTCCTACCGTTCCCTTTGGCCTACCCGCCCGGTTGCGAGCCTGTATTTCCTCAATTTGTTTTTGAACGGGTTCAGTGGTTTGAGTTTTTATAAATTCCTGCAAGGTTTCTACATCACCATTTAACGCGGCCTGAATTGACTCTTTCCAGTCAAATATAATGGATCCCATCTCCGAAACCCTTTCGGCATAATCATGACATCCGGCCTTCGCCGCCGTTTCGAAGCTGACAAAAGCCGAAACCAATTCAATATCGAAACCCCGAAACAGCGAAATGATCTCAGGTGTGGGTTTGCCAATGCTTGAAACCGTGCGGTCTATAATTCTTATCATAACTATTTGCAGCTCGTAAAGGCAGTGAACGACAGCATCATGCCTGTCCCTTATTTTGAGTGCTTCCATTATGCTATTTTCAAGCTGTCGGCGGTTTATAACGACCAATTGCGCCGTTGTTTGGCTTGCTACAAGTTTTTTTTTCGCGGTCATGCGACATCCTTCCTTTTTTTTCGCGTAATCCCAAATCATGCCTAATCATGCCTAATCATGTCCAAACTATGCCCGACCCGGCGCGGCGGCTAAATCACTATGCGAAACGTGGTAATTTTATCCCTATCCTAAATTACCACGCTTCCATTTAACGCCCATTATCGCCAAAACAACCAAAAAACTGCCTATTTTGGACGGTTTTGTATATTTTTTGCGTGGCCTTTACTTGGCGCTTGACCCGTCTTGTCGATGTCCGGCGCTGCTAAAATTGCAATGCGTACACCAAAAGCCACAATGCTCATAGCCGGGCGCGGTTTGCTTGTCACCCGGCGCTGCTGGCAAGCGAAAGCTAAGCATGACCTCTTGCCTATCACAGTGGCAAAATGCCGCTTGAATGTCGAAAGCAGCAGGCCATTTTTCGAGTAGATTATTGATATGCTCATCCATCATATTTCGCGCTCCCATCCTATTTCAGCAGGCTTAGAAAATCATCCAAGTCCTCATCAGCGGTCTTCTGGACTTCTCGTTTACGCAGCGGCGCTGCTGGCTTGACCTGAATGCTTGACCCGTGCGGCGCTGCTGATTGCCCCACGTTCAGCAATGGAAAGTATTCTTGCAGCAGTCGGGTATCTCCCATCATGAGCGCATTGTACAGTCTGATGGCTCGGATTACGTGCAGCGATGCACATCGCATCAGCTTCCACCCCTTCACAATTTGCGCGGCCTGATGTGCATCCTCTGTGTCGGTCAATTGAACTTTGACCCATGCACGTAAATTACGGTTGTCTGTCATGGTGATTAGCGGCGGCTGTGGGTAATACCGACTGGGTAATACCGACTGGGTATTACCCACGTCCGATTACCCGCGTCGCTTATCTTGGAGTCGCATGGTCGAAAACGCTCCCAACACGTTGGCATGTTCTGGGTTCGGTGCGATTTCGACAGGGTATTGCAACCGATTCCGTAGCGCATTTTTAAGGTGGTACGTTCCACCCCCTGCAAGCAAAACACGCGTTGCGCCTTCTGGATAGAGGGTGTGCAGTCTGTCGGCAATCCGTGCAGACAGTTCACTAACGGCGGTGTCGTAAACTTCGCTGATTTCAAAATCCCCCTGTGGCAAAGTTAGCCACTTTTCAGCGCCGGATTTGATGCTTGCCAGTGGTCGCAATGAGCGGTCAATTCGGCTTTCTTCGGACTGTCGAAGAGCGCCGCTGGCTATCAGGCCGTCGGAAATTGTGCGAGTGATATTCCCCATGCCAGAACGTTCCACTGTAAACGCACGGTCTCGCTGATATTTCATCCCCTCATACAGCGTTAAATCGGTGGTCTCATACCCGACATCGCAAACAATGGTACTGCCGGATGTTATTGACCCGGCGCGGCGTTCCAGTGTCTTGTCATCAAACGCCCAGTGCATCAAAGCGCCCGACGACTCCGGCATGATTGCCAGCCGCTTGGGGTCAAGCTGGATTTGCAGCACACAGTTATCATAATCGGCGATGTCTCGTTTGCCGCCGCGCTCCATCAGTGTTTCTTTGATCTCATCCACAGTAGCGTCTTTATTGAACTCGACAACGGGTAGGTTAATTGCCAGCGATGGGCTTATCCTGTCTGGCATTCCCCGCTGATTGCCGAATAAATTCAGCAGCAGCGCATCAATCATGTTGAAATAGTCGCCACTCGTATATCGGGTCATGCCGGACTGACGGCGCAAGTTATCCCTTTGACCATGCGCGTAAACATCGTCAATTCCAAACACCAATACGCTGTCTTTTTCGACACGTAAGCTAAAGGTGGGGCGCTCATCCGTTTTCGATTGCCCATGCTTACGGGTCATGGGCGCAATAAGTGGTTCAAAGCCTATCGGGTATGGTGTCTCATTCGAGACTCCGACAGCTTCGCCATTCCCCACGTCAAGAGCTGCTATCAGCGGTTCGTTGTTTTTATTTAGGGTGGTACGTTTTCCGGCCATTTGCGGTATACTCCTCATTAGTTGATAGTCGATAGATTTCGATGCACAAACGGACGGCCTAGTGGGGCGCGTCCGTTTGTGTTTTACCCGTTTTCCGTTTTCTTGGTTGCACGGTATTCAAAGCGTTTACCACTGGGTGCTGTAGTAAAGACTTCTCGCATCTCAATAACGCCCATGTCTGCCATACGTAGCAGCAAGGCCGCGTCGTGAGGGCTTAAGTGGTTTTTATTGGTCGCCTTTGCAACTTTGGCGCGTGTCATCCACTCTCCATCTTGCGAGATTGCGGAAAGCAATTCCCGACTCCTCAGAGTTAATTGATCTTCCATAGAAATCATAGCCGTCCTTTCCGGTCAATAACTTAAACACTATGATAGTATAAATAATAAAGCATGTCAAGATGTCTACCCGGCAATCGGTCAACTTGCCTACCCGTTGGCGGTTTTCGGGTAAACGGGTAAGCGATGCGCGTGGTCATCAGGCCGAGCCGACGGGTCATCATCAGGCCGCGCCGTCGGGGTGCTGTGCATTACTCAATTTGCGTGCGCTCTTATATAAAGGAATACGTGTTTTGAGTAATTGCTCTGTTTCATGCTGTGCATCGACTTTCGTGTTGAGGGTGGTTCGTTGAGGATAACGACAGCATCCCTACCGCCGTCGGGGTGTGAAGGTGGTACGTGTGCAAGCAAGTTTCGTACCCCCGCCGTCGGGGTGTGCTGTGCATCGATGCGCTATCTTGATCTTTGCTTTTTCAATCCAGCAAGCTAATTCGCGCTTTTCGATAGCGATTAGCTGAAAAGCGGCCTCTTAGAATGGCCTTCTGCGGCGTTTCCAGTCGATAGAGGTCTAGTTAATCATGCCACTGGATTGCGCTGTGCAATCGCTTATTCAATGATAATGTCTCTTATCACGACTAATTTAGCGCTTCAAACGGAAGTGAACGGAAGTGAAAGAAAGCAAACGGAAGTGAGCGAAAGCGTTTTCAGCGAAACGAAAGCAGTTCCGGCGGCTCATCAAACAACTGATTTAACAGCAGCCGGGCGCGGTTTGCTCGGACGGTACACGGTCAAGCCATCCAAGTCTACACTGCCATCACGCGAAACCTCAATTACGCTGCGGCCTGTGATGGCTGCACTCTTTGCCAAAGCAGAGGCGATGTGCTGCAAGATGAGCGACGCATCGACAGCGCGGTTATCCCCTTCTATCGTAATGGTAACGGTGATGTTTCTCATAGCAGTGCATCACTGACTGTGAATTTATGTAAACAACTTCTGCAGGTGTACCAATCGACACGTTCCATGCCTGAACCTACGTTCAGCACCCAATCGCCGCCGCGCCAAAATGCGTCTTGGACTTCACATTTTGGACAGATTGGCGATAAATTAATATCGTTCTCCGATTCTCTGTCCTCATAATCCCCATCGATGTCGTATAGTGTCATGCTCTTGCCTGTTGTGCATAAGGGTTGGCTGGTTTTCCGCTATCAATCCGAGTTTCGGCGCTTAACCACGCTTGTCCGAAAACTCCGAAAACATCAGCTATCAGCCGCTGCAAGATGAGCGATGCGTCAATTGCTCTGTTATCTCCTGTGACGGTGATGTTTCTCATGCTCTTGCCTGTTGTGCAGTTGGGACATTTGACATGTCCGGACGATATGTCCAACCCGGCATAGGTTTCACCCAGTCCGGCGGTGCTACTAAACCCGGTCTTGATTCATACTTATACACGTTTTTAGTAATCTCTGACTTTTTTAGTGCCAAGTGAGCTAAACGTGCAGTTGCTAACACAGCTATTGATTGCACTACCGGACGGTCTATAAAGTACACCATAAGCCGCCGCCCCTCTCGCATCACTTGACGGCTGCCAAGTACAATGCCTACCTTTCTCAGAAGCCATCGCAAGATATTTTCTGGCTTCTGGCTTTGGTCTTTTCGGAAGTTGAAAAATCGGCGTAGGTCTTCTGTGTGCAGTTCCAGAAAGTTGCTCATAAAGCTGCCAATTTGTTCAGCGGTCATCTCATCCGTGTTGGCAATGCCGGCGCGCCCAAAGACATCCATCAGCGCTTGACGGACTAATGCGCGTCTACGAGTACGGTGCTTCCGCTTACTGAGTAAATGTCCCTGCTTTGCTTCGTGGCGGTCTGCTTCTCGCAATTCCTCTAACGGTAAACAGAGGTCGGTAAACCGTTTTACGGCTTCTCTCTTTTGCGGGGTTTCCAGTTGCTCGTAAAGACTTTCGGTCAATTCCAACCCAACTGTGTCCTCCATCCGAAAGCGCTCATGTCCTGCACGTACCTCATCTGTCAAAGTTCCTGAAATGCGGTGTAGTTCGAGTGCAGGATAATCCACAGGTTCGGAAGCAAGAATAGCAGCCCTTTTCTTGGCCTTCACTTTTTCAGCGACGGCCTTCATTTCGGCACGAAGCGCGGGGTTATCGGTCTCGCTGAATGCCAGCTTATAGCCCTCTGCCAATGCCACAAAATGCGACAGCAGATCATTTTTGGACTGGTTAGAGTCGGCTTCCAACATGGCAATCAATTTGAGCATCGATTTTTGGATGTCACTTATGCCGTAGATACCATGAGCATCGAAGCGACAATCTAACCCGGTGGACAAAGCGCGCTGTTCAAACAGCCCATAGATGTCTTGCCACACAATGGTGCGGTTGCCTTCCATTGGCCGGATGTAGATGTGCGTTTCGGCGGTGTTTCTTGACCTTCCGACCATTTGCATCAAATCGGTTGCACCCATGTGGTCACCCTGAAAAATGCCACACACTGCACGGGTGGCGGCGGTGATGTCGACTCCAGTGCCTAGCGACGGCGTGTAGATAAAAACCTTCAGCAGCGCCAACCGCTCGTTGATGTTCTCGATGAATGCCTGTGCTTCATTAGACTCCGAATTGTCCGAACATATCATGTAGACATTATCAGCGCCCAACTTGCCTTTAAAGAACTCGTTGAGCGTTTTGGCAAGCGTAATCGAATTCGTGGGGATGACAACCGTGCCGTCCTTCGATAATGCCAGTGCCGTGCTGATTACCGCGTCACTGCTGGCATGTATCGTCATGTCGCCACGTTGTGGGGTGTAGGCATTGTGCAGCGTGGTAATCGGCTTATTCGGTTTGAGAGAATTTACCCATTTAGTCGATGTGGCGGTTAAGTGAGCATCCAACCCAACGAACAAAGGCGTTTCGATTACCAGTTGACGCAAGACCTTATAGGCACGTTCTGCCTCTCCACTCTGAAATGTGCCGCCGTTCAGGTGACGCTGAAACTGTTCAAGCTCATCAATGATAACGATGTCGTAGCGAGGCAAGCCAGCCCCCGCCGAAACCAGTTTCCAAACGCTGTCATAGCTCATCACAAGTTTTGGGACGCTGCGTAATTGTGGGGTATCAATGGACTTGTAACACTCAAACGACAGGCGCTTACTTAAGTTTTTTGCCAGTGCTTGGCGGTGGGTCAAAACCAGCACCGAAATTGATTGTCCTGCACGTGCTTCAATCGCATCTACCAGACGGGTAATCAGTTCGGTTTTACCCGTCCCTATCGGCGATTTGATGAGTACGGCGGCCTGCTGTAGCAGCAGCTCCACATCGATGTCAGATATATAACGAAGACTGGTTGCCATAGTCGCCTCGAACGGCGCTGCCTGAACAGGCTTAACCCGTGCAGCGAGTAAAGGCGCGGGTGGCTTGTTACCCGGCGCTGCGGTGGTGCGTTGTCTGGGCAACCGGATGCGAGGCCGGAAATCGGTGATCTCAATGCCCAACCGTCGGGCAAACTCAATTACGCCCATCGATTCGCCCGCAAAGTCGTTGTAACCAAAACTTATTCGGTTGTAGCCAGCCGACGCATTCGCCTCATCTCTGAACGGCGATTTGATTGAAGCCCACCCATTTCTATTCCACCCCTTGAAACCGTCAAGCGATTCGACATGCCGATTGACTGCTGTGAGGAAATCAGGTGGAAATTCGGTGCTTAGGTGACTGCAAGCAGTTGACGGTACACGAGCGGGCTTGTCGGCTGCGGGCAGGAGCGCTGCTGGCAAGCTGTCCAGTGTTTCTAAAAACCGTGCCGGGTCAAACTGGACAAGCTGCCAAAGGTCATTTGTATCACCTTTAGACGGTAGCGTGTCGGGTAATTGACGACAATCGAAATCGATACCCGCAGCGGTCAAACGCCGACGCAACTTGCCAGCAGCCGAAAGCCCGGCCTCATCAATGTCGGGGTAGTACATTACCCGCTTGACGTTCCAGCTTATCAGCCTGTCGGTCAAGTCTGTTGGGATGTTACTTTCGCCGAAGAAACAGAGAACGTTAACACGCCCGGCTGCGTGAAAAGTTAACACGCCCGGTTCGCCGTTAGCGATAATCAGCGTGCCGTCGGCCTCATCAATGGCTGCTGCAAGCGTCGGGTGGAAGTAGTACTTAGGCGCTGTAGCATCCCCAAGCCACACATATTTCTTGCCAGCAGCGGCATTCTTATCGGAGTTCTTGATGCGCTGTCGTTTCGATGTCCCATCATCTACGGTGTAAATCCATCCGGTGATACCTTGCGCCGTGCCGGATTTCCACCCCATCGCGGCGGCTGCTGCTGCTATCCCGCGCTCCTGTAGGGTACTCATGATTTCACTTCGATGCGCGTATGGGGTGATGATTTGTGAATTTGTGAGGGACATAATCCCGCCTCCAACAGTAGATAATTCTTTGTTGTTTGGCGGAACATCCGGCAAGCTGTGCAGATTTTCACCTGCCGGATGCGTTCTGTGAAACCAGTTTCACAGTCTATTTAGACTGAAAGACCCAAGTTGTGGTACAATGCTGACTGTCGATATGTTTCAAAAGTATCTCTGTAAAGCCAACCGCGCTTGATTTTCTGTACCTATCACACTTGTCTCCGCCAGAGAACTTGGGTGTGTTTGGGTAAGCACGGTTGGTTTTTTCTTCTATATAGCCAATCTTATCATGCTTAAAGGACTTGTAAATGCCTTTTAGAGAATTGGTCGTGTAAGTAATATTAAATCACACGACCAATCTTTTTAGAGCCTTCAAATACAGTCTGTGACGCTCTTTTAAAAAGTTGCCTTGCGCGCTGTAGGGTTTCGAAAGCAGCAGTTTGAGCGCATCCCCTTCAGGCGATTCTTCAGGTGCTTCCTTCAATCTAGCGACCAATTGCGCCGCGATATTGTGCCAACGCTCTGTAGGGTCTTTCGCCTTCTCCTCTTCGGCCAACTTGCCTAATGTTTCGGTGGTAGGATGTACTCCTACCGTTCCCTTCGGCCTGCCCGCACGGTTGATAGCCTGTATTTCCTCAATTTGTTTCCGTATTGGTTCAGTGGTTTGAGTTTTGATAAATTCCTGCAAGGTTTTAACGTCGCCATTTAACGCGGCCTGCACAGCATTTTTCCAGTGGAAGATGTTTTCGGACATCTCCGCTGCAAGATCAGCAAAGGGCTGACGAACCGCAGCTTTGGAGGCAGTTTCGTATCGAAGGAAGGCTACAACCAATTCCTCATCAAGCCCGCGCATCAGCGAAATGATTTCAGGTGTGGGTTTGCCGAAACTGGCAACCGTGCGGTCTATAATTCTTGTTATAACTATTTGCATCTCATAAAGGCGGTGAACGACAGCATCTTGCCTGTCCTTTATTTCGAATGCTTCCATTATGCTATTTTCAAGCTGTCGGCGGTTTATAACGACCAATAATTGCGCCGTTGTTTGGCTTGCTACAAGTTTTTTTTTCGCGGTCATGCGACAAAATCCTTCCTTTATTTTCGCGTAATCCCAAATCATGCCTAATCATGCCTAATCATGTCCAAACTATGCCCGACCCGGCGCGGCGGCTAAATCACTATGCGAAACGTGGTAATTTTATCCCTATCCTAAATTACCACGTTTCCATTTAACGCCCATTATCGCCAAAACAACCAAAAAACTGCCTATTTTGGACGGTTTTGTATATCTTTTGCGTGCTTATTCCTCGCTGATGTGCCATAAACTTAGGTTGCCAGAAGACAATTTCTCCATCCCTACAATCAGGTTCTCGAAGGTTGCGAATTCATCGGCGTTTACGAGGCCGATTCCTTCGGTATAAAATCCGATGCTGAAGACCCATTCGTTGCGAGTCTCGCTAAAATATTTGTAGGCTTTGGCAACATTGCCGTTGCCAATGTCGAAGGTTGGGTTTATATCGTCTGTGTTCAGGTTGGCTTCGATTTTTGCTAGTTCGCTGATTTCTTGGGTCATGATATTTATTCTCTCGTAATTAGGTTAGCGAATTTTGGCACTACTTTAGCAGACTCAGAAAATCGTCTAAGTCCTCATCCGTCGTCTTCTGCGTCTCTCGTTTACGCAGCGGCGCTGCTGGCTTGACCTGAATGCTTGACCCGTGCGGCGCTGCTGATTGCCCCACGTTCAGCAATGGAAAGTATTCTTGCAGCAG
>Ga0163149_10008603_pt1 | contig 10048 bp, 8 predicted proteins | sample OliLakLV19MP5G1_FD_148604 | JGI IMG/M metagenome (GOLD analysis project Ga0163149, IMG submission 148604) | Freshwater microbial mat bacterial communities from Lake Vanda, McMurdo Dry Valleys, Antarctica - Oligotrophic Lake LV.19.MP5.G1 | ecosystem: Environmental > Aquatic > Freshwater > Lake >...
TCGGTGGGTAGTCCTGAACGGATTCTCAACGTCGCGCGGCGTGTGAAAAAATGGCATGACCAAGGGCACCAGGTTGTTGTCGTCGTTTCAGCCATGTCAGGGGTCACCGATAACTTGATTAAATTGGCCCGGGACGTGAGTTCCACTCCGAACGAACGCGAGATGGATGTCCTTTTATCCACGGGCGAACAAACAACCATTGCTTTGACTGCCATGGCCTTAAACGAGTTGGGAGTCAAAGCCATCTCGTTAACGGGGGCACAGGCTGGAATTCAGACTGACGGAGTTTTTACTAAGGCGAAAATTCAGAATATAACTCCACGAAAAGTTTTTAATTATATCGAGGAAGGGAACGTTGTGATTGTCGCCGGTTTCCAGGGGGTCAATCCAGACGGGAACATCACAACGCTGGGGCGGGGTGGTTCTGACCTAACAGCGATCGCGCTCGCAGCGGTGCTTAAAGCGGATGTCTGCCAAGTTTATACCGATGTAGACGGAGTTTATACGTGCGACCCGCGTATTGTTAAGACGGCGACCAAAATTGATGAGGTCTCCTACGACGAAATGTTGGAGATGGCGAGCTTGGGGTCAAAAGTCATGCAATCGCGTTCAGTCGAGTTTGCAAAAAAATTCAAGGTGGTGTTCGAAGTCCGGTCGAGCTTAAGTGAGGAACCCGGAACAATTGTTAAAGAGGAGACTAGGAAAATGGAAGAAGTTGTCATTCGGGGTGTGTCGGTTGATAAAAACCAAGTCAAATTATCGCTCGAAAGTTTACCGGACAAACCGGGTATCGCGGCCAGACTTTTCAGAACAGTTTCAAATGCGCATGTGAACGTTGACATGATTGTTCAGAACCCAGGACATGCAGACCAGAAAGTGACTGACTTGACCTTTACGACTTCTAAGGAAGATCTTGCCAAGGTTCGAGGCGTCCTTGAAAAGTTCGTTGATGATTGCCGTAAAGATTCCCCTAAGGTCGTCCTCCGTGAACCTGAGGAAGTCGCAAAATTATCAATCGTGGGCGTTGGGATGCGCTCGCACAGCGGGGTCGCCGCAACAATGTTCGAAGCTTTAGCCGAAGCGAAAGTGAACATTCAGATGATCAGCACCTCTGAAATCAAGATTTCCGTTATCATCGCACTTAAGGAAGTCGATCGCGCTGCGAATATCGTCCACGAACGTTTCGGTCTATCAGCATAAAAATTCCCCAGCCAACCTCCATGTATTTGGGCCATACTCAACTGATGTCACTTTTTGGGGCACAATTTCTGAGACGCCTTTTTTCCTTTCCACTCGTTGGGAAAGAACTTCAGGAACTGGCGTCCAACCGTCGAACGTATATTAATCGGGTCATCTTTGTCTCCCTGTCGATTATTCTTTTCCTCATAGTGTCGGGGAAAAGTTTGATGGCGGGTTCAATCTCTGCACTGGGACGAGGCAGTAACTTCTATGGTTCTATTTTGTTTATGCAGTTTGCTTACGTTTATTTAGTTGTGCCCATAATCGTTTCCGGGGTTATCACTGTTGAAAAGGAACGGGATAGCTTGCCTCTACTTTTCCTAACTGACCTTCGTGGCGGGGAGATTATTTTTGAAAAATATCTTTCGCGTATGTTGCCCGTGGTTTTTCTCCTGATGAGTTTTTTGCCTATCATTATAATGACATATTTGATGGGCGGAATAACAGTGGAACAGATTATAGAATCGCAATGGGCTGTCTTCATGGCCTTACTTTTGAATGCAGCCATTGCAGTCTTCTGTTCTTCGTATTTTTCGTCGAGCGTGGAATCGATGGTGTCGAGTTTGATTCTCACTCTCCTTACACCGTTTAGTCCGATCCTGTTGGAGCTGGCTTTCGATGTTAATTTCATTAACGAGGAATACACCCTGCTCTTACTTCCAGTTTTTAGAGCCCTCGCTTCCACTTTTGGTGGCTTTTCTCTCCCCTGGTATTATTCATCAATAGCTGTTGGAATCATGTCGATTGTGTACCTAATAGGTGCTCGATTTTTTTTGTATCGTCGCGCATCAGCTCAGTCACGCAGCCCTTTGATTGAGATATTAAGGTTTGTTCATAGATTATTGGACTCATTGGTGAACAAGGTCTTAAGAAGAAAGGCGACTCAAAATGAATCACTCCCGGGAGACCGTCCCATTGTTTGGAAAGAATGGGCTCGTTGTTCTGCTTTCGCGCCTAGGTCGCTGACGAAGCTAGCCATCTTTGGAGGGCTGGTGGCCCTCACCATCGCGACGTTTGGACTAGTTGATAACGATAACGATGATGGAGATGTCATCTTAGTTTGGTTTGGGTCGTGGGCGGTGTATCTTGTTTTAATTTTTGCACTGTCAATTAATTTAATTGCAACCGAAAAAAAGAAACAATCATTGGATGTCCTTCTTACAACGCCAATAACCCGCAAAGACATTTTTAAAGAGAAGTTTCGCTCACTTCTTATGCTTAACAATATTTGTGGACTTGTTGTCATTGTAAGCTCAATTTTTCTTTGCATTCTACGTAATGTTAGTTGTTCTGATTTTAACCTTATCCTTTTCGAGGTGGTATTAAACTCATTATTGGCCGCACTCATCTATCCCCGCCTCATCATGCTTGTAGGTGTTTTGTCATCGTGCATTGCAAAATCAGCTCACAAAGCCACGATCTTGGCTGTCACGATTTTAATAGGGTGGATAGTGGGATCATCGATCCTTTGGTTCTTCTTAGAAGAATTTGTCGGGATTTCAGGAAGCGATGTAGAGAATTTCAGTTTTTGCATCATCCCAGGCCCACTCATGCTTAAATCATTCACATATAATCCACCATTTCAGCCCGAATTAGTAGTCATTCATTTTGGTTTGTACGGCGGCATCATGGGGTTCTTGTATTATTATATTTATCGCCATGCCGACCGGCTCCTCACCCGTGGCTCGAACGGATCATAACGCTGAAACAACGTAGCATAGACAATCCTGTCTGTGTTCCATCCTGCCATTGCTAAAATGGCCGTCTGAGCTGCGGCCCGATTCGTAAAAAGCACAGTCTAGAATCTCTATACCCCATAGACCGTCCGCGAATGACCCGGATAAAAGCCTAGTGTAGGCCGTCAAACAGAACGCAACTTATCAAATTTCGAGCGGACCGCGTTTTCGATAAGATTAATTGCAGGTGCAATCTTATGGCGCAACCCCTTTGGGGTTGTGTGTGCCTGACTTTACCCAGGGTTTCTCGATGACGAGCAACCCTGGGCTGTGTGACGGAATCCCTTTGGGATTCTTCTTTTAGAGCTTGGTTCTGAGACGAAATTCCTATGGGAGTATTTCCAGGAAACGGTAATGCCTATACCATTAAATGCCACGTTTGTCGGCCGCCACTTCGTTTGTGGTGACAATCACAAGCAACCCTAGCGACCTGTTTGGCTTTTCATGCTTCCGCTAATTTACACCCCCTCCCCGAAGACCCCACCAGAAGGCTCGATAAGCGACCTGTTTGGCTTTTCATGCTTTCGCTAATTTACACCCCCTCCCCGAAGACCCCACCAGAAGGCTCGATAAGCGACCTGTTTGGCTTTTTATGCTTCCGCTAATTTCTGCATCACCAGTTCATTCTCATCATTTAAAGATGTGGGTTGTTCGCGAACCCTCGCGAACGAATCCCAAAGGGATTCCGTCACACAGCCCAGGGTTGCAAAGCTACCCTGGGTATATGCGGTAAAACCGCACAACCCCAAAGGGGTTGCGTCTCAATTCATAGGAATAGGATGCCCGCCAGTTCTCGCGACGAGTACCGGAGCGATACCGCCTCAATCTTAGAGTTGCCGAGCTACCCCAAATGTAGACCGTCAAGCTTTGAAGCTGATCCCATATAAATTACTAGATTTATGACGGCATACACTAGCAAAGTGACGCATAAACTGGCGCAATTTTATCATTTTCTTCACGCCCAATTGTTTTGTCGAAACTTTTGCTTGCTTACAACGTTGAATATAATGACTTGCTAACCCGTCGTACTTTGGCATCATCACCAACCTAATTTTTAATCTATGAACCATACTAAAACGTTATTCGCCACCTGTTTGACATCCTTAATCACGGTCACAAGTGTATTCGGACAAGCCAAACCTGCGACCGCCCCAGCGTCGGCCCCACTTCCTGCGTCTTCAGTAGCTGCTGTTAAAGTCGCAGTAGTCGATATTGGTAAAGTGATTGAGACTTACCATAAAACCAAAGAATCTCAGAAGACCCTCGAAGCCGCCTTCAATACCTACGCTGGCGAACGCAAAGCCCAGGAAGACGAATTACGCAAAATTCAGGAAGACGGCAAAAAACTTGAAACCGAAGTCGCAAGCACTTCCTTATCGGAAGCAGCCAAGAACGAAAAGAAAAAGGTCATGCAGGACAAGCTTGTTGAATTTAACAATAAACGCCAGGCTTTGATGGATTTCGTTCAACAACGCGAACGTCAACTGTCTGAACAAAACACTAAACACCGTGAAAGTTTAATCACTGAGGTTTTTGATGTTGCCGAAAAAAAATCAAAGGAACTCGGATATAACCTCGTTCTTGCTAAAAGCAAAGGCGGCCCGATCATTTACAACGAACCTTCTTTTGACATTACACAAGCTGTGATTGACGGTCTTAACGCTGGCGCGAAGAAATAACAACGCTGCCTTTTTTAATTTTAAACCCGGTCTTCATCGAAGATCGGGTTTTTTTATGCCCTCATGTTGCCCTGCTCCATGTGCCGAATAAGAATCAACAGGGAATCACTTGCGAAAAGCAATCTTGTGGCGTAAAAATGATGCGTACAAGGCTTTGGCAATACCCCACTTATGATATCGTTTACAATTCTCGGCAGCGGCAGCGGTGGAAACTGCGCGTACCTTGAAACGCCCACCACCCGACTCCTCATTGACGCTGGGTTCAGCGGCAAGCAAATCGCCCATCGTTTGGAGAAAATCGGACGGTCCATTTCCGATGTTCAAGGGATCCTGCTGACTCATGAACATTCGGATCATATCCAAGGTTTAAATGTTCTCTGTAACCGGCACAAAATCCCGATCTATTGTAATCGAGGCACTAAGGACGCCGTTGAAGACAAGTTCAAAGGGTACAATAATTACCGCCTCTTTTCGACGGGCTCCGCATTTGAAATCGGGGACGTTAATGTCGAGAATTTCAGCATCCCACACGACGCCGCTGATCCGGTAGGCTTTGCCTTGTCGAGTGGCGGATTAAAGGTTGGGTTTTTGACGGACCTAGGGTTCGCGACGCGATTGATTCTTGAACGAGTCCGTAACGCTGACGTTCTTGTGCTCGAGGCGAACCACGATTTAAAGTTAGTCCAAGAAGACACCAAGAGACCTTGGGCCTTGAAACAACGGATCCTTTCGCGGCACGGTCACCTCTCCAACGACAGCGCAGCCGCCGTGGCCATGGAAGTTATGAGCGATCGCCTGCGACATTTGTACCTCGGCCATTTAAGCAAAGAGTGTAACCGCCCCGAACTCGCCTTCGACCGGGTCTCTCAAGCCGTCAACGAAATCGGCGCCCGTCATTGCAACGTTTACCTCACTAGCCAGGACGACATTTGCTCCACCATATCCCTTAATTCGTAAGAAGATCTCCAACACTCCTGTCTTGTTTCATCTTCCCCAACCTTTCGCGGCTTCGCGTGAGATTCTCCTTCCTCTGCATGCCTTAAATCTGCGTTCATCTGTGCCCATCTGCGGTTCCCCTCTAACCCTCCGCGCTCTCCGCATCTCCGCGTGCCATTACCCTTTCCCTGATTCCCTTTTTGGGTCCTTCGCGCCTTCGCGTGAGACTCTCCTTTCTGCATGCCTTAAATCTGCGGTTAACTCTTCCTGTTTAACATTGTTTTTCCGCTTTCTTCTAGTCGTTGCAATGTTACTATGCGGCCCATATGTCAGAAGCATTAGACCGGTTGAATCAAATTTATCATCAGCCCTTTTTTGACCTGATTACCCAGGCCCGAAAGGTTTACCTAGAGAATTGGGAAAAGCCTGAGGTGCAGTTGTGCAGCCTTTTGAGCATAAAAACGGGTGGGTGCAGCGAAGATTGTTCTTATTGCTCGCAAAGTTCTCACTATGACACCGAGCTAAAACGCGAATCGCTGATGGACCCTAAGACAGTGGTCTCGAAAGCTGAAACAGCGAAGGCAGACGGCGCAACTCGTTTTTGTATGGGTGCCGCATGGAAGGGAGTCCGTGAAGGGACCCAGCAATTTGAATCAGTCCTGGAAATGGTACGAGGCGTTTCCAAACTGGGAATGGAAGTCTGCGTGACCCTTGGAAGTTTGACCCCGGAATCCGCACGCCAATTAAAAGAAGCGGGCGTTACTGCGTACAACCACAACATCGACACGAGTCCTGAATATTATCCAAAAATCGTTTCGACCCACACCTTTGATGACCGCTTAAATACGATCAAAATGGCGTCTCATGCCGGAATGTCCGTATGTTGCGGAGGGATCATCGGGATGGGTGAAACCGAGCTTGATCGCCTTAAAATGCTTGAAGTCCTTATGTCCTTTACCCCTGCGCCCGAAAGCGTGCCCATCAATTGTTTGACGCCCATGACCGGCACTCCATTAAAGGATCAACCGCCGATCGATATCTTTCAACTCGTCAGACTTGTGGCCACGGCCCGGGTTATCTTTCCAAAGGCTAAGGTGCGCATGAGCGCCGGACGGACGCGGTTAACCAAAGAAGGTCAGGCCCTCTGCTTTTTTGCGGGGGCTAACTCCATCTTTTTTGGGGACAAACTGTTGACCGCAGAAAATCCCGAGGTGTCGGAAGACCGCGCTTTATTAACCGAGCTGGGTCTCGCGCCGCAACCCTCATTTGCTGATAAGGTGTGCTGTTAACAGCGTCACATGAGTGTTCTGGATAAAATTCTGGATTACAAACGCGGGTTTGTTGAGTCGAGCAAACAACGGATCAGCCCGGCGAGTATGCGCACTTTAGCGGAGAAAGCCCCGGCTACAGCTTCCTTTGCGCAAGCCTTGGTCACTGCAGATCAGTCAGTGGCGTTAATTGCAGAAATCAAGAAGGCATCACCTTCAGCGGGGCTTATTCGGGCGGACTTTGATCACCTTCAAATTGCCCGCGATTATTATCGAGCCGGGGCAAACGCGATTTCGGTATTGACGGACGAAGCTTTTTTTCAGGGTTCGCTGAAGTTCCTTGAAGACGTGCATAAGGAAGTGCCGCTGCCTTTATTGCGGAAAGATTTCACAATCGACGAGTACCAGGTTTACGAAGCTAAAGCGTTTGGCGCTTCGGCGGTGCTCCTGATTGTGGCCGCGTTGAACCCCAAAGAAATTGTAGCGTTCCAAAAAATAGCCCATGACATTGGGCTGGATGCCTTGGTCGAAGTGCACGATGCCCATGAACTCAAAGTCGCTTTGGACTGCGGGAGTCAAATCATCGGGGTTAACAACCGGAACCTAGGAACCTTGCACATCGATCTCGCGGTTTCAGAGACTTTGTGTCCCCAGATACCCCAGGGAATTATCCGAGTCGGGGAAAGTGGAATTTACTTTCAAAAGGACGTTGAACGCTTGCGCCATGCAGGGGTCAACGCTATTCTGGTGGGCGAATCAATCATGAAAAGCGGGGATATCCCGCAGCAAATAGGAGAACTTCTAAGACGTGAGGGTTAAAATCTGTGGCATAACGAACCGCGAAGATGCGGAAAAAGCGGTGGAATACGGAGCCGACGCGATTGGCTTTATTTTTTACCCGCTAAGCCCCCGCTTTATCACTCCTCAAGAGGCTGTGATTATTGCTCAGTACATTCCCGTGTTCGTGTATAAGGTCGGCGTATTTGTCGACCGCCCGGTTGAGGAGGTCACTCAAGTGGCAGGTGAGATCGGGTTAAATTCGGTTCAACTGCACGGCAATGAATCACCCAATTATTGTCTCCAATTTTATCAACCTGTGATCAAGGCGTTTAATATGAAGAACGAGAGCGTTCTGCAAGAACTCCCTAAATACGAAATTTCCGCGTACCTCCTTGATGCCTATTCCTCCGGACGTATCGGAGGCACGGGTAAGGTGTTCGACTGGGATTGGGCGATCAAAGCTAAGGTAAACAATAAGCCCATTATTCTTTCAGGCGGGTTAACTCCCGAAAACGTAGGAGAAGCTATTCGCACGGTTCGACCTTACGCGATCGACGTCAGTAGCGGGGTTGAAGATTATCCGGGCAAAAAAGATTATCATAAGATGAAAGACTTTATTCAGGCATGCAAAAAAATATAGATACTGGCCCCGACGAAAAAGGACATTTCGGGATATACGGGGGGATGTTCGCGCCGGAGACACTTGTTTCGCCATTGCATCAGCTTTATCAAGACTACCTAAAAGCAAAAGTTGATCCTGAGTTTCAAAAGGAACTTAAGTATTATCTTAAAGAATTTGCGGGACGCCCTACCCCTCTTTATTTCGCTGAGCGCCTGACCAAGTATGCGGGTGGTGCGAAAATTTACCTGAAACGCGAAGACTTGTTGCACACGGGCGCGCATAAAATCAATAATGCCATTGGGCAAGCTCTGCTCACTAAGCGCATGGGCAAGAAGAGGGTGATCGCCGAAACGGGCGCTGGCCAGCACGGGGTCGCGACGGCGACTGTCGCAGCGTTGTTCGGTTTCGATTGCACCATTTACATGGGGAAAGTGGATTGCCAACGTCAAGCCCTCAACGTGGCGCGCATGAACTTTCTGGGCGCGAAAGTTGTCACGGTCACGGCTGGCCAGCAAACTCTTAAAGAAGCGGTCAACGAAGCGTTCCGTGATTGGGTTTCAAACGTATCTTCAACGCACTATATTTTAGGGACTGCCTATGGTGCGCATCCTTTTCCTGTGATGGTCCGAGATTTCCATCGGATCATTGGCGACGAAGCCCGTGTTCAGATCCTCGAAAAGGAACAGGCGCTCCCCGATCTTCTTGTTGCCTGCGTCGGCGGGGGGAGTAATGCGATTGGTCTGTTTTATCCTTTTCTAAATGATCCGTGTGTCAAAATGGTCGGAGTAGAAGCTGGGGGAAAAGGCATCACTCCAAACATGCACGCCGCGCGTTTTCAGGGTGGTAAACCGGGGGTGTTACAAGGAAGCCGTTCGATGATCCTTCAGGACGACAACGGGAATATTTTGGGCACACACTCTATTTCGGCTGGGCTCGATTATGCGGCGGTGGGTCCTGAGCATTGTTACCTCCACGACTTGGGCCGGGTCGAGTACACCTACGCACTGGATGACGAGGTGCTGGAAGCATTTCAAACCCTTGCGCGCACTGAGGGTATCATTCCTGCCTTAGAGAGCACGCATGCGGTCGTTGAGGGGATCAAACGAGCCCGGGTCATGGCGAAAGATCAAACCGTGATTATTAATCTCTCTGGACGTGGCGATAAAGATGTAAACCAAGTCGCGGACTTCCTTAACATCAAAATTTAACGGGACGCTTATGAAATCAATGACCGGTTATGGCAGGGGCCAGAGTACAAACAATGCATTTAAGTTCACGTGCGAAGTCAGTTCGGTGAACCGTAAACAATCCGAGATTTCGTTGCGCATCCCCGCGGAGTTCGATGGTCTAGAACCTAGGATTCGTGATGAAATCAATGCTCTGGTGTCGAGGGGCAAGTTGAATGTGGTGATCACATGTCAACCCCTCCAAAGAAAATCAAACATCAATAGCCACTTTAATAGGCCTGTTATTGAAGGTTACGTGGAGGCACTTCGTAAGTTAAAGAAGGAATTTAAACTCACGGGTGACGTTTCATTAGACACGCTTGTACGCATTCCGGGTGCGTTAAAACCGATAGGTGACTCCATTGATCAAGAAGCACTTTGGCCCCAGGTTAAAAAGGCGTTGGATGACGCGTTACTCAACCTTTTGGGAATGCGCACAAAGGAAGGGGCGTTCTTGACTAAGGATCTTGTCAAAAGGTTAGCGCTTCTCAAAACCATGGTTTTGCAAATCGAAAAAAGATCTCCTGAGGTGGTTAAAAATCATCGCAAAAATTTACATGAA
>Ga0163149_10008604_pt1 | contig 10045 bp, 10 predicted proteins | sample OliLakLV19MP5G1_FD_148604 | JGI IMG/M metagenome (GOLD analysis project Ga0163149, IMG submission 148604) | Freshwater microbial mat bacterial communities from Lake Vanda, McMurdo Dry Valleys, Antarctica - Oligotrophic Lake LV.19.MP5.G1 | ecosystem: Environmental > Aquatic > Freshwater > Lake >...
GGTTGTAATCAAGCAGCATGGTCACAATGGATACTTTCGGTGGCTTGCTTTGGATTGCAATATGCAACAAGCACTCATCCGTCTCCTCCGCAGTTTTCTTGCACACATCATCGCCAAGGTCCTCTTGCCAGTCTTCGTCGTCATCGTCTTCCTCCAAGCTCCCATACGGGAAGGCGGTCGATTGAGATTGATGACGCTTGCCGGGTGACAACGGTGCTGGCAATGGCGTGCCTGCTGCCTTCGATGTTGAAGCACTCAGATCAACATGGGGCGAAGTTGCTCCGGACACAGTTGCCGCAGAGCTTGAAGGCTCAGGCGGAATAATTTCGCGAAGTTTGGCTTCCGAGAGATCGTGTTCATGCTTCACATGCCTTGGGTTGAGCACATAAGGCATGACCTTCGTTTGCCCAGACAGCAGAAGTCGAACCAATGCTTCATCGCCATTCTTCACTGCAGCACACATGATGGTCCAGCGTAAGCTCGGAACGCTGCGGAGTTGTTGGCGCAGGATTTCGCTCAAGGCCTGTGTCCAGGTTACATGAGTTGAACCCTTTTTCAATCATGTCGCTGCATAACCTCAGCAGTGCTTGAAAAATCAATTTTACCGGTAGTGGTTGGTACTTTTCATCGTTCTTAGCAGTCAGAGTGTCGATGGTAGCACCGTTGCAAATCAAAAAGATGACATATTTCTCCACCAGCTCTCGTTGCGGTTGATTGTCCATGTAACCCGAAACCAGTTTGGCTAGCGGAGAATTCTCGTCGACGCGGGATCGGAAGTTGACCTGTGGTCGATATCACAGCGCACAGGTCAAAACAACGGTAAGAAGCAGAGGGCCAGCGTGTTTCGGACTGAACGGTCAGTTTCATACCACTGCTCTTAGATTGATACGAAGATTGGGATCGAACAGCTTTGGCAAGTCCTCTGTTACTGAATATCGGTCTTTCGCTTCGACCACGTAATTCAATATACTCTTGCCTTCCGGACTGATGACATCGGCTCGAGCACCTGAATCAAGTACAGAAAACAGGTTCTCAATGACGTTTTGGAGCTTATCCCATCATTATCGTACCTAGCTCACACAACCGAATCAGTGCAAGTCTGTTGTTGGATTTGGCAGCAGTGATGGTTGCAGTTTCGCCATCTTCCTCCATTTCAAGGAAATCCGCCCAACCAGGTTCTTTGTCCTCGTCTGCATCCAACGCATCACCAGCACAAGCCCTTTGTGATCACCAATGCTCTCAACACAGCAATACCAAGTGCACTCCACTTTCAGGATCACCCGTCTTCACATCTGTCATACCCTTGGCGTTGTTCTCCTCGTCACGCCGCGTTCCAACGGAGCCCCTGACAGCTTCGGATCGCAGTCGGCGGTGCTCTGGGGTTTGGTTCAACTACAAGTGATGACCCATAGCACATACGATCGCGATCGTTCAACGGCAGGGCAATCAAGACTGTCATGGAAAACGCATGAGACTTGTTCCACTGAATGACCTACCTTTGCAACGCTAGCTGCGGCAGCATCCAAAAAAATTGCTTTTAAAAATTGGTCGAGAAAACAACGGAATCAACAAGTACTATGTTCAACGAACCTGCATATTTGATTGGGTACAAGGCTTTCAAGACTTCGTCTATCAGCTGATAGTCTTCCAATGCCTTGCCGGAGTTCGAGTCGTTTACCTTATCTGCGGATAGCTGTATGGCGGCCGGTGAGCTGGCAATTTTATGAAGGATCGTCTCAGCTCTGCGATCTGTAGATTCGGATGAGGAATCTCCGGCCGAGGTCTTTGCAGCTTTTGATTCTGGCCTCAGCTCTTTCTACATCAGACATACATACACATACACACATACAAGAAGTACCATGCAAACAATACCATTGTAATGTTAAGTAAACCATTCTCGTTCGAAAAGGTTAGAGGAGGTAACTGGTGATAACGACTATGTGATGTATATGATGACGCACTCTACACGGTTGGCAGAGGCCGGCTCACACATCCCGAAAACATGGACCTAGATCCAGGAATGCAACGTGAAGAGATCTATACCGTACCTTTAAGCGTGTTATGAAGTCCCCGAGACGCAGCTTCTCCATCTGCACAGGTTGACCGTTCGTCGACAGACGCTGCGTTCGAGATACGTATGTCCCCACAACATCAAGGGAACGAGGGATATTGCACACTGATTGTTAGCTGAAACTTGCCTTGTGATCTTTCAACACGGGTACAAGAGCGCTTGCACCCAGCAGAAGTCGCACCAGCTCCAGGTCCCACTGGAGAACAGTGGGCAATGCGTTCGTTTGATGCACATTTAGGCACTGTATGGTCAAACAGATAGCGCTTACCTGATACACGGCCTCCTCCATCACCCATCGCAAGTTCTGAGTCACTTGATGGGGCGTCAAGCTACAGGCAATTAAGCCGTTAATTACTGCCAACTGCGTCTCGACTGACTTGCGCTTGAGGTCATCAGGCGGTTCGACCGCTCTGCCTGTCTTCTTGTCATCGTTCGGTGTTGCGCGTTTGAGTTGACGCTTGCAGTGACCGGCTATTATTCGCCACGGAGAACCTTGTCGATCCCGCTCGTCGCCCGAAATCTTAATCCTACACAAATCACGACCGAAACATAGGAAACTAAACACGCGGCGGTTGCAAACGCATTCACTGGGAACAGTACCGGTGCTTGAGTGGGGCAAACAGAGAGATCCATCTGTTGTCGTCCAATGCACGTCTCACCAGAGTTTGGGCCATGTTCTGCACGCGCGAGATGCAACCAAGCAACACTACCCTCAACCAGCCATTGGCACAAGTGCAACAACGTCTGATCACACCTCTAGTAAGGCAGGAGAAACAGACGCTGATGCGGACTTGGCGTCACCAGCAGACGCCTGTGCGATTTTGGCGTCATCCCCAACCACACGGGCAAGCCCAACAGTTGGAGCTGGTGTGCTATTGATATCTGCCGCGGGCACAGCAGGAGGCGGGCTACCAGACGGGTAATGGGAATAGTTGAGCAGCGCCTTGATAACTGCAGCTATCTTGATCTTTTCTTCCGTGATTTTCAGGGTTCCCTTCATGAAGCCTCCACGATCTGAAACTGGCCACGGTTACCGTCATCCGTACACATTCAGGTGCAGACTGAAATCATAGGAAGCAATACATACCCAAAATAGAAATAAACTGGCAAAATTCCTCATAAGCCTTGTCCGAGGCCATGATTTTGCGGAGCTCCTGCTGTTTTTGCTCCTGATCCGAATCTTCTTCTGCGGTCTGTTGTAACACGTACATGACATATGTCAAAGAATGCAGACAACTCCGCTGGAATTCTCCAAGCAACGAAACCGTAAGGGACCACCGTCACCGCTTCGTCTCGACATACCGGTTTCGGCACATCCTTGTCGCTGAGCTGCATCCCTGGTACATCTTTGTTGATGAGGTTGTAGAAGTCCTTGGTTGCACTGATCGCATCCACACCGGTAGTTGGCGGTGCCTGTTGATCGTAATGCAGGATATAGAAAGGGACACGTCGAATAAAACGCGTATGTTTGTGCAGCGACCCAAACGAAGAGTATACCCAAGCTTGCCAGGCTGCAGCTTCTGCAATCAGCTCTGTTCTGATATCCTCGAAAGGTCGCACATCCGCTGAAGATGAAACAGCAGACCACAAAGGATATCAGACCAAGCACTACAAATGGAGGACGCTGACAGCTAAGTCAGCAGTGTCTCAACGTACGGATATTGGGGAGCGCCAGCTCCTCTGTCAGGAGTTCGCGGACATTGGGAAAAGAGCGCTGGGAGCTTGGGAACATATACTCTTTGGCGTTCTATGCTCATAAGGCACAAGAAGCCGTTGCCCTTGAGGTCAACATAGAAGAAGCAATTCAAATGCGTTGAGGTCAGAGGAATCGTACCACGCGCTTTTTGATCATAATCTTGCAGTGAGTTGGATTCGCGTCAGATACACTGGGAATGTAGCTGATGGTAAAGGCGTGATATGCATCTTCTGTTCGGCTGCACGCGTAGCATTCGCAATAGTAAAAGTTGGCGGATGGCCAAGAATCTGTTACTTCATCACAAGACAACATCACTAACCCTTGCCGCACGAGAAAGCGAGGTCGCTCGGGCTCCGATCCCAACAGCACGGCCTCCGCAGCAGCTCTGTCGATGATGCGGAACCATTTCGCCTTGTCAATGTCTCTGATCTTGTTGGTATCCGCAGGTTTGATGACCAGTACACCTAGCAAGCACACACCGGTGCATCATCAACTTCACCATGCCCAAGACGACTACAAACATGCACAAGCAGGGCCTGATGCACCAAACTTGCAGAGCGGCATTTGAAACCGTGCCTTTCACTTTGTCCAGGCATGTTTCCAGAGGTCCGAAGCGATTTAGAAACACGTCCCATTCGGTCGTCGTGATTTGTTTGTCAGAATTCTCGTCTGCGGACAGTTAAAAACCCAACCAATTCAGAAATTGAGAGTGCCAGAATGACATCCGTCTGAACAACAACACACCCAAAACGTGGTTCATCATTGTTGTAAACTGGTCCAACGACGGCGTCTTTAGACCGAACTCGTAGGTCAAATGTAACCAGAACGCTTGGCAGAACTGGTTGCAAGGTATCTCATGTCGAGTCAGACCGAAATAGCGAAACCAGAATACGCCGCGACGAACGAGCAGCTTGAACCTGTCGGATGAAACGGCGTTCAATCAAGCGAGTGGCTGGTTAATGTTGGAACAACAGATAATGCGTTACATCGGATCTTCTTTGCTGGCTTGAGATCTGCGGGATCGCTCATCAAATATGACCACAATCTCTCTCTGTCACGTACAACGGCAAAGGTTATGTAGCGCACATCACATCCTGACTTCGGATCTATGGACACGTGCACAGAAACAAAGAATGAAGTTAGCGAAGCATGCACTGACCGATAGTTCAGGTCGATCTTGCATCTTGCACATGTTGGAAAACTCGTCGTATATGTCAAACTCAAGCGAAAGCAGTTGAGGCTCCCGCTTCTCCAGTTCGAATTCAGGGGTAGTGTCGTCTGGTTTAGGGTTGGCAGTGTCACAGGGTGCGAGCGTTCGCCATTCGACGGCCTGGGCAAGCGGCACATGACGTCGAGTTCAGACGACGCGGTATCCACACCACGCTTGAACGCAAAAGACACACGCTGTATGTGTAAGTAAAGTTTGGGAGCTGAGTGCACACGCTTGTGCCGAACGTACAGCTTGAATTAGTGTTTGGCGAAATTGATCGTACTCCGGCTTAGCCATTGAACAGCACTGTTTGACTGCCTGACAGACCGCAGCATCCTGCATATCGAATGCATTGTGAGCGCTCTGTCCAGCCGTTTCGCATACGAAACCCTTTCACGTACCTGCAACTGCTTATGGATCTCCTTGATAAGCATCAACCAATGCACTGTTTGCCGGGTGTGTGTATCCGTTCGACTGAAAAATTTGGTCATTTCCTCTACAACATCGCGTTGCTGAATCAAATTTCCAAGCCGGTGGAACATAAACAGGGATTTTTTATGTACCTTGTATGGTGTCGAGTAGTTCTCGTATTCTAGGCACAGCCATTTCAGGAGATACGGGAGGCAAAGGTCGGTCCACATGCGGTTCCGAACGTAGCGGTCCTAATTCGTCGGCGTCTTCATCGTCGGCGTCTTCATCAGAACCAGACTGTCCCAGCCCGTCCTCTAGCACGCAATCAGCAGATGAAGCTGTAACGCAAGCATGGTTACAGATCGGCATGTGAGAGCTCTGCTCATAGATAGATAGATCATATCTAGATAGATAGGAAAAGGTGCCGAGATCCATTTCATTTGTCAATTCACCTGCACCTACCAGACGCTGCGGAAGCCATCAGCTTCGAAACGTACGCATACAGTTTCTTGACCGCTAAATCACGTGCCACAATGCGGCCAGCGCGCGCTGTGTTCATCTACAAATCACAGAACCACAGTAAGCAAGAGGGTGCGCCATTAGCTGCGGCACGGAAGCCCGAACACTCACAAAGTTGGTCCAATCGTTCTCCTCTCGTTCCAAGTCTTGAACGGCTTGAGCGAACGTGATGTGAGCTGCGTGTTTCACATGATCAATCAACTCAGCTGGACCAAGCGTTCAAGGAGCGCAAGATTCTTTCAACGCTCATACAACATCACTCAAAGCTAAGCTGATACGTACGCAGGTCCAGCAACGGCTGCATGCTCAACAACATGGTTCGAATCGTGGGAAAGGTTAAATTTGGCGTGCCAGGTAGATAATACTGCAACTCCTCTTGCTGTGGAGTCAAAGCGAGCACAAGCCAACAGTCGACTACTCGAGCAACGGCATTGCCGTCCAAAGCAAGCTGGAACGTACAGCGCCTAGCTTTGCGGTTCTGATGGTCACGTTTGACGCCATTTCATCACTAGCATCATTCAAATACGTCAAGCTGAAAGCGCAATCATGTTCACCAAAGTTCTGCGTCCGACTGCTGTGATTGGCGCGAGGTATGACAAAAAATGCCTTGAGACAGCAGTTTGCGGGAACAGTAATACTTTTAAACAGGTGCAGCATGCCATGGCATTTACCTGTGACGGACGATGAATCGAACAGGAGCATCACGTTTCATAACCATATTTTGAGCTGTGCCCGTGTCAACGAACTTGCACCATGGAGCCAGTTCACCGTCAACGCAGCTCAGACCTGACGCAATTATCGCTCGGACGTCACCGGACTGGACGTAACCTAGACCACTCCATACCATACTTGGGCAAGCAACCAATGATAGCAACATGTACCTTGTACTTTGTCAAAGCATTTTTCAAGAGGTCCACACCGAAGCAAGAAGATCTTGAATGAGTCCAAAGTGATGTTGTCCGGCTTGTCGGGATCTAACCAAGTATCCCCGGGCGAGTAAGAGCGAAAGGAGGACACGGAATGACAAAAGCGCATGCGGCTAGGTCACATACCGATCACATTGACCATGAACCTCGTGAACAACTGAAGGTTGGGTAAAGCCAATTCGTATTCCAGCGACAAGTGCAGCCAGAGAGCTTCGCAGAACATGTGGATGGGCACGCTCGAGCAATTCACTCCGAAGTAGCGATACCAAAAGATTTCGCGACGCTTGGCGTTGTTGTGCCTGGAGCATGCCAGGACGACGGTACAGCGAACCATTCGAATCAGGGGCAGAATTGCAGCAGCAATGCACGGCCCGATCCGCAACATACACTTCGTCAAGTTCGGTCTTTTGGTCTTGATCTTCCGGACGTTTGTATCGCTCTACAATTTCATCCTGCACAAAGCCATGCCAAGCGAACAAAGCCGAACGAAAGAGAAGCGGATAATCTGAATTTGCTAAGTGTCAGCAAAAACGCGTATGCCGACCTACCGCAGATTGTGGATGCGTTTGTAAGGTACAAAGGGTGGAGAAAGTATGGTGATGTCGAATTGCATAGATGTAGACCGTCGATGCAGTTGAGTTCGATCCCCACCCGGAGATCGCCACAAATTGATCTGGTCACGCAGTACCACACAGGTCGTGCTTACTACTATCACGCCGTACCTAGCTGCGCAGGGCGATGTATTCGATTTGCAAATACCAGTGCCTTTCGACTTACCGCTTCCTTGAGCATATCTCGGAGGCATTCATACAGTTCTTGGTTCGAACCAGAGATGCTTTCAACCACAGCTTCGTTCTGCACTCATGTCAACGAGAGCCGTGATGAAGATCAGACCGATGATTGTACATTAACAGACACGCGGTATCGGATCGAGAGGTGATATAGCGCAACGTGATCCAACGTACTTGCAACTGCTTGCGCAGTTCTGCGACAAGAGAAACCCAGTAAAGCTGCTCGGGCGAAGTCTTCGACCCCAGACAAGCTGCATGCATGGACCACAAAGTGCATTATGACGTACGTCCATGCTCGTGACTAACATCTAGAAGACCTGCGCATGCAGCATCTTCGATCGAGCTCTCTTGCTCAAGCGTCGTCGAACCACAGTCGAGTACATTGCATCTCATGTCATCCACAAGCAAGCTATAGGCCCATCCGCTTACCTTGCAAGTCTTGCAGCTCAGCCTGGATCTGAGCAACACGCTGCCGAGTTTGAGACGAAGCCATTTCGCGCGGTATGTCACTACAGCTATCACAGATAGTTGATCAAATAGTGCACTACTGAGTGCTGCCGGGGCTATTTAGGATGGCCAAATAGTGGGCCGCCAGACAACCATGCAGCTAGCGTCGATCGATCTTTTGAATCTGAACGCGAAGAAGCTAGGCACGCCAAAAGTTAGTGCTGCCATGCCGAAAAAGACTCGTTAAAAAATATACAAAGCAAACCAGCTGGTCAATTGCAGCTGGTTGGGCGTTCGATCGTTAGAGAGGCAGCAGATAAGAGCGGCGCGCGCCGCGGGCCCGGCTGCAAGTCTGGGACTCGGCACCTAAACTTTGCTCTCAAAATCCAGGGATGTCAATCGGCAATGTGGGCATACGCTTACCGTCGAGACCTTTATTCGTTGTATGACTGCGATGAGCGAATCGTTCGTGAACTGACTCTGATTTCGAGTCAGATGCGAGGTGGCACCAGCACACCATGATTGATCATGATTCGGCGCGGGCGGAGTCCGTGATCTGATCATGTGGGATTGTGACTCCGATGTGGCAGACCAGCTCCGGCGGACACTTTCACGGCCCGGTGAGCCTCGCGCCGCCCTGTTGACCGGCGCCTAACTATCTATGTGAGCAGTTCTGGCACTGTGACTTGAACATGACCGTGGCATGATGTACAGCATAAAACGACCGTGAAAGTCCGGGCCCGGGCCAGCTAAACTGTCGTTGCCGCCCGGTCGCAATCGATGCACAACACGCTGTTACTACTGAGTTACAGCGCGTCGATCATCTGCTGCGGCCGGACGGACTGGGACGCTCTGGGTTTCATGAGGAGGCCGACGAATCCGAAACGCAACCTTTCAGGTCAAATTGCGGCCTTCAGACCGACCTTTGCCTCCCGTACCGTATCTCCTGATGAATTAAGCATCGTCGAGTCAAAGGCTGCATGTCTGCGCCCTGATTGTGTCACTGTTATTGCCGTGATGCACGCAGCCGTGCTCAACGGTCACGGCAGCTTCGCTCGGTCCCCCACCTCCCCTTCAGGCAGCCCCAGCCCGCCACCAAAATCACTGTGACACGAACGTCATGCAGCAGGCGATGCTCTGTTTAACTTGATTTTAGAAAAGACTTCGAGATCCAGTTCGATATCTACTCGATCAGCTGCACCTATAGCTACCATGGCCACGCAGATCTAGACTCGGGATGTACACACGCAGTTTCGCGACTGCTGAATTGAAGGCCACGATGCGGCCACGATGCACAACGTCATAGACGAGACATTGTATGACTCTGTGACATGATGATGCTGAGCTACTGATTGTCGGAAAAGTCTTGGCTTCCCTAGTGATCCGCTCGGGCGGATCGGGGGCCATGGCCAGATGCTGCCAGTGCTACCACATCACCCGTGACGGCCTTAATCCTATACTTGGAATCCGTCACAGTGCAACACGCGCAGGTGCAGCAGCAACCTTAGAGACATGTACAGTGGTGAAGGCAATCAAGTTAGTATCCGCATCCGGGCACAAACAAACATGCACTGTTTTTAGTTGCTTGCATGTCGATAGTCCACGGGCCGCTTCAAAAAGCAATACAAATAGCCAGTCAATGAAAGCTGTGAATCTGGATGATTCTTGATGCGAGGTCATCATCTCGCACTGCAACCAGGTTCGGTTGCATGGACATGCGCAAGTCAGACCCACGCGCGACGCCAAATCGTATCTCCCACCATCCAGCGGCATACCTGGCGCTGTGCCCAGTAACTGTCAACCGAGGCATCCAGAGCTGAGTTGTACGCAGAATTCATGACGGCAACAAGGTACGATACGAGGCTCGGAGTATACTAACTGAGCTACGTGGTAGATCTATATACTCTATATATCTTCCCAGACATCTGTTGATCAAGAGTACCGGTTATATACCGGTACGTTGCAGATATCGAT
>Ga0163149_10008605_pt1 | contig 10045 bp, 8 predicted proteins | sample OliLakLV19MP5G1_FD_148604 | JGI IMG/M metagenome (GOLD analysis project Ga0163149, IMG submission 148604) | Freshwater microbial mat bacterial communities from Lake Vanda, McMurdo Dry Valleys, Antarctica - Oligotrophic Lake LV.19.MP5.G1 | ecosystem: Environmental > Aquatic > Freshwater > Lake >...
AGCAACATAGGGTCTTTCTCTGAATACCAGACACTATCCAGGATCCATTAGTCCAGTGGACTGCCAATCTGTCTGGGACCTTTGTGACAGACACCGGCTTTGCTCAACAAATGCTGCACCAATTTGAGACCACACACATTTTAACCAAGCAGAAAGGAGCCAGCAAAGCCGCAGAGGGGAGAGGGCTGGCATGCTGTGCCACCGCTGCACATTGTTTGTAACCTGGCTCTGGAGGAGGGGTGTCCTAAGCTCTGGCATGAAACTGAACAACTTGGGAAAATTGTAGATGTCAATGTTAAAGACCCACTGGACAATGAAACAACAGTGTCTTGCAAAACACCGTGCATTGTTTGTCAAAAGCAAGAAGGACTACTAGCCCAAGTGGAGAAGGGATGCAACTTCAGCGCATCTGACATCAAGTCCTCTGTGCTTTGCACAAATGCCTTTTTTGAGCAACAATAAAAAGAAAATGTTAATGTTGTGCTGTTCTACAATCCACCAGAAGAGAAGGGCATTGACGGTGATGCTGTGGCCCTCATGTTCACAGGAAAGTGTTGGGGTTGCCAAGTGAAAGGGACATGCTCAAGGAGACCTTGCTACATGCAAGCTTTGAATCCCTGTAAACTGACAAGCAGTTTTTCAATGCTGAGAGACGCGGTGTGTGCCACAGGTCCAATGGAAAACTGGACTTCCATTCCTTGTATTGCTTGATGAGAGAGAATGGAAAATCACCTAGAATGTCTCATTGAGTTGCTTGGATGGTAACTGAAAATGACATGGCTGTCATTTGTTGGAAGAATGCAACCCGCAGACGGAGTGTTGTCAACCTCATTTTTGTAAGTGCCTCCTAAACCAAGCAGTCACTTGAGGGATGGCAGCAAAATTTACAACTGAAATGATGACGTTGGTGAAAAAAAATGATGACGTTGGCGGAAGAAATGATGATGTTGGCAGAAGAAATGATGGCGTTGGTGGAAGTCTTCTTGCTTGCCAAGACTGTCACAGCTGCAATCTTGGCTGCACTCGATGGCCTCAATGGGACTGATCAGCTTGAATTCAAGGTGTCCCACAAGGCCATGATGCTTGTGTAACTGAAGGGCATGCCAATTCCATGGCAAGACAGGCTGCGCTGAGGGCTGGCAGAGCAAGCACATTGGTCTACCGGAGTGGGTTCTTTGCACACATCACTGATGCTGGGCGCATGCAATGTCACCTGATTGGGGCATCCCACTGACTGCCATTGTGACACTCCCTCTGATCATCCAGTTTTGAAAGTTAAGCCCTTTGCAGAAAACAAAAGAAACTCGGCCAACCTCAGCCTCCACCCATGGCATGGCCTACACGGGAGGCATGGATTTGGCTTAGCCATTTGCACTTGCTCAATTCTGGATCATTCATTCTCTCCTGACAACTGGAATTGGCATGGACTTGCACTCGCACTCAGCATGTGTCAAGTGAGATTGCGGGCCCAAGCAGCTAATGCTCACAGCATAGACTGGGGACACTTACAAGCCTTGCATTGATGAGCGCAATGAGGTGTTCAGTGGACAATGAATCGCTCATTCCGTCCTTTGCTTGCTTGCTATTTTGTGTTTTCTTACCGTCATTGTCTTTGGGTTGTCGTGACCATCCTGCATGCATGCATGAATGTAAGATTTGAATTTGGTCGAAATGGTGTCCTCATCTGCATATCCATTACAGGACCATCCTTGCCGTTCACAACATTGGCCACAACCAAGACGGCACCCCTCGGTCTAGCTAACCGAGCACGGTGGGTAATACACTACAGCTACAGCTCCTGTCGACTATCAGTTGTGTTAATGTTATAAGTATGAGGTCTAATTGGAGGTAACCAAGGCTATTAGCTTTGAGGTGGCGATGATAACAAGGGGCAAGTAGTTTGGACGAGGCGTGTGTTGTTGGTGGAGTTCGCATTTGGGTTGGTGTCATAGGTTTCCTACTGGAAAAGTCTGTCATCCATCCGTTCTGTTGTCCTCTTTTCGATCCCCATTGATCCAACCCATCAATCTATCACTCTATCCATCCACCCACGATGCCCTTGACAGGCAACAACAACAACAAGGGGAGGATAGGCGGTGGAGAACACCCCTGTTGCTCCGTGTGGCCAAGCGTCTCTCTGCAGGGGGATTTGTTGGGCACAGAGACCACTCTCCTTCTCACCATGGTGGGCCCCACCACACGGACTGTGGGGGTCCGGATCGGCCGGCATGGTGATCCTCCTGTTGGTGTCGTGGGCAGTTGGGTGATGGTGGATTGTGGGGCGAGGGTATGGGGTTGACATTCAGACACAACAATTGGCTGATCAGTCACGGCTTGATGGAAGACACTCATGAGGAAAGGCGACCTTGCGGTCTGATGATGACGGGGACTTGACTGGTGGGAGCTTACAAGCTGTATTTTGAGTGGGTGATTCTATAGACGACGCCTCCTATTGGATCCAATGTTGCCAGAGACCATGGGCATGTCCTTGGCTTTGGCCTAGTGAATAGTGTAACTGATTATTTAGGAGCAAACCCTGGTGGGAACCTTGGAACAGCACAGGCAAACCCTTGCTGTTGGTTGACCCCAATTGGACCTTAAATTGGCCAATTGCCAAGCTGCATACAACATCCTTTGGGATGCTGTATCTCCACCTATGGATGGCCTCTCAGTAGAGCAAGAGTACTGATTGGACGTTCCATAGGGGAGCACTGGAGGGCAAGTTAAATACAATACAATACAACCAAGACGGATTGGCAATTCTTGGTGTAAGTAGCAACACGTCATCCATCTCATTAAAAAAAGTAAATCCTTGTTGTCCTAAAGACTATTCTGGTGCCAATCCACCAAAATCATAGTCCACGGGCAAGACATTGATGAGACTGCTTGCATCAGCGCCATCTTGTAGTTTGGCACAATAAACATTGAAAAATTTGGATTCAACCAAAAATATTACAAATCTCTCATTAGAGGATTCCAGAGTAGTTGCAAGACAGAGGCATCCTCATCAGCGCTAGCAATGAGAGTGTGTGCTGATGTGTTGGGGTTGGAACATGCTTCTTATCTGTTGATAGCTCCATCACTTTGAGTTGTGTCACATCCCGTGGCATGTTGGGATGATTCCGGGTATGACAAACCAATTTCGCACTATAAGGTGGCAATCTTGGCACCGCAAAAAAATCATTTCCCCTGGCCAAAACTTCATGGTGTCATTGTCATGATCATTGGAAACAGTGCAGACAAACAATATTTCATTTTTTTACATCCTTGGGGGCTGGGTTGGTATGATCTTCACGGGCACAGTAAATTTTGTCGTGCAGAGTTAAGCACACTCTATACCCAAATCAACAAGGTTTCTCAGCAGGAGCGATTGGTGCACTGGTGTGTTATTCAAATCAAGCAAAGGGTCTGCTTTATTCAGCAGCTGCATGATGCGTCCTGTTGGAGAGATCTATCCTGTTGTAGTAACAGATCTGTTTAATAGAAATTATAAGCACTGCAGTGCTGCTAGCTATGTTGTTGTAAATCTTCGAGAGTCTTCCATGCTGTTGACTCAGCTACACTTCAAGCTACCCACAGGCGCACACCTGCTCCTTATGGAATGCTAACTGCACTTCCAACACACTCCCTCGGAGATGTGGATCCATGGATGGATACAGATCTTTGCACTCTGTGTTAGATGTAGACTTTTGCTACAATGACAGCTTCACTGTTCCACTGTTTGCAAGTTGCGACAGCTCCACTCCTTCAAACAAATGTTGCTCTCTCACCTAAAGCAATGTACAAACTTCATGGACTCTGTCATCAACGTCCTCATCCATTGATGCATGTTGATTGTTGTTGATCGGCACATTGATCATCCCCATAATCATTTGGCTTATTGCTTTGGCTCTTGGCCTGTTCAAATCACCACTCCACATCTGTGATCATCTCACAGATGGACTTCCACATGCACTCTCAAGTGCACTCCTTCTGTTCCATGCTCGTCCATGGAAACACCTTCCACAGTTGCGGCACTCCTTCTCTTCTAACGGTCCCACTCCTTCTCTTTCCTCAGTTTGATTGCTGCTCGGGACACACTCAATTAGCCTTTCTTCACTCTGTCCAGTACACACTCACTGACCTTTCTTCATTTCACTCTGCCCGGGACACACTCAACAGACCTCTTGTTAATTGTTCGCCATTTGTTCACCCGTTGGTCCCCGGACTGTTACTAGCATGTTGTTCTGCCGTTTGTTTCACCAGTCTGTCGCTGGACTACTCTCTTGTTCATTGTCATTAACGGCGAGCTCCAAGCTCAAGTCATTTGTCTTCTGTCACCCAATCCAATCGCTTTGCCTTGTTCACCCAGTCGTCCCTGTGGGCAATCCATGCCTGCTCTTTCTTTCTTTGGTTGTTGTGGCTTGTTTACAGACAAGGTCTTTGTCTTCTTCATTCATTCGTTAACGCATTTTTTTTCCGACGGTGTTGCCCTCTTCTTCTTTTCTTGTCACTTGTTACAGCGGTGCCAATCTTCTTGTTGCCGGTGCACACTCACAACAATCTTCTTTGGTTAGCCGACACTCGTTGCTACTGTGTTGGTCTTCTAATTTCAATTTGCATCGATCCAATCGACACGTTCCATTGGCATCAACAACACATGCCGATACATTCTTTAAGCCCTTCAGCATCCATTCATCACAGCCAATCCTTCCTTGCTCTCAAAAGCTTGATCATTCTCCAGTGGTGATCCTTTGTGCTGCCAACAGCAACCCATGTTGCTTTGATCCTCTTCGCGTAATCAATCCTCTTTGCGTAATCAATCTCCGCGAGCTTCATTTGCACTCCCTTGCTTCTTTAATGACAAGTCTTCTTCTTCTTGATGCTTAGGATTCTCGTTGGTTTCTAGCAAATGTTGGAGAGATTTATCCTGTTGCAGTAACAGATCCGTTTGCTAGAAATTATAAGCACTGCGGTGTTGCTAGCTATGTTGTTGTAAATCTTCCAGAGTCTTCCATGCTGTTGACTCAGCTACACTTCAAGCTGCCCACAGGCACACACCTGCTCCTTATGGAATGCTAACTGCGCTTCGAACACGTCCAACTCTCAATCAATGGCTGGCATCAGAAACAGGGTTGTCCATCCGCAATTCTCAAAGAGGCAGGGAGCTCAGGACGCGCCATGAGAAAGCTACCATCCATTGATTGTTGACGGGGTTGTGAGACAAAACATCCAATCCAAATTCCTGATTCCTACATGTGCCGTGAGTGATCCACAACATCAAAGACCTTGCATGCCAAAATAGTCAACAATGTTTGACCTACGAAAACAGGATTACACTTGTCTGGTCGCCTGGTTTGAGATAGAAATTCCAACAAATCATGGGTGTCACAAGGCAAAGGTGGTGGGTACAGCAAGAAGAATGGTCCCCCATTGACAGGACATGATCTATTTTGTCTCATGGAGTTGCTTGGACTACTGCACCATTGCAAATTAATGCGTCATTCCTAATGTGTCATTGCAAGAGCACCAGCACCAGTTTACGGAGGGTTATCAGCCATTGGAAATTTACAACTGAAATGTTAAAATTTTCTGGCAAGCTGTTTTACCAATTAGCTTCATGACAATGACATAACCAATAGATCTAACTATATAGACGTTGTCTTTACTATGTTAACGGACCATGACTGTCTTTAAAATTAGTTCATATCTAATGTAGTTGTTGAAACATCGCTTTTTGGGTGCCCCCATAGAAAAAAATTAATGTCTATGAACGAATGAGACATTGGAAACACCATATTTGTTGATATTAACAGGTCCAAAAGTGGCTCACCACTGTGCAGGCCTCTTCTTTAATCATGTCAGAAGCAAAAGAAGTCGAAGATGAGATGATTGCCGATGCTTCCGGCATCATTGCAGCTGCAAGAGGAAAGATAAAGATCCGGCAAGCCATGAGACTTGTGGAGTTTACGGATGCCCAAGTAAAGAACATGACTTTGTACCAGAAAGTAAGAAGAAAGGCCAAGCAAATGATGGTAGTTGACACGAAGGTTCCCAATGCAGTTCCGAAGCAGATTGGCGATGATGCTGAGACTGTAAATTCAACACTTAGCAGCGCGGAACAAACTGAAAGAACAATGGGAACAGGAACAATTGCCACAACCACTGAAGCAGAAATAGTTCCCACCCCAAGACGTCTGATGGAGAATAGTCCCCCCAATGACAGTGCCAGTAGCAGTGGAAAAAGAAGTGCAGACTCGGATGAACAGTCTTCGCAGAAGAAACACCGACGATCATCCAAGGAAGTTCAACGCGCACAAGCAAATGTTGTGATGAAAACTAAGAAGGAATCCATAGCAATGAAACATGCTACAAAAAGAATTGCGCAGAATAAGGCCTTGACTCATGAGGATCCAAACTGGAAGTTGATCAGCAGGATAGTAGAGGAAGTAAACAAACTGTGTCACAGCATCATCAATAAGTCCTAAAACAGCTGGGAATTATATCCTGAAAGGAATGATCGACACTTCCCCCTGAAACGAGGACCCTCAGGCTAAATTCCAAAGCCAGTCTGCGAGGCTTTGAAGGGAGCTTACAGCACATACCTCATGTTGGAACAGGGTGAGTCAAAAAAGCAATCGACGCTCAAAGACTTGTCTCAAAGAGTCAACGCATGTGTGAACAATGCCGGTCACAACATTACCCGTGATGATTTGACTCGCAAACTCAGGCGCGACACATCCGATCTTTTCACGGTTGGCAAAGCCAATATGATAGAGCAACGAAGGCTTATGTGGACCACACACTTCAATCTGGATCTTTGGTTCACAACGTGGAAGCAAACGTTGATTGATCTTGGGTTTGGCCGGGTACGCACAGAAAAGGATGTGGATGCAGCAGGCGAGATTGCATTCTTTGACAAGCAGCTGGAACGAATTGTCAATCTTGATGAAACAGATGGAACCCTTGACGAGTCGCATTAAAACCGAGGTGGGCGCCCTCCCATCGTTGTCACTCATCCCTTTGTTGCAGGGGGCGGCACGGCTGGCAATAAGAGTGGTTACTCTTCAACCATCATTTGTGGATCCAACGCGGCTGGAGAAGCCTTGCCACCGCACTTTCAATTGAAGTCACTTGCACAGGAAGATGCTACTCAAAGAATCTCGGTGGATTGGTTTGTGCATGCTCACAATGTGTACGGCAAGTTTGGTCACGCCGAGGAACATGTTCTTCCAACAACCTTCGGCCTAAACCAAAAGGGAGGAATGAATTCAATTGAACTTGATAAGTACATCAAGCAGGCAATTCTTCCCTTATATCCGGACGTTGCAGATGTGCCAGGCAAACGTGTGATGTTGAAAGTTGACAGTGGACCCGGTCGATTGAATGTGAACATGCTTGCCACGCTGAGACTTCAAGGTGTCTATCTTGCACCCGGGTTCCCAATGCGACTCATGTTACACAAGAGACGGACCAGAGCTACGGCCTGTGCAAGAGCATTTGCAGGTCCAATCTTCAACGTTTGGTCGAGACTCACCAGGATAGAAGAAAGACTCTCTCTGCAAGTGATCTGCCGTTGTTGGCATTCGGTGGATATGACTACATAACCAAGATTTCTCTGCCAAGTGCATTTGAGAAGGCATTCTCAAAAGAAAGGAACCTTCAGTGTTGGAGTGTCTGCGGTGCTGTACCATTGACTTGGTCGCAACTTCAATTGAATCAAGTCAGACACGAAGTTATGGTTGACGGAAGTGCCCCCACGAAAGAAGCCAAAAGATTGCGTGATATTGCTGCATCCAATCGCTTTCATTGTGAGGTCCTTGCCTACCATGGATGTTTCTCACAGCCATTGAGAAAAGAAGCCCCCAAAATGAAAAAGGCAGTGCCGGCAATTACTGTTCCACAAAGTATTGCCCGAATCAAGATGATCAAGAAGGCCAAGACCTCAGGACAAATGTTTACCCCACCAGTGGCCAACATTTAAACTCGGATGAGTTCTTTCAGGCCAGAGCTTTGGCTGAACGAGAAGAGGCCATTGTCAAGATCCAAAAAAGGAAAGAGAAGCAACTTCTTCTTCTCAAACTTCACAAGGAAGCGCGTGAATTGTTGGCGAGCAAAGGGCCTTTGACTGTGGAGAATGCAAAGACGCGTTTATACTCCAAAGAAGACATCACTCTGTTGTGCAAGTGGAAGCAAGCTGACATGGGCAAGGGACCGGGCGGGAAGAAAAAAGACAAAAAGGAAGACTTCGTCGCCCTCTATTTCAATCATCCAGAGCCACCCCACCCCCAGCCTTGGTCCGACGATGAAGAGTCCGAGCTGGTAGAGATGCGGAAGGAGGAAGTGCCATTAGCAGCAACTCATCTTGGTGTGGCAGCAAAGCAAATGGCTGTTGCTACAGCCAACAACATGGCCAAATTGGATAGAAATAGCAGGAACCAACTGCTCCAATCCATTGCCGACGTTGACGCATCCGAACAGGGGTCTTCGTGAGTAGATTTTAGGTAGTTTAATTAACTTTTAGCAGCAGCATTAGCTTGAGAAAGGACGCCATCGTCGACTTTTTCATTACAATTCTTAGATAGTTTTCATTCAAATCGCTTAACCCCTTTAGCAGTTTGGTGCAAACCATTAAGGATTTTACACCAAGAAAGTTTACTGTGGGATGTGGGAGGAACCTCTCGTAGAAGCTTGGTACTGCCCTACGGTAAATCCCTAAACCCTCCCTAAACTCGCACAAAAAACAGCGGAGAGTTCGCGAACAAGAACACGTTCGTGTGTGCGCCTACTAGTAGTAAAACGTATCAATTTTATATTGAATTAGGAAAATTAATCAACTCAGAGCTCTCAGTTATTCAATTGAATGAATTTAGGTGACAATGAATCAAGGAAGTGCCGTAGCCAGATAGCTAGCAGGATGAGCCTTTATTCCAATAACACTACTAGTAGTAAGAAACGAAAGTCCAGACAGGACAGTCATAATGTAAGCATCAATGGCACTGCCAACATTAGTCGGTTTTTCCTTCCCCTCAAGAGAAAAGGTGAAGACCAACCGTTGCTGACAGAAAGGACATGTAGTGACAGCACCAATCTAGAAAAACAACAACAACAAGCAGGTGAATCAGTGGCTGCAGGTACTGAGAAAGAGGTTGTGGACTTGTTGAGTAGTGATGATGATGACGACGACAATGGCAGAGAAGATGGTGCCATGGCAACGGAGGATGTACCAATAGGCACCACCAATGACGAGGAGACGAATGTCGTGACTGTGACATCTACCACTGAGGTCAAGGACACCGCAGATCACGAGAAAATCGCAGATCCTTTGAAAGAATTATCGGCCAGAGAGAGCACCACAAGCAATAGCCAAAGCAGCAGCGGCACTACCGACAACAAGAATAACAGCAAGTCGACGAATCCATTTGCCATGTTTGCCTTTCGTGGAGACGGTTCCTCTTCTGCCAGCGAACATGAAAACAATGGTGTCGGTGTCTCTCCCTTCACATCCTTTCGTGGACATTCATCATCATCAAAAGCAGAAACAATGAAAAATCGTAGTACAAATAAAGATGTTCTCGCGGAGAAGAGCGGCAGATCAAAGACACAAGAAGAAGAAGTAGACGATCAAAAGCAAAAGCAAAAAAAGAAACAACAACAAAAGCCATGGGTCAAAATGAAAGATTATTCCGTGGTAGAACAAGAACGTATACTTCAAAAATGGCATTCCTTGGTAGATCCTTCGGCGCCACTGGAAGATAAAAGATTTCAAATGCTTGTGGCAGCACGCCTTCATGCCAGATGCCAAGACAAAGCCGTACGAAAAGCCATGCAGGAATTGAGAAATTTCTTTGAGACAACAAAAGCATCAACACTGACGGTACAAACCATGGCCAAGATATCGCCCGACGACTTTGTCCCAGCCATTCAAAATCTACAGTATTATAACACCAAAGCCAAACACTTGGTACTAGCGGCAAATGAAATCCAATGCCGCTTCGATGGACTGGTACCGGAAACAGAACACTCGTTGAAACAAATAACTGGCATTGGACCGGTCATGGCAGAC
>Ga0163149_10008608_pt1 | contig 10043 bp, 7 predicted proteins | sample OliLakLV19MP5G1_FD_148604 | JGI IMG/M metagenome (GOLD analysis project Ga0163149, IMG submission 148604) | Freshwater microbial mat bacterial communities from Lake Vanda, McMurdo Dry Valleys, Antarctica - Oligotrophic Lake LV.19.MP5.G1 | ecosystem: Environmental > Aquatic > Freshwater > Lake >...
GTGTGCGCGCCTTGTTAGATGACGAAATCATCGCGGCGCGGCAGGTGCGTAACGGCAGCGACCCGCATTCACCGTGGGCGGTGGCCGACGGCTGGCGCCATGGCCATCCGGGCAAACGCCTCAAACATCTGTTGTACCGCGAGCTGCTCACCGAAGTGGCCGCGCACGGCCATGCGGGCCATTACACGCTGGATATCGGCGATCGGCATTTACGCGTGCATGGCGCCGGCATCAGTGCCGACAGCGTCGATTTTCTGCTCGGTGAACGTGCCGTGCGTATGCGCGTGATCGCCTTGCCTAATGGTTATCTGGCGCATGACGGCGAACGCCGCTACCAGCTGACGCTGCGCCACCCGTTTGCGTTTGAGGGCAGCAAAAGCCAAGGCGGCGATGCGCTACGCGCCCCGATGCCAGGTCGTATTGTGGCGGTGCGCGTCGATGCCGATGCGCAAGTTGAAGAGGGCCAGGAGTTAATCGTCATGGAAGCGATGAAAATGGAGATCACGCTGCGCGCGCCGCGTGCCGGCGTCGTTGCCGAGATTCGCGCCCGTGTCGGCGAATTCGTCGAAGCCGATATGGTGTTGGTGCGTCTGCAGGGTTAACCGGCAATTCCTCCTCCCATTCTGTATTTGGAACTGCGCTAATGAAACGGATCAATCGGATTATCTTAATCACCGCGGCACTGGTTTGCGCCGCCTGCGACACGGTCGAATTCCAATCGCCGCCGAGCACCTTGCAGGTCTGCGATACGGCACTGGTTGGCGATTGGCGGGTCGAAGATATGCAGCGCGAGCCTGCGGCCAATGGAGCGCTTTACCTGCGCGTAAGTCCGCAATGTGAGCGTTGGTATTCAGTGGGGCTAGAGCCGGACGACGCCGGCAAGATGCAAGCGGATGTCGATGATTTGGCTGTTGATATGGATTTGCGTTTCACCCGCACCGCTACGCAAACCTTTATTGCCGCGCGCGATCGCCCCAAGGATGCGCCGCCGGCAACCGCGGAAGACAAACCCGATGGTTATGTGTTGATCGCCTACGACAGGAGCGAGACCGCGATCTATTTGCGCCAGGTCAGTGTCAAGGCGGCGGCGCATTTGATTGTCGACGGCACGATTCCGGGTTGGGTCGACAAACGCGATCGCCGCGCCGATGGCAGTCGCGATACGTTCAGCTCGTTCTTTTGGGTCTACGTATTTGGCTCACCGGAAGAAACTCACGACATGCTGCAACACCATGAAATGCTCGATGCGCCATGGATGAGACTGCTGCCAGTCGATGCCGCCACTAGCGCGACTATCGATGAGTGGATTGCGAGTGTGGAGTCCGGTCAGTAACTAAAAAAAGATTTCCAATGCGTTTGGGCACTAGGCAAAGCGCGAGGAGAAGCTATGGCGACGACAAGCAACGCAGCATTCGGGGCGACAGGCGCGGAAATGGTTCAACCTAGAAACCTCAGTTGACCGCTTTCAAGTGGCGTAGCTCGATGATTCTTGTGACATTTCAGCAGATTGACTCGTTCACCATTTGGGTGAGTGCGCTACGCGGCAGCTTGCACGGTTCTGGCCTCTGGCCGCGCATGGCCACGTTGCAACTCGTTGGAATAGAACAACTATTCCCCCGGTCTGGCGGCGTAGCCGCCAGCCGTTCAAGCCGGCGCGCGGCATGCCGCGCAAGCTTGCCGGCTTTCACCCCATAACCGCACACTCTACCCCGTCCAACTGAGGTTTCTAGGTGCAAGGTAATTGCCGGACTCCACACTTTCACACCGCTTGAGGCGGTGATTAAATAAATAGCGGCGCTATGCTTGGCTGATTCCATTGCTGATCGCGCCCATGTCCATTGCTCGCATCCTCATCGCTGCTGTTTTGCTGGTGCCGTTCTGCTCGTTCGCCGAGCGAGTCGATCAACTGCCGTCACCTTTGCCTGGTAGCCATGTGGCCGATCCGTCGGGATTGTTGGCGGCCGACACGCGCGCCGAACTGGATCGTTTGGCCGCCACGCTGGATGGCCGCGGACGCGGGCAATTGGGATTTGCGGTCGTGGCGACCACCGCCGGCGTCGCTCCGCGTCGATTCGCCACTGAGGTGTTCAATCGGTGGGGTGTGGGCGACGCCAAACGCAATGACGGAACCTTGATTTTGCTGGCCAAGCAGGATCGCGCCGCAGAAATTGTGCTGGGCGACGGCATCGATAATCCGGTCAACCGCGCTCACGCAGCGCGAGTGATGCAAGAAGCGATGTTGCCGCGGTTTCGCGATGGCAATTACGATCAGGGATTGGTCGCCGGTACCACCTTGTTATTGCAGCGTATTTACGCAGTGGATTGGTCTCGTCCGGCCGAACAATTAGAGCCGAACGGTGCGCTCGCGCCTGCGCTGGCGGAAAACGCCGAGATGCCGACTTCCCTTTCTGGCCTGCGCGATTCCAGCGCCGCTGACAGCAATACAGCGCCTGCTGTGGGCTACTCGACGGCTGCAGTGGCGGGGGCTGCGGATGGCGCGCCGGCTGCGGCGCGCGTCGAGCGCCCGGTGGTGAGCTACACTGAGCCGCGCGAACCGACATCGCCCGGCATCATCGCCTTGGGTTTTGGGGTAATTGCCGGGGCCGCAGCGGCGCTGTTTTGGTTAGTGCAGCGCTTTTTGCGTATGTTGTGGTGGTTCACCGGCTCGCGTTGGTTTGTGCGTAAGTGCAAAGACTGCAGCAGCGCAATGCAAATGTTGTCCGAAGTGGCCGACGACGCGCATTTGAACAAAGGTCAACGCACCGAGGAGCGCCTAGGGAGTGTCGACCACCGGGTCTATTTGTGCCCGCGCTGCAATCATGTCGACCTCATCGCGAGGCGCGCGTGGTTCACCCGATATGCGGACTGCAGCGCCTGTCAGGCGCGAGCGCTGTCGTCGGTGTCCAAAACCCTAAGCTCGGCTACACGTTATTCGACCGGGTTAGCCGAAGTGACCAAAACCTGTCAGCACTGCGGAAAGGTCAACATCGAGCAGCGCGTATTGCCGGTATTGCCACCGCCCAGTAGTTCCAGTTCAAGCAGCAGTTACGGCGGTGGCAGAAGCAGCGGTGGTGGCGCCAGTGGGCGCTGGTGAGTCGGCGCTGTGCGCTGACTCTTTCGCATGCCGTGACCAGAAGCGTTCGACCGATGAAGCGCAGGTCGAACCCACCAAGGCAGGCCCATGCCGTACGGTTGCAGACTTAATGTACCGCGCGCATTTGCCGCTGCAGCTTGCTGTCCAGAGAAAAACGCGGCTCGACCGTTATTTCGTCGTTCAAACGTTGACACACGTATTCGCCCACCGCCGGGCCATGTTTGAAACCATGGCCGGAGCCGCCGCCGAGCAACCAGACGTTGTCAAACTGCGGGTGGCGATCAATCAGGAAATCGCCGTTGGAGCTGTTTTCGTATTGGCAGACTTCGGTGCTTAACAGCGGCGCATTGGCCAGGGCTGGAAAGCGGAGGGTCAAAAATGCGCGGGCGGCATCAATGGTGGCTGGGTCGGCACGACGATCAGCGCTATCCGGGTCAATGGCTGCGCCGTGCACATCGCAGGCCAGCTTGAATCCGCGCGCTTCGATATCTGCTATTCCGTACCATTCGCGATCAAAATCCATCCAAGTAGGCAGGTGTGACGCGCTAAAACGCTGCTCGCCTGCGGGAATTCCAAAATAAAAAACCTCCTGCCGCGTGGGAAAAATGCGATCGGCGAGTAAATCCGGCACGAGCTTGGGCAACCACGGTCCAGCAGCGTAAATGTGCATATCGGCGTGAATGCTGCGGCCACTCGTGGTGCGCATAGCCGCCAATCGACCCACGCCGGAGATCGGCAAAATTGCGTCGGTGCTGATCTGCACGCCCTTCAGCGCAGCATTCGCCACAACCGCCTGCACCGCGCGCCGCGCCAACAAAGCACCACTGCCGGGCTCGAATATCGCCCAGCCATCGTCGGGCACCTGGATTTGCGGGTAGCGACGCCGCAAGGTCTGCGCGTCGAGTACTTGGTGTTCGATCGCGTGTTCGTGAAGCGCGCTAATTGATTGTTCGGCGGCCAAGTTGCCGCGTTTGGCCATCCACAACACGCCGGTGCGTTGAAATAACTCAGGACGACCGACATCGGCAAAAAGCTTGCTCCACACCTCCAGCGAACGTTTGGCCATGCGCGTGTAAATCGCATCTGGACCATAAGCCATGCGAATCACGCGGGTCTCGCCACCCGAACTGGCGCGGCTATTGGCGCCGCCATACTGATCAATCAGGATCACGCGTTTGCCGGCGGATGCCAAGTGCCAAGCCGCCCACGCGCCGAAAATCCCGGCGCCCACTACAGCTACGTCGTAACGTGATCGATTTTGCATTGCGAAATGGCCTGCGGGTGCGGTTTTCGACCTGGAAATGTACACGGTCGCTAGCAGCGTCGCGCAGCAATCCACTTAGCGTAAGTCGTTGATTCGTCATTGCGAGGTCTTCGACGCGACAGCGTCGAGGACCGTGGCAATCCAGTGACTTTCGGGACGCCAACGGCAAAGTCCCTGGATTGCTGCGGTCGCTTAAGGCTCCCTCGCAAAGACAAGTCTGGTGGGTTCATCCGCGTGCATTTCCGGGCTCTTGTGGGTGCGCGCTTGCGCGCTATCGATGCTGATGAACCACCGAAGCCTGGATCGCGGGCAAGCTCCCACAGGCCGAAAAAGAGCGCATGCAATGACGCATGAATCCCCAGATTTAAGGCGCCAAAGAGCGCGCTACCAGTGCTTGACCTGGCAGGTTGTCGTGCTCGCGAACCAAGCGCATTTCCAGACGGCCATTGCCGAGATTGACCAACGGTGCTTGCGGTGCGCCTTCGATGTCGATGTCTCCGGCGACGTTTTCCGAAATCACCACGTCTTCAATTTCCGCGGTGCCGTAATTGAGCACCGTGGATGCCAGAGCGACGCCCTGGTAACGGCGAGACAGCTGATTGCCCTGGAAATTGGTGGCGTTTAGCCACAGCTTGCCCCAGTTGACGATCGTTCCGGCGTCACGTGAGGCGCCCGCCACGGTATTGAAACTCACTTCACACTCGCGCAATCGCATTTCGCCATAGTTTTCAACGATGGCAGATGCGCCGCGCGCCGTGCTGTCAACCAGCGCGACGCGATGTAACTCGGCGGTGCCGTGGTTGCGAATGGCACCGACGGAGCCTTCGGCGAGAACGACATGCTCCAGACGTAAATGACCGGTTTCCGACACATGGAAAAGCCGGAAGTCGAGCTCGGAGTAACGCCTCAGTTCGGCCCCATTACCCCGGATGACCATCGAGGTGGTAATCGCTGGTAATGCCGAACGTTGGTTCTCATCGCTTATGGAATCAAGCACATACAAGGCGCGTTCCATGGTGATAATGTCCACATCAGGATTGGCGTTGGCGGCGTTGATCGCTTCGATTAAGCCTTCGGTGGATTCCACCGGATATATGGTTGTGGCCTGCGCGAGTGGATACGCAAGTACGCACATCAGGCCAACTACTAACGATTTAACATTTAACGACATAAAGCCCCCTCTGGCCAGATCTGGCGTCTGAACCCAGCCTGAAACACAATGGCTAGTGCTTGCCATCTAATTCTTTCATAGTGTGATGGCCATCACAAAGTTTCAATTCATGGTGGCACTTTTCAACCGACCTGTGAATGTCTAGTCGTAGCCACATTCTCGCTCAATGCTCGCGCATACTGCGCCATTTTGACCTGATGGAGATTGCTCATGACCGAACTGACCCAGGACGCGGTGCGCGCTATTTTGGCGACTGTGGTTGACCCACACCACGGCGAGAATTTGGTCGCGGCCGGTTCCGTGCGTGGCATTGGCATCGATGCTGGCAACGTTGCGGTAGAGATCGCGCTGGGTTACCCGGCCGAAACCTGGTGCGAAACCTTGGCAGCGCAAGTGCAAACGCTATTAGAGGCAGACCCGCGTATAGAGCGCGCGGTGGTGGATGTTGGCTGGCAGGTGATTGCGCACAAAGTGCAACAGGGCCTGACGCCGCTGCCCGAAGTGAAAAACATTATTGCGGTGGCGAGTGGCAAAGGGGGAGTGGGCAAGAGCACCACAGCAGCCAATCTCGCGCTGGCGCTGACGGCGGAAGGCGCCACGGTGGGTGTGCTGGATGCCGATATCTACGGCCCCAGCCAGCCACGCATGCTGGGTTTGTCAGGTAAACCAGATACCCGCGACGGCAAAGTCATCGTGCCGAAGATCGGTTATGGCCTGCAAGTCATGTCGATTGGTTTCATGATCGAAGAAGACACGCCGATGATCTGGCGTGGACCGATGGTCACCCAGGCACTGCAGCAGTTATTGAATGAGACCGATTGGCAGGGCCTCGATTATTTGGTCATCGACTTGCCGCCCGGTACTGGCGACATTCAATTAACACTGTGCCAGCGCGTGCCGGTATCCGGCGCTGTGATTGTCACCACGCCACAGGACATTGCCTTGCTGGACGCTCGCAAGGGTCTGAAAATGTTCGAGAAAGTGGCCGTTCCCGTGCTCGGCATTGTGGAGAATATGAGTACCCACATTTGCAGTAATTGCGGTCACGAAGAACCGATATTCGGCAGTGGTGGTGGCGCACTGATGGCCGAACAATACGGCGTGAGCTTGTTGGGTCGTTTGCCACTGGATATTCGAATTCGCCGAGAATCTGACTCGGGCCACCCCACGGTTATCGCCGCACCCGATTCAGCCATCGCGGCGACTTATCGCGAAATCGCCCGCAAGGTCGCTGGCCGTTTAAGCCGCCAAGCCCGCAACAAGTCAATCGGTTTCCCGAACATCGTGATCCAGAGCACCTGACAGCGGGGCGTCGTGCGCATGTCGCCAGGCCCCGTTAGCGCACTTTAGGGTTCGCGTCAAGTCGCCGAACGCCTACGGTTTTTATGCAGTCATCCGTCTATCCTTCGCCGGTCGCCGACCTAGCAGGAGATTCTCATGCAACGCTGGATGTGCACCCTTGGTTTTGTTGTGGCTGCAATACCGATGTCGGTATCGGCCAAGTCGCCGGCCGATATTTCAATCGGCGATTTCTGGAAACAATCAGAGTTCGTTAACATTCAAATTTCTCCCGATGGCAAATACTTTGGTGCCATTGTTCCGGATGATGAAACGCGCACGCTGGTGATTTTCCAGCGCGAGGATCGCAAAGTCACCGGTGTCGCCCGCTTTACTGACAAGCGTCAAGTCGGCAGTTTTGCCTGGGTATCACCGACCCGCGTGAGCTTTACGATGAATGAGCGCAGTGGGCGACTGGTCGCGCCGCAGGGGCGTGGTGAAGTGCTGTTCATGGATGTCAACGGCAAAGATCGCGCGGCCTATGGCGGCGGTGGTGGTCGCGGCTCGCTATTAAGTAGCACATTGCGAGATGAAACTGACTATGTGATGGTCACCGACTACGTGCCCAGTCAGCGCGGTGAGGGCGGTGAGCAAGTGCTCTACCGAGTGAACGTCAAGACCGCCAAAGCGCAGCGCAAAGCGTTTTCGCCGGTGCGCGGCTCGTCGTTTTTATTGACTCGCGAAGGCCAGGCGCGCGTGGCATCCGGCGAAGGTGGTTTTGAGCAAAACGAAATATGGTATCGCGGCGAAAAAGACGAACAATGGCGGAAGATTTTTTCGCAAGTGGAGACTGGGCGCACCATGAGTCCGTGGTTTGTCGATCCGGACGGCGTGCATTTTTATGCGACGGTGAGTGAAAAAACCGGCCCGGATGGTTTGTACAAGGTTGATGCAAATGGTTCGATGAGCTTGGTCGCACGCGATGAAATTTCCAACCCGAGCGCCTCGGTGCGGGCCGTAGATACCGGGGCCTTATTGGCGGTCGAGTTTGATGCAACCGTGCCACGCCGCCAATACATCAATGCGGAGCACCGCGATGCAAAGATCCTGGCGCGCTTGGAGAATAGCTTTCCCGGCCAATGGGTGAGCATCGTCAATTCCACTGACGACTCCAACACCTGGGTGTTCCTGGTGAGCAGCGATCGCAATCCTGGCGAGTTTTATGTCTATGACCGTGAATCGGGCAAGGCGACCTATTTGGCTGCAGTGCGTGAATGGATCGATCCAGACCTGATGTCGCCGATGAAACCGATCCAATATCAAGCGCGGGACGGACGCACCATCCATGGGTGGTTGACTCTGCCTAAAGATTCGGATGGCAAAAATCTGCCAATGATTGTCAACCCGCATGGTGGACCCTTTGGTCCTTATGACAGCTGGGGCTATCAGCCGGAAGTGCAAATGTTTGCGTCGCGCGGTTACGCGGTGTTGCAGCCCAATTTCCGCGGTTCAGGCGGTTTTGGCACGGAGTTCACTGAATCAGGTTATCGCCAGTGGGGCGGAACCATGCAAGACGATTTGACTGATGCCACGCAGTGGGCGATAGAGCAGGGTATTGCCGACAAACAGCGCATTTGTATTTCCGGCGGTAGTTACGGCGCATACGCAGCCTTGATGGGCGTCGTTAAAGAACCGGACTTGTATCAATGCGCGATGGGATTTGTCGGCGTTTACGATATGACGGTGATGGATTCACGCGGCGACGTCAGCGAAAGTGATTCCGGCCAAGCCTTTCTGCGTAAAGTTTTGGGCAACGATGATTCCGCGTTGGCCTTGGCATCACCCAACAAACAAGCGAGTAAGATTAAGGCCGCTGTATTCCTGGCTGCCGGAAAAGAAGATCGGCGCGCCCCACCCGTGCACACTGAGCGCATGTTCGAATCGCTGAAAGCGGCGGGCAGCCAAGTCGACAAGCCCATCATTCAAAAAGGTGAAGGTCACGGTTTTTACAAAACCGAGCACAACGTCAATTTGTACACCAAAATGATGACGTTCTTTGACCAGCACATCGGACCCAAAGCAGCTGTTTCTCAAGTCGCAAAGTAGTAAGCGCCCAACGACAGCGGCCACGCCGCTGTCGTTGTTTTTGGTAATCCGCTCAATCTCGGATTGAAAAGCTTCTGATTCTCGGCTGTGCCTTTTTATTGAAGTCACGGGTGCGAGTCAAACTGGTGCGGTCGGCATTTACGTAGGTTCAGAGCAAGCAAGAAACCCACAATGAAGGAACAGCGTCAGCGAGCAGCGCCGACCCAACAAAGCCTAAGGCTTCGGTGGGTTCGGTCTGTGATAGAACCTAGCTGCCTGTCGGACTTTGCGCGTGAGATGCGTTGTGTGGCTGGACGACTGCAAGGCGCGGCGCGCAGCCAATGGCTCTTTCATTGGCAAGGGTCGCAACGCCGCAGACGCCGTTGCGTTGCGCAACCCGCAGGGCCGGACGGCCTTTTGGCATAGCGCAGACTCGAATGTAGAGCCATAGCCCTCAAAATTAATTCGAGATTGCGTAGAAATGACCGCCAAAAGGACTTCCGGCACACTCGCGAGGGAAGTCCGACAGGCTGCTAGAAACCTCAGTTGGACGGGGTAGAGTGTGCGGTTATGGTTGTGCAGGCATAAGCGCAATGAGGGTGAAAGCTGGCAAGCTTGGGCGGCATGCCGCGCGCCAACTTGAACGCATGCAAGCTTTGCTTGCAGGCCGGGGTGAATAGCTCCCCTCTTCCAACGAATTGCAACGCAGCCATGTCCCGACGCGCAAGCTGTGCTTGCCTGCGTTCGAACCGGCGCGCCGCATGCGGCGCAAGCCGCCATATCCCGGCCCGCAAGCTGTGCGTGCGTTCGAACCGGCGCGCCGCATGCGGCGCAAGCCGCCATATCCCGGCCCGCAAGCTGTGCTTGCGTGCATTCGAACCGGCGCGCCGCATGCGGCGCAAGCCGCCGTGTCCCGGCCCGCAAGCTGTGCTTGCGTGCGTTCGAACCGGCGCGCCACATGCGGCGCAAGCCGCCATATCCCCGCCCGCAAGCTGTGCTTGCGTGCGTTCGAACCGGCGCGCCGCATGCGGCGCAAGCCGCCGGTTCTCACCCCCCAGAACCGTGCAATCTGCCCCGTAGCGGACTCACCCAATGGGTGAACTGATCAAAGTTATGAAAAGTCAAAAGAATCATCGCGTTATGGGTGGTAG
>Ga0163149_10008610_pt1 | contig 10043 bp, 6 predicted proteins | sample OliLakLV19MP5G1_FD_148604 | JGI IMG/M metagenome (GOLD analysis project Ga0163149, IMG submission 148604) | Freshwater microbial mat bacterial communities from Lake Vanda, McMurdo Dry Valleys, Antarctica - Oligotrophic Lake LV.19.MP5.G1 | ecosystem: Environmental > Aquatic > Freshwater > Lake >...
CACGTACTGCACTACTTCAAGTAGCCTACTAATTAGCTAGTAGTAGCTAGTACTCGGAGTAGAAATTCTTTAGCAACTTTTCTTCAACCGAAAAGTGCGTGGTAAAAGTGTGTTCGGTTTCAAGAGCATGAAAGGAAAACTGCATTTAAGAGGGGGCATCCGAAACCATTTATACAAAAAAGGAATAACAGTAAATTAGCAGTGCGTTCCTTTTTTGTTTCGAGTACTGTAGCTATCAACAAGATGGTTTCATCCGGCAGCTAAGCATCGATTAAATGCTACTTTACTGCTTACATATCAATATATAGCACCACGTGCCCCCGTCAGCACCGTTTCGTCTGAAAACGGAAGCAACACTCTAATCAACAGTCGCTTCGTGTAGGATGGACACCCAAGAGGTGGATGGATTGCTCTCCGCGCCGACAACACGGAAGTGTCAACGGATCCATTCATTCATTGATACGATGAATGACGAGAGGTGAAAATCCAAAAGATCGGCATCATCGGGATGGGGTGCGAAGCTAAAGTAAGTTGGAAGGTTGGACAGACGACAGGGCCAACACCCGGACAACTGAAAAAAAGGAAACCCATGACAAAAAGTCCTGAAAACCAACATGTCAACAGAAAGTCCCAGGCCATTGCTCATGATGCCAAAAGATCCCTTCATTAGAGTTGACTTTCAAACTCTCACCTGCACTCAAGGGAGACTTTCAAAATGTGATCTAAGTCTGCTCCAAATCATGGGAGAGTTTCAAAACGCTCCCGTGTTTCAGGGGAGAGTTTCGAACGCACGTGCAAACACGTCACAGTTCTTTGTTGTGGAACAAGCTCTCCCCTAAACTCTCTTCAGATTCAGGGTAGATTGTTAAACTCTCCTACATGTCAGGGGAGAGTTTGAAACTGTCCCTTGATCTGAAATCTCCCCTGCCACACATCATTGGTCTTTTGAGTGCTCCCACACAAAGATCATTTGATGAGCAACACTCCTGAAAACCAATCCATCAACAGAGAGTCCGGAACCAAGCTGCCCTGAAAACCAAATGGCCAACCCTGAGCATCAATCCATCAATCACAAAACCAAAATGTTTGTTTGATGCAACCTTGCAGCACCCTCTTCACACACCAGAAATTGGCTGGCAAAAAACACCCTTTTGTCACAGACTTGCCGGGTCAAAATGGCATGGTGCATTGTGAATTCACACCACAGTGGACACTGTGTGTGTGGAAACCTTCTGAACAAGGTCACAGGTTCGAACCTCAACGGTCGAAAAGACTCAGTCAACAGTCACTCAACGCAAGCCCTCCACGCTCGCAGGCAACAAGCAAGCCCTCAATGCTAGCATGGAAAGTGCACTGCGACCACACGGCATCAGCCCAACGGTCCATTCGGAAGCAAGCACTCATGCCGAGCCAATGGTCGCAACACACGATCTGTCAGTCGACACACACGGTCTGGCCAACTGCGTGACACTCGACACACACGCAAGATTGCGGCGTGCTCCGACTAGTCACAACGAAGTGACAGTCATCTTGCGGCACATCAGTGCCATTCATCGAACAGAACGTTCGAATTTGACATGATTAAGCGCACAGAAACACAGTGCACTCTGCTCCCACCATCCTCGCACACACTGCGCATGTCCAAATGTGACCGTTGCGAGTCACTCGACCGCACTGCAGCGCTGCGCACTTAAGCACGTTCTCATGAATCATGGGGGAGAGAGAGGACTACACACAATGAGCAGTGTGACAGCAGTGGAAGCTGCATGCGAACGCACAGTGAAACAGCAGTTGGAACTGCAGGAAGAGTCATTGCACGAAAAAGACCCACCCACCACACCCTTAAGCATCAGCACAATTCTGGGATGTTAACTCGCATGCACATGCTAACTAATTAACGCGTTCTTCACTCAGTTCCTAACGCATGGGGGAGAATGCAGCACCCTCTTTACATGCCAGAAATTGGCTGGTAAAAAACATCCTTTTGTCACAGACTTGCCGGGTCAAAATGGCACAGTGCAACCTGAAGCATCTCTGAAGATTCAAAAGTTCATGCATGTCACAACATGTGAACCAGATGATGCTTGTGTTGTGTGAAAACTCATCCAATGCATTTCAAATCTGTGCGCAAAAGAGCATGCGAAAATTGCCATTGGAAAATGAATGCACGCATTGTTGTCGCATCCGTTGACACTCATTTCTGCATTCCAATGGGCATCTGTCAGCACTTTTGTTGCTTTGCAACAGCTGCTGCTTCACCATTTGATGATTGAGTCCACTCTGCAAGTCCTTGATGAGCTTTTGATTTCCAGCCATGAGAAAAAGGAGGTTGTGTCCAAAGACAGCTGTCCATGCACGAATCTCATCTTTTGATTTGCTTGTGAATCAATTCCCGGCGATGACGGATGCAATCTTGGGGTTAGGGCTTCGGTTCCGCGCGAAATGTCATCACAAAATTAATGACCATGCATGCATGCAAGCGATGACCATGAATTACTGCATTGAAGGAGCTCATCGATCGAGAGGATAAACATTACGACCACATTGATGCATCATCAACCCCGACAACAACCTCCACATATATATTTATATACCGCGGATAACCAGTCCAAGTAAAGTGCCCCATATAGTTATTCATTCATTATAACTGCTGCCATAGAGCACAATTCAGGAGAGCACACCCACTGTACAGCAAGTGTCACGCCCCAAAGTCCTCTCGTCACGAATTCAATTCACCCTCCTCCAGATGCAGCAGCCGTCCCATAATTTCCAACAGCTCCAAAAGCAAATGAATTCCAAACAGGTGAATACCAAACTGAAACAATATTTGGGCCCCGAATGGCGATTGCGACTGGCGATATTTGTGTGTGTGGCGCTCTATACCTTTCTACAAGTCATTTCCATGAGTCAACATGCCCTGCACTGCATGAATGGGAGTGGTGGGAATGTACACGATGCTCCTACTGTGGAAGAACAGCGAAACCTCCAACAAGAATCGGCAGCCATGGCCCAAATATGGAACGAAGCGTCGGCTGTGGATGTTGTCACGGATGATAGTGGAACGTCTACCAAAAAGAAGGGACAAAAGAAGGGGAACAAGAGGAAGAAAAACCAGAAAATGAAAAAGGAAGCAGCCACCAAATCAGACTCGGAAGCAGTTGGTGACACTCCAGAAACCACCACAGAAACAGATACAATCAACAACAACGACGACGGCTCTACGTTTCAAGGCACCAAAATTACCAGCATGTCGTCGGGCGTCGACTTGTACGAACATGTCTGTCTCTATCGCAAAACCAAATCGGCCATTGCCGAAGTTTGGTCCTACACCAATAATCCGCAATTTTTGGGAATGCGAAAAAAGGGCCAGACGAAAGTTACTCCCAAAGGTATGAAACACACGGCCTGGTCCAAATACCGCGTCGGACAAGAAGCTTTCATGTTGGAAACCATTGGCAAACCCCTCGATCAATGGCACCAAGACGTCGCCCAGTCGGGTGGACACGTCTTTCCCGACGAAGTCATTTGGACGCAAGTTTTATACAACAATCCAGCCCATGCCTTGACGGACGTTTTGTTTACTTTACAGTTGGATCGATTTCATCGTTCCGAATTGGCCAACGAGCGAGAAGCCCAGGGTCTGCCCTTTTATCCCCACTATCTGGCGGGTCGACTGCGTGGCTTTGATGAACCACCTTTGCACCACAAGGCCAAGTACAAGTGGTTGTTGGGCATGTTGCGCGTCTTGAATTTGGTCAATGTACAAGAGGGAATGGTGGCAGCGCATATTCCCCTCTCGTGTTTTGCCAAATTGTTGGTCCCGGCAATCCGGATTCATCGATTTCCATTGAGCAAAGCAGGTACGTGACACAAGACAGAAGGAACTCGAAACTTTTGGTTGGCCTTCCCTCCCTGCATTATATACTCATTCATTCATTTTTGTATCTTGCCTACAACAATAAAAAAAAATTCGTGAATAACTGTAGAGGACCCAGAGGGTGTCCAGAATTTGTTTGATTTTTCCGAAAAACGAGAACACGAATTTGTCGATCCCTCTCTGGATTATCCGACGGCTGCTTTGAAAGATATGCAACAACGGGCTCTCATCGGTACGTTTTACTGTACCTTTTGCCCAGTGGCACTTTACTCTCTATTATATAAAATTGGGAGCCGGAAAGATAATGTCTATTGCTGCTGATTTTGTTTCGTTCCATGCCATGATGTGGGCTCACTTTCCTTTTTCGTTCGCAATGATACAGGACTTGGTCTTCCCAACGAGCCGTGGCCTCAAGAGCACGACGCAGATACCGACAAACAAATATTGTTGCATATTCGTGGGAAAACCCAGCGTCGAAAATTGACCAATGCCGATGAATTGAAGACGCTATTGGAAACCAAATATCGCGCCAATGTCACGGTTCTTTCGGATGCATGGCTGGCCTATACCTTTGAAAAACAATCTTCCACCTACAATCAGTATCAATATATTATTACGGCGCATGGGGCTCATTTGGCCAATGGATTCTTTTGTCGGGTCGGGACCAAGATTGTCGAAATCTTTTGCAACAAACATCATCACGATTTGAATCCCGATCCCACCCTGACGGAACGTGGCGACGCCTCCTTCAAAGATTGGTTTGGTGGAAGTTATGCCCAATGGTTTGAAACCTTTACACGACGGTTGGGCATTGATCATTTTGAACGTGGCGAGAATCATCCCGAACGATGCGGGACCGCCGCGGATGGACATTTTTCTGATATTGATATTCACATTCCGGAAGCCTTGCCACTGATTGTGAATCGATTTGGTTTGGTGCCTCGATGATGATGACGATGATGATGACGTGCCGAAAGCATTGCCAAGACAGAGGCAGAACTTTGCAGGCCAGGCAACGAACCAACGGACGACGATCCCACCTACGCTGGCGGGAAGACACGTTCCTAGTCCGCCACAAACGCCGGGAACCAACGAGCAAGCGAGCGACATTGGCTCCATCGTTGATGGGTATGTGATATATAGTAGGTTCTGTGTGGATTGTGTTTTGTGAATGGATACGAAAAAACAAAAAATAGTGTTGCGAATATAATATTTAATTTCCGAACTTCGTCTTGACAATAGCCCGAGATCAATGCACCAATCCATCCGCCAACGGATGCAGTAGTCGTCATCCACGGCTCTTTAGTGTTTTCTCCACCTGCAAGAAGGAGCCGAAAGTCTTCAAGGATTCATGGGGACAAGGAAATATTCTATTTGTATACACACATATAGCTCATGATGGCCCAGAAAGGTTCCTTCCTAAAGCGAGGTGGACATCCCTGTGGAACACCTCTTGTTTTTCAGTCCTGCACAGTCTTAGCTCCTCCTTCGTCAAATCAACTGCAAATGAATCCCAGAATCCGCTCGGTCAAATGAATATGTTTTTCACCGTGGCGGGGTTCCTCTAGCAAGAGCAGGTTCCCACTGCATGCCGACGTTTGTGTGTGTGTAAGAAAAAGGTTATCTCGTGACACCATGTCGTCGTTGACTCATTGGCGACAGCTAAACGGTGGTTGAGAAACACCAACCTTGCAGCATTCCCAGTATGGACTCCTCAACGACATGTATACCAATACGAAAGTAATAGTAAAATACGTCAGTAGCATTAAATCTTATTTCCATCATCCTTCCTATACATATATACATGTATATATAGTTCAAGGTTGATAGCGCGACAATCGTCCTACTTTGGGCATTTCCCCCGCATTGAATCGTCTTGCCACACACACCTGTTGGGTCTCATCGGAAATTCCATCCAAGTTAAACATCCAATCTAACCCACACTCATTCGTCAAACTTTCCAGTAGCGTTTTTTGTTGGGTCGAGAGTGGTTGTGTTGTCATTAAGACATAAATGCCGTGTTCCCGCAAGGCCATGGCGGCTTCTTGTAATAATTGGTGAACTTGTTGGTCGGGTTTCTTTTCGGCTAGAACGGATCCCAACAATCCTTGATCGACAATACAATCATAGACAGCAGCCGTATCTTTGCTGACTCTTAAAGCCGATGACCCATTTGACGACGACTGGGATTGTGTAGTTGATTGGGATGGCATGAGCACCAATTGGGTTTGCAGAGTGGAAACCATGTCGGTGTTCTCGTCTTCCTCTCCATCACCAATACTACTACTCTCTCCCGTTCGTACCACTCGTAGTTGCGTCAAATCGGCTTCGGCTTCCTCTTCCCATGGCAACTTGGTTTGAAAATGATTGCGTTGATTGGGATTACGAGCCTCAATATCGTCGCCAATCATGAGGCACTGCATCCCTGCCGTCGTCATGGGAGGCGTAAAATCCGCCAATCCATTGCGTTGAAAGGAACCTTGCCACTCCAAAATGCCCGTTTCCAGCGCTTCTTGTTCGAGTTTTTCATTATAAGTAGTCAATCCATTCGTCGTGGTGATTTTTTGGTGTTGATCCCAATTGTGCATTTCCAACAGCCAATTGTCACTGTACGAGGGCAATCTGCCTAAGTCGTGCCTGTTCCAGGGTGCCTTTTCCTTGTTATTATCTGGGGTTGCTGCCACTGCAGTGGATTGTCGCCGACGTTGTTGTTGTTGTTGTTGTTTTGGAAGCCACGACAAATGTTGCAGTGGCGATCGTACTACGGTTCGAGGACTCGTCGTCCTGATGGTAAAGGCTTTAACGCCATTTGGAAGCGACAAGAGCAGAGCTCCTGCAGCGGCAAACACAGCAAACATCGTCCTGGAAGGGGCCTGTGCTATAGCAATATGTTAGCTGGTCGTCTCTTTCGGCTATGTAAGCTACCGGTGCTACAAGTTAGCAGATAATTTATTGTCGTTTGAGGACGATGGGTGTGAGGGCATGGGACGAGGTGATGGGCGGTGAGTGATGCCTTCGACAGAATAGTTGTTCTTCGTTGTCCTTAATTCTGGTGTGATTGAATGAAGATCGCGTCGGTATCTTTTTCTCAAGCTGTCCTTGACAGCTTATGGTGTCACGCTCGTGATTCATTCTCTCCAGTGCCAATTCTCTCCATGCCAACACATGATTGCCACTGGCTAACTAGCTGTCTAGCTAGCAGCTACTTTAGTTAAACTAAGGCAGTTAAAGCAGAATAAAAATTTGTCCTATGCCAGTGTGTCACTGTGTTATGAATTTCCAAACCAAAATGTTCTTGGTGAGGGTCCAGTCATGTTTGTTTCAGCATGTTTGGGCAAACACATGGATGAAGCAAAACACAAATTGGAATGACTCTTTCAAAATGAAACAGAGGGCAACAATTTTTAACAAAGACCATCAAACTGCTTTGATTCAAACAAAGGAGGTTAAGTGAAGATGAACATTGTGCAAGCGGATGTTTGGAACATCACCAATTCTGAACCTTTTGGTTTCGGCTGCAAACCACAAGCACACATCATGTTGGCAAGCATGATTCAAAGAAAAATCCACTGAGCAATGTGAACTGAATTTCTTGTTTTTGTAATGCAAAAAAACTGCAAATCTGACGGGTTGCATTAACAGAACATTTTTTTTGATTCTTTTGAGATTCCACACAAAATTGAAACAGGGTTTTGGATTTTGCAGCTGCCAGCAACGTCTGTGCAAAAAGGCCAACAGATGGCATGCCAGTTTTGTAATTGAAACCCAGACAAGCTTGCATCATTGGTGCACCTGTTCCAAGCAAAAATGAGATCATCACACAAATCTTCAAATGATGTTCTGATGCATGGCCGCATTGATTGTTTTCACACAGAAAAAGAATTGACTTGACCCCATTGTTTTCAACAGCCACTCTGTCATGTCATCATCCAGAACAAACATCTTTGGTGATTGGAGAAGAAAATGGTGCCAGATGAGTTTCCCAAAGAGGGGAATCTTCAAGTTGACCCAACAACAAGGACCAATGCAAAATTTCACCCACAGGTTTGCACGGTGAACGCGGAATGAACAACCAGGCGAAAGTCGCTGTCTCAGGGTTCCCGGATGCCACGTAGCCCCCTGCATTTGGTGTCACCTATAGTGTCACCGTGTCAGAGCCAAAACGAGAACGTCGATTGCAGGTAGTTTGGACGTTTTGAGTAGCGGACCGCTTGGCTCTAAAATTTATTTAATAGGGTATTAGGTTTGGCCACGTCGTTGGTTCACCGTGCACTTTGTTTCTACTCCAGGAGTAGCTACAGTAGAAGTGATATCTGCGTTCTCTAATCGAAGAGGTACACTCAAACGAGCATCTGGGACACGGTATCTCAATTGCCTAAAAAATTAAGTGAACTTTGTCGTGGTCATTGGAACAAACGCTTCCGGAGGGCAAGGCCTTTTAATTCAATATAACCCAGTGTTAAACCGGCAAGGAAGCGGTAGGAACGATGATGATCCGACTACGAGTCTACGAGATAGTTTTTCAACCTTTCCGAGTGGTACTGAAGCAATACTTCATAATCTTTTCTGCAACTGAGAGCAGTGCTTCTTTATTGCCCTGCTTCTCCGCAATGTCGTATCCCGATTCCCGACACACTACTCAGAGTAGTTCTACTACAGTAGTGTGCTTGGATAAACAAGTTTGATTCCTTACCATAGTTACAGTAGTACGTTGATTTGACTACTGTAAACATCAGAGAAGGGTTCGTAGAATAGAATTATGTTTACTCGTCCTACAATGTACTGCAAAAAAGTATTAGCGTCTACTCGTAATAGCGAGGCATTCATTGAAAACAGGCATACTGCACCACGTAGGACTACAATTCCACACTACTAATACTCCAGAGTAGCTAGCTACGTAGTCGTCTATTATTTTAGCCGTGTTTGAGCATTGACAATAGCGCCTGGCCTGGTTGCAGATTAGCCCACCCTGTTTGGGCTTCACTTGCCAGACTCCACAGATCTATCTATCACACAGTAGCTTCTCTCTCCTCATTTCCACCGTTCGCTTGCAGTACCAGCTAGCTATTAGTAGACCTCGTACAAGTAGATTCGACCATAGAAGACAAAGAGCTATTTACCTAACCCTCTTCTCCTCCAAAACCACTCTCTCTTAATACCACCACCACCCTCTACTAGCTAGACAAAACATGATGATGAACGTGGACGATCCTCATGCCGCAGCTCAAGCGGCTGCGGCAGCGGCAGCCGCTAGCATGAGCAACGCGGGTTCCGCGGCCACCTACGACAGCATCGAAACCTTTCAAACTAGGGAGCCCTGCCGGATGGAAGTGTCGGATCAAGAACGAACCTGGGCCAAAGCCATCAAGGCGGCGGTCGCCTCCGATCCGGAACTCGACGAATGGACGGATTTTGAATACGTTCAATTGGCTTTGGTGGATGGCGAAAACGTAGAATCCGCCTTGGAACGCATTCAAGTCTTGCAGTACATCAAACAAGAATACGACATTCGCGATACCTATCAAGAAGGATGTCATGTCTGGCATCGGATGGTCCAATTGTGGCCGACGGCGATCCTGTCCTTTGCCTATTATCACGAACGCGAGTCCTACATGATTGTGGGAGACATGGCCGGCATTCAAGAAAAGCGATTGGAAACCCAGGAAGATCGACGGATTATGCACGCCTTTTTTTATTATTTTGGACACATCTTTTGTCCCGATTTTGCCGCCATTCGACACGGCAGCATCTTTGTCCTCGAAGGAGAAGGGTACGTACACTGTATGGGCGTGTGTGTTTTGTGTTTGTTTGTGTGTATGTGTGTATGGAGTTGTATGGATGCGTGTGTGTGTAGAATTTGGTTTGTTGGGAGGGGCTTGATAGGGGATGTATATGCATGACCGCTTGCGTTTGCTCACCCCCCCTCATCTTCTTCCTCCGGCTCTCTACAGTTATTCCTGGAAAATTTTGACGCTCCGAACACGACGTCAATTATGGGAAGAGTCTCTTGGAAGATATCCCATGATTCACAATCAAATCAAATATTTTCATTCCGGTTTGTTTGTCAACATCGGGGTCTCCATCATCAAGTCTTTTTTGCCATTGGAAATTACGTCCAAAATTGAAATGGGATGTCAATTTGCCGGACGCTTGGATACCTTTTATG
>Ga0163149_10008611_pt1 | contig 10039 bp, 8 predicted proteins | sample OliLakLV19MP5G1_FD_148604 | JGI IMG/M metagenome (GOLD analysis project Ga0163149, IMG submission 148604) | Freshwater microbial mat bacterial communities from Lake Vanda, McMurdo Dry Valleys, Antarctica - Oligotrophic Lake LV.19.MP5.G1 | ecosystem: Environmental > Aquatic > Freshwater > Lake >...
GCTTTTAACCCCGCCATAAATGGCAGGGCAACTGGTAAAACGTTGACAATTAGTTGCCCCGCGCTTTAGCGCGGGGATAAAATAGTAGACCACTTCTGGGCTTTAGCCCAATCCTAAAAAGCAACTTGAAATCATAATTGAGCCTTACAGTTGTTAAAGTAGCATAAGTAGTTCGACCTAAATAATCGGCACATCCGAATAGTTAATTTACTTGATTCTCCCTTTATTGTATGGTGGTGAATGGTCAATCACTTATCTGCATAATCACCTTATGATATTACTTTCTGACTTCAAAATAAAACCCACTTTAAACACATTTTCAATACTAATGCACGGGTCATCTTTCAAGAGTTTGCGGAGGCGGGAGATGAATACGTCAAAGCTGCGTCCGAGAAAATAGTCGCGTCGCCCGTACACTTTTTCCACAGCTTCTTCGCGGCGAAGGATTTGGTTTTGGTGTAGACAAAGTAGTCGCAGGATTTCGTTTTCTTTTTCGGTGATACGTTGTACTACTTCTTTGTAACGGAGTTCTTGTAGGTTGTAGTCAAACACATATTCGCCGATATAGAAGAGATTGGAAGTAGAAAGCGGCGGTTCCACTTGTTGTTTGCGGCGTAAAATAACCTCAATTTTACAAAGCAATTCTGCTTCATTAAAGGGTTTAGTGACGTAGTCTTCGGCACCATGCGCATACCCTTTGAGCTTGTCTTCTTGGCGGGATTTGGCGGTGAGAAAAAGGAAAGGCAGGTCGGTGGTGTGCGTTTTGATTTGCTCAGCGAGTGTAAAGCCGTCCATGTGGGGCATCATTACATCTAAAATGCAGAGGTCATACTTGGTGCGCTCAATAGCAGATAGCCCAGTTTGTCCATCTTTGCAAAGTTTCACCGAAAACCCTTCGCTTTCGAGCAATTCGACCAGCAAAAAACCGAGATTCAAATCATCTTCTACTACCAGAATATTTTTTCTTTCCCGCATTATAAAAATTTTAACTGCATTACTTTGTGGCTGATTAATTTTCACTTTGCGTTTAAAGGCAACGATAATTGAAAACAGCTTCCTACGCCTCCTAAATCCCCCCGAAGGGGACTCTCTACACTGACCGTGCCGCCGTGCCGTTCTACCACTCGTTTTACATAAGCTAATCCTAACCCAAATCCTTTTTGATTGTGAATATTTCCATTCGTGCCGCGCCGGAAGGATTCAAATACCAGCCGCTTTTGGCGGTCGCTGATGCCAATGCCATTATCGTGAAAAGACAAGCAAGCGTATTTCTCGTGTTGTGCCAGCCGGATGAGGATATTTGGTGCTTGTTCGCAATACTTCAAAGCATTATCAATCAGGTTGCGAATAGAATTGCTCAAGTGCAGTCGGTCGCCCTGAATGTAAATAGTTGATTGATTTGAATTTTCTACTTGAATCTCGCCATTGCGGTCAGCGACTTGCATTTTCATTTCCTCTACTACCTCCTGTACAAGTACCTGTAAATCAATATTTTCCACCTCTAATTGGTATTCGCCTTTTTCTAACTTTGCCACATGAAGCATTCGTTCCACCTGTTCCAGCAGTCGTTTATTTTCACTTTGAATAATTTCCAAAAACTTGCTATCTGCCACATTGGGCTGCCGTTTTTTGTAGAGCCTAAGCGCGAGTTGCATATTGGTCAAAGGCGTACGAAATTCGTGTGCCATATTATTAAAAAAATCAATACTGACAGTATTCAATTGCTTTTGACGGAGAAATTTTAGCAGCGTAAACAGTAGCATGGTGCTGATAAACAGGAGAATAAATATAGAGGTTCCCGTCATCATCCCCATTTGCTGGAAAAGATAGCGTGCTTTACCGGAGAAATTGACTTGAACGGATTGATTATTCAAAGCCAAAGGAGTGCTCGCACAAGAAAAATTGGGCAACAACGGTAGCTGCGTGTTGTCAACTAAGGCAAAGGTAAAATCTAAGTTAATATCGTACCGTTGGAGCGATGTAGCAAGCGCATCGTGCAATTCCGCTTCGCTTTTGTCGGTTTCAAAATAACCAGCGTAGCAATTATCCGGCATTTTTTGACAGGATACTTTTGATTGCATCGCACTGGATTCCGAGTCCTGACTCAAATCTTCCACTGCGCTGCATAACGCCATGGTCACTTTCTGGTCAAATTGTTCTTCCAGCAATCGGCGCGAATGCCGTAGCCAGTTGACCTGAAATAAAATCAGTAAAATCAATGCCAAGCAGAAAGCACCAATCAGCCAAGCAGTTTTGTTGGAAATCATTCGTATTTAAATTTTGGCTCTATTATGATTGCAACTTGCTAATTCAAAATCATAAACCATTGATAGTCAATTGCCTCGGGGTTGAAATGATGATTATTTTCGGGCTTTAGCCCAACAGCAACTTGCAATTATATCTGATTCTCCCTTTATTATGCGGTGGTCAATGGTTAATTATAAATGGTCAATCACTTATTTCCACAAAAGACGTAAAAAATTAGCTTTTATGCCAATGCTTTAACAAGTAGCTAACAAGTGAATAACAGGCGTTTCACAGCTTTAACAAATGATTAGCCCCATCTTTGCAGCGATATAATTCGGTAGCTCGGCGATTCCGAGTGGATTTTTAAACAATTAACAAGTTATGAAATCAGGAATGTTATTTTTTGGAATGCTGCTGGCGTTTATGTTGACGGCAAATTTGGCTACTGCCCAATCTTGCCAGCCTTCGGCTTGCGCTAAAGTTGCTGACAAGAGTGCCTGTGCCAAGGCAACGACGACCAACACTGCCGAGGTAAGCACCAATTTTGTAGCTACGATTGTTGCGGACATCACTGCTACAAAGCCAGCTTGTACCCCTTCTTGCCCACCGGAAAAATGCACGGAAGAGGAGAAAAAAGCTTGCGCTAGCGTACGCCCGCTGGGTTGCTGTGCCAGTGCAAAAGCAGCTACAAAATCCGTAAAAACGGCGGATGTAAAACTTGCGCAAACAGCCACGAAGAGCGGTAAGCTTTAATTGTAAGAATTTAGGACTTCGTGTAAAGCGAAGTCCTATTCTTTTGTAAACCAATTAGTTAATGCGATGAAAAACTTTATGTGGCAAGACAACTTTATGGCGCAACTAATCTGGATACGATTGCCGACAAAAAGCCTGTTAAAAGCACAGAATACGCAATCAGATGGTAGGAACTATGTTATTAGAATCCTATTAATAAACCAAATCGGCTAGTTTGAGCGTATATTGGGGAGAATCGCACACAGTCCATGTGAAAAAAATTGCCACCTTTACCCTACTCCTTTTTTACCTGAATGCCTCTGCGCAGACGCTGCTGCCATTCCTTGTTGACTGCATCGCACATATTTTATTTTGGCAAGAACACATGGAACACGTTCACCACGGACACGAAAACCACGACCACGTTGGCGAAGAAATTGCCCATTTACTCTCAGACGATACGCAAAATGACCAAGTACCTGCGCATCCAGCAGTAATTCCCAAGCCCGCCATCTCTGAACATTTCCATTTACTTCCTGATTTTTCCATACTTAAAAAGAATGGCTTGGGGACCGCTATTTTTTCTCTTTTCATCTCGCAACTGCTGACCGGCTATCGCTGCGACCTAAAACAACCACCAGAACAAACCTCATTCCTTCCTTTTCATGGCAACGCTTCTCACCAGAAGCACATTTTTAAGGGCATACGCCTTACACCTCCACAGGTGCTTAGGATGATTATGCTATTTCAATCTATATAAAAATGAAAAATATTTATATTTTTAAAACACTATTAACCAGTGTTTTAATCTTGCAAACTATTGTGCTGACTGCGCAAAATAGCATCTCTGGACGAATTACAGACGCGACTACAGGCGAAGTGGTGACGGGTGCAACCGTATTCGTTCCTATGCTCAACTTAGGCACGTCTTCCGATGAACTTGGAGCGTTTAAGTTGAATAATCTCCCTGACGAGTCGTATGATTTGACCATTTCCTTCGTCGGTTATTCTACCCAAAATGCGACTGGACAAACTGGTACGCCATTGAATGTGCGGCTCGAACCGACTGCACTCAAGCTCTCGGAGATTGTCGTAAATTCTCAACGAGACATTAGCAAAACTATTAATGTCATCAACAAAATTGACTTTGAATTGCGACCCATTCGTTCTTCCCAAGATATTTTAAGAATAATTCCGGGGCTTTTTACGGCACAACACGCCGGAGGTGGCAAAGCCGAACAAATTTATCTGCGCGGTTTTGATATTGACCACGGCACGGATATTAAAGTTTCGGTGGATGGAATGCCCGTCAATATGGTGAGCCACGCGCACGGTCAAGGTTACGCCGATTTGCATTTCCTGATTCCAGAAACGATTGATAATGTGGATTTTAACAAAGGTCCGTATTACACTCAACAAGGCGATTTTACCACGGCTGGCTACGCGGATTTCAATACAAAAAATGCACTGGACCGAAGTTTAATCAAATTAGAAGCGGGTCGCTATGATACGTATCGTGCTTTGGGCATGATTGATTTATTGAATAACAAAGCCGCCAATGGGTCGAATGCTTACTTTGCTTCTGAATTGCTTTTTACAAATGGACCTTTTGAATCGCCACAAAATTTTAATCGTATCAATCTTTTCGGCAAATATAATGGTTTGATTGGCGATGACAAAATGTTGACCATTTCACTTTCTACGTTTACCAGCCGCTGGGAAGCCTCCGGGCAGATACCAGAACGTGCCGTGCGAAGTGGCATTATAAACCGATTTGGTGCGATTGACCCCAATGAAGGCGGCAACACTAGCCGTAGCAACGCCAACATTAAACTTGTCCAATCCTTTGATAATGGCGGTATTTTAAAGAATCAATTCTATTATGTAAAAAATCAATTTCGACTCTATTCCAATTTTACTTTCTTTCTGAATGACCCGGTTAATGGTGATGAAATCCGCCAATCGGAAAACCGCGATATTTATGGTTACAATCTTTCTTACACGAAAGCAAGCAATTTGGGCAGTCTGCCGTTGCGGAGCGAAGTAGGTTTGAATGTGCGCTATGACAAAACCAAAGGTACGGAACTCGCTCGTACCCGCCGTCGCAATACACTGATAAGTTACGCCGCACTGGGGGACATCAATCAAGCGAACGCCGCACTTTATGTGGACGAAGTACTCCGCGTATCCGATAAATTTACGGTGAATGCTGGTTTGCGTTTCGACCAATTTAGTTTCGGTTACGTCAATCAATTGGACAGCAACTACACCAACCAAGTAGAATATGCCGGTATCGTCAGTCCAAAGTTGAATTTTTATTACAATGCCAGTCAGTCAGTACAAATTTATTTGAAAACTGGCACCGGTTTTCATTCCAACGACACCCGCGTTGTCGTGCCTGCCAAAGGCGAAGGCGCATTGCCGCGCGCGTATGGTGCGGACTTGGGCGCATTTATCAAACCCATTCCAAGTTTGTTTTTGAATATAGCCGCGTGGTTTTTGGATTTAGACCAAGAATTTGTTTATGTAGGAGACGAAGCCGTCGTAGAGCCATCGGGCAAAACCCGTCGCTACGGATTGGACTTTTCGGCGCGTTATCAATTAGCAAATTGGCTTTTCTTGGACACGGATTTAAACTTCACCGTTCCGCGTAGTAAAGACAATCCCGAAGGGGAAGATTATATTCCGTTAGCACCGACCTTCACTAGCATTGGCGGCTTGACGACCAAGTTTGGCAAAGGCTTCAACGCCAGCCTCCGTTATCGCTACGTGGGCGACCGCCCAGCGAACGAAGATGATTCCGTAACGGCGCAGGGATATTTTGTGTTGGATGGCGGGGCAACTTATACTGGAAACCGATTTGAGTTGGGCTTATCGTTGGAGAATATCGGCAATGTAGAATGGAATGAAGCACAATTTGATACGGAAAGCCGTTTATTCAATGAAAAGGAATCCGTTTCAGAATTGCATTACACGCCGGGCATTCCTTTCTTTTTTAGAGGAACGGTGTCTTTCTTTTTCTAAATTTAGATGATCTTTAAGGCTCAATTATGATTTCAAGTTGCTATGGTAAATTTTGACTAAAGTCTACTCATACCTTACTTTGATCCCCGTCCCGTCATACCGAGGGACGGGGCAACTATTAAAGTGTTGATTATCAATTGCTTCGCGCTTATCGGGATAAACCAAAAAAAGCGTGGGATTAAATTATATAATATTTTCGGCTTTAGCCCAATATTAAAGCAGCAACTTGGAATCGTAATGGAGCCATCTTTAAAATACATTTGGAAAATAATACATAGGCGCGGTGAACAACCCTTTCAATTGTTATTTAACTTGATTCCATTTTTGGCTATCCATGTAGTAATTAATTACATTAGGTATTTGTACCGGACTTTGAAATTCATTATTCAATTGATTATTAATAATATACACTTATAATGTCTTTCCGGGTATTTCTTGATTCGCATCCACCCCTTCATTTTTTCGATATTGTGCGGGAGAAACGCCCATTTGTTGTTTGAATAACCTTGAAAAATAAAACGAGTCGTCAATACCGATTTGACAAGCGACTTCGTTGATACGCAATGTACTGAAATGCAGTAACTGACACGCTTTTTGAATGCGGAGGTAATTGAAATAGGCAATGGGTGCATAACCAGTGTCTTGTTTAAATTTTCTTGAAAAGAAAGAAACGGAAAGATGTGCGGATTGAGCAATATTGTCCAGTGTGACCGCACGAGAGAGATTTTGCTGCATGAATTGGATGGCGCGGTCTGTGGCACTCACTTGAAGAGGAAAGGTGCTATTTTTTTGAAAATGTTCGGGCGTACTAAACGTGGATAAGTAATAAGGCAAGGTAAGGTTTGCAAATAAAAGATTGGAAGCACTGTATCCTTTTAAAAAAGTAGTAGCCATTTGTTTAAATAATGTATTTCGCTCCTCCGAAAATCCTACTGGTATGACTTTATTACTGTTCATAATAGCTTGGGCAGCCTCATTACATTGATTTCCAAGGAGATGGAACCAATAAATCGTCCACGGATTTTCCATATCTGCCCCATAGGAATGCGGAGTTCCCGTAGGAATGACAAAAATTTCTCCTGCCTGAACGCTTATCCTTTCTTTTTGTAATTGCACCCAGCCTTTTCCATCGGCGCAATAAATCAAAATCACCTGCGAAATACCCGTTGGGCGTTGGTAATAATGGTGCAATGCCTTCGGATAAAAACCCATCCGACCGATAAAAAGGCTGTGAATCAAAGGTAATTCTTCACATTTGGCGATGGCTACTTGCGGAATTTCAATAATCAATTCGCCCTCAAATCCTCTACTTTTTTGCATGATAATAGATTTTAAAACCTATAAAGTTTGCGAAACTTTATAGGTTTTATCAATACAGCAAAGGTAAAATAATCCATGTTTAAAATAAAATTGTTCATTTGTATTTTCTTAAAATAGCCGAATTTTGTACTGTTGACGAACAGATTCAAATCACAAGATTTTGAAAATATGATTATAAAAAAGAGCCATATTTGGACAGTAAAAGGATGGAGTTTTTTGTGGCTAAATCTACTTCCGATAAGTTTGATAGTAGCACAAGAACCTTTTGCGAAATGGACAACGACAGAGCTAACGCTTAACAACGGAATCGTCCAGCGAATCCTTCAATTGCCCTCCCCCACCGGCAATTTTAGTACAATTTCTTACAAGCCAGTCAGCGGGGATTTTAAATATTTTGAAAAAAATAATCCTGAATTTCAATTTGATATAAATAATAAAACGTATTCCGGTACAGATAATTGGAGCTTTGTAAATATTCAAAAAATAGTTGATTCAAAAGCAGGACAAGGGGCAGCCGTGACGCTTTTAAGTCAAGACAAACAAGTAGAAATTACGCTCCATTATCTGCTCTATCCCAACTTACCCGTTATTCGTAAAAATCTGATTATCAAAAATTTATCGCCAGATACAGTCTCATTAGAATCAATAGATATCGAAAAATTTAATATTACAGCATATTGGGCGACTACCTTTAGCTGGGTTTGCCATGATTACGGCAGAAGGCGTTCGATTGGACCATACGATGGGAACATACGTACTTGCTTCTGCCTGCGAGCGCACCCTGCTATGGCACTCCATTGAGGCCTTTCGAAGCACTTTTAGTAGCAGTAGCAGCCAAGGCGGCAGAATAAATCTACGTATGGCGGGAGTTCAACTACAACAATTAGCTGATATAGCGAACCTCTTTTGACAAGACAAAGCAGAATGTGCTTTCCAAAGCTATAAGCGCGGATTTCTACCTCCTGTCTCCTCTCAGAAAACAAAATTAACTTACCACCTACCTGAATTAGTTATGCGAATATCGGGTTAAAAATGGTCAAAAACCCCTTCAAATGAATGGAATTAACCCCGACGGGGTGGCATATTTATAAAAAAACCGGCAAAATTTACTTTGAACCCCAGCGGGGTGACACTATTTACGTATAATGTGTCACCCCGTCGGGGTTCAAAACCCGTTGATTGTCAATTGTCTATAAATATATCACCCCGTCGGGGTTAACCCGATATTCGCATTAGTTACAAATTAATACAACATTTACAATTGGTTAATTTGAAAAGCAATACTTGAAAAGCGGTGAAACCGCAAAATGTAAAATGTAAAATGTAAAATGTAAAATGTAAAATGTAAAACACCCCAAACTATCCAAATACTAAATACCAAATACTAAGTACTAAATACCAAATACCAAGTACTAAATACCAAATACCAAAAAACTTAAAAACCATGAAACCATATTTAATCTGTTACGACATCCAAGAAAACTACCTACGCACCAAGATTGGCAATAAAATTATCGAGTATGGCTTGGATCGTATTAATAAATCCGTATATTTAAGCGCGATCAGCGAAAGTTCCTTGACAACGCTGGAAAACTGGCTGCAACAACAAATGCAAGCCAAAGGTATGCCCGACGACAGCTTGATTACACTGCCGCTCGCCGCGCACGAGGTGCAAAGCCTGCGCGTGTACGGGCGCAACGACCTGGACAAAGCCGAACTGACCGGCACCAAGAGTACCCTTATTATCTAACGTACCTACAAATACGTATAACGATTTAGGGCAAAACCAAAATTTTGGATTTTTTGTTATCGTTTCTGTATATCCGTTTTTATAATATCGTCGCAACTTCCTGACCGTCAAGAAAGTCTGGCATCTGGCATCCAAAAATCTGGCATCTTTTTGCCAATTTGCGACAGGGTAAATTGCAAAAAACGCATTACTTTTTCTTATAACATGGCAAAAATGCCCGATTTATATACAGCTAACAATGCTATTCGTACTTCATTTTCAATACTTTAAGTCAAATCAAGGGTCAGAGAAGCATTCCATTAAAGTGAGGACTGCGTTTCCAGAAGCCGGAACAGGGAGCCGAGAAGTGAGACCACACAGCAGCGTTCACATGAGAAGTCTGGCATCTGGCATCTGTTTTCTGGCATCTATTTTAATGAAGAACCCGTAGAACAACTACTCCAAACTGGTTGATTAAGATGAATCATCTGCTGCGCTTATCCATCCATCCAATCGCCTCGCATTCTTAAACACAACCTTAGCTAAGTGCCAACCATCATTCACCCCCTTGCGACCTATAATGGAATTCTATTTCAAATACAATTAGGGGTATCCCAAAGGTCAATTGAACTGAGGTTTGCGCTCCCTCTCTTTCTATTTCAACCATAGTGGAGGGTATCTCGGAGGTAAACTTAATTGAGGTTTGTACCGCTTCCAATTGAGGTGAAACCCTAATGGAATTAGGTCTCCCCCTCCCACCTATTTTATTTCAAACATAGTTGACTCCCACTCCAAGTATAACTTAATTACTGGTCTTTCGCAGGCCAAAAATTTTGAATTTTGAGAAAAAGTAATATAGTCTGAACTTTGGCTGCTAAAAGAGGCAGTTATGAATGATTACGAATTGCTTGATCTGTACACGGATTATCTTGTATCGGCCTTTGGCGCAGTGACCAGTACTGGTTTGTCCAATATGTTGGACGCTGC
>Ga0163149_10008614_pt1 | contig 10037 bp, 7 predicted proteins | sample OliLakLV19MP5G1_FD_148604 | JGI IMG/M metagenome (GOLD analysis project Ga0163149, IMG submission 148604) | Freshwater microbial mat bacterial communities from Lake Vanda, McMurdo Dry Valleys, Antarctica - Oligotrophic Lake LV.19.MP5.G1 | ecosystem: Environmental > Aquatic > Freshwater > Lake >...
ATCCAGAACGGGTTAGCCGTTTAGTTTTAGTAGATGCCGCCATCCTCGCTGGTGGACCGCCACCATTTGTTGGGGCATTTTTGCGCTTTCCTCCGATATGGCGTTGGGGTCGCATTGGACTACAAGCCGTTTTTACCCGTCAACGGTTAGAAGATTCTTTGGCATCTTTTTATGTTGACCCGTCTTTCCTCACTGAAGCCGATTACAATACCTATTGGCGTGCCTTCCAAACGCCTAATTGGGATATTGGCTTATTAGGGCTTACACGAGATAGCGCGGGAAATTCGTTATCTGAATCTGCCATACGCGGAATCGTTGCCGATACCTTACTGATTTGGGGCGATAAAGACACGGTAACACCGGTTGCCGATGGCGAAAAATTAGCCCAATGGCTACCCAATAGCCAGCTCCAATTTATCGAAAATAGCGGTCATCAGCCATTTGAAGAAAAAGCAGATGTGTTCAACACCCTGCTGATTGATTATCTGGATGATTAAATCAAGAGACCCCACACAGGGTCTTTTTGATGATTTAATGAGATGCAATAACCAAATTTGCCACGCGGATAATTGCCTCTAGGCTTTGCTCCACATCGGCGGAGGTGGTTGCCCAACTCGATACACTAATTCGCATGGCAGTGCGTCCCTGCCAGACAGTTCTGCCCGCCCAGAGTGTGCCTTCGGCTTGAATGGCTTTAATGATGGCATCAGTAGTGGCATCATCGCCAAAAGAGACGACCACTTGGTTGAGGATGACCTCATTTAAGCTAAAAAATCCTGCTTGTGATAAGCCATCGGCAAACAGGCGGGCGAGGGCGCAATTTTGCTCTATCATTTGGCTCACACCCGCCTTGCCCAATGTCCGCAACGCCCCCCATACATCAATGGCACGCGCACACCGCGAAAATTCTGGCACAAGATTGGCGGGGTCACGATTGGCGCTGGCGGTCAGATAGGAGGCATTGGTGGACATTGCACCCAATAATGCCTCTTCATGTTTGCAGAACACGATACCACTATCATAAGGAACATTCAGCCATTTATGGGCATCGGTTGTCCAAGAATCGGCTAGGGCAATACCCTCTCCAAGTAAAGATAATGTATCCGATGCCAATGCCCATAACCCAAATGCCGCATCCACATGCACCCATGCGCCGTGTGCATGAGCTTTTTCGCAAATGGCTTTGGCGGGGTCAAATGAGCCACTATTCACATTACCCGATTGAATACACACGATAGTCATCGCATCTAAATATGGCAGTTCCTCTGGTATCATACGCCCTTGTGCATCCACAGGCACACGAATGAGACGCTTATCGCCAAATCCGAGCATCCGCAATGCCTTGAGGATGCTGATATGCACTTCATCACCCACCACGACTTTAATCTCTGGCGCACCAAATAGCCCATCGGCTTCTACATCCCATCCCTGGCGTTTGAGGATAAGATGGCGGGCGGCGGCGAGTGCCGTAAAATTTGCCATTGTTGCCCCAGAAACAAATGCGCCTGCGGTTTGTGAGGGAAATCCAAACAGGTCTACCAGCCAGCGCATGGTGACTTCTTCAATTTTGGCAGTGATGGGGGATGTGAGATATAACGCGCCATTTTGGTCCCATGTGGTGGCGAGCCAATTGGTCGCGTGGGTGATAGGCAACATGCCCCCCGTGACAAATCCAAAATAGCGCCTGCCTGTATTGGCAACGGTGGCAGGTGAGCCATAAGTATCGAGCAGGGCGAGGGTGTCGTGTGGGGATTGAGCCATGCTGGGCATGGTTTCATCAAAAGCGGTCATCCCCGCAAGGGATTCTGGCGATGGAAAGACAGGGCGTGTATCGAGCGATTGTTGATAGGTGACAGCGCGTTGATAGGCATCGTGGAGCAAATCGGACATGATAAGAATAACCCTCTCGCTTATCTGGATAAATGGGGCTATTTTAGCATAACAAAAAACAGGGCGTGGTGTACGCCCTGTTTTTGAGATTCATAAGGAAGTTTTTTTCTTTCAGTCATCAGAAGGAACAGGGGCTGGAACGCGGTTGCCTTCTGCATCTATAGCGGTTTTAACCGCTTTGTCTCTGCCCCATGGCGTACCGAGCCAGTTGAGCAAGAAGTAGTCTAAGCCGATGAAGCCTGCGGTTTTCCATGCGAAGATGAGCAGGAGCGCAATCAAGAATAGCACAGGGTTTGTGCTGGCAGAACCCGCCAACATAAAGTTGAAGTTCATCACTGCACCAAAGAAGGCGGCTATACCAACGAATGCGCCAATGATGAGCGCGATACCGATAAACAATTCACCGAAAACGACCAATTTCGAGAACCAAGTGTGGGCGTTGGATTCTATCATGCCATTCAAAAAGTCACGATACCAATCGAAACTGATGGGAGGGCGACCTGTTTCTGGAATGGCGACTGCGCGTACCCAGTAACCTTTGAGTGCTTCACCCGTATCCATCCATGCAGGATTGCTCAATTTGCCACTGGCAGATTCAATCCATTGCAGTCCTAGCCAGATACGCGCGGCTAACCAAATGACAGAGAAGCGGACATCGGTAAAGAGGGCAGTGACGAATTTGGGGTCTTGTACGACACGATTTTGGTTACGTTGGATGAAAGATACCATGGTGTTTTTTCTCCTTGAGTTAATCAATTGCTTATTCGTTCATATCACTATCGTATCGTATCTCAAGGAGTTCCTGTAGCAGGCAAAACCCGCTATTTTTGACCAGTTTATGTAGGGGTTTCCCCCTCATGATTCCAAATGACCATGTGCTAATGCCGATTCGACCAGCTGGGCGCGGGTGGTAATATTCAGTTTTTCCATGCCTCGCGCCCGATAGGTTTCCACCGTTTTTTGGCTCAGAAATAATTCCTCTGCAATTTCGGTATTGGTATACCCCAACACCACCCGCTTGAGGACATCAAATTCACGCTCAGACAACGATTGCCACGGGTCAATCTCGGTGGCTGGCGCGGTGGGTGGTTTGATAAGGTATTGTGTCATGGCAGAATGAACATATATCTCGTTACGCATGACGGCTTCTATCGCCATGAGCAATTCGACATCTGCCACTTTTTTGAGCAAATACCCCACCGCCCCTGCTTGTATGGCTTGTTGCAGATAGTTGCCATCTTCGTGCATGGTCAAAATGAGGATTTTTGTCTGTGGGGATGTTTGGCGCACTTGTGGGATGATAGACAAGCCATCGGCTTCGGGCATATTAATATCGAGGAGCAACACATCGGGTTGATGTTGTTGGGTCATGGATAAGGCTTGTATACCGTTACTTGCTTCAGCCACTACCTGCAAATGAGGCTGATTATCGAGCAACAGCCGTAACCCAGACCGCAACACGGTGTGGTCATCGGCGAGGACAATGCGGATTATGTCGGTCATAAGACGATACTTTCTGTGATAGATGTAGGCAATTCAATATATAGGCTAGTCCCTTGTCCTGCCGCAGATTCGATTCGCAACGAGCCACCCAAAAGCCCTGCCCGCTCTTTAATTCCCCGTAATCCAAGACTGTTTTTATGCTGTAAAACCATATCTGGGTTAAACCCAATCCCATCATCTTCGATGATAATTTTGATTTTATCGGCTTTGCAAGTGATAACAAGGCTAACTGTCTTGGCTTGAGCATATCGGGCGATATTGGTGAGTCCTTCTTGGATAATACGATAGATGGTCGTCTCGATTTCTGGCGCAAGCCGTTTTTCGATTCCCACAAAACTCACCTCTGTGGGGATATGATGGCGTGCGATGTATTCATGCACAAAATTCTCTACCGCGCTCACCAAACCCAAATCATCCAAGGCACTCGGACGCAACCGCCATGAGATATTGCGGATTTCGTCTAGTGTGGTGGCGACAACCCCACGCAAATCATCTACACGGGTAATAATATCGGCTTGTGTGGGAGATTGTTTGATATTTTGCAGACCTACTAATAACGATGTCAGCGATTGACTGGTGCTATCGTGTAATTCGCGGGCAATGCGTTGGCGCTCATTTTCTTGTGCCAAAATCACCCCATTGATATATTGGTTACGCAGGCGCTCACGCTCATGCCGTTCTTGTTCGGCTTGTGCCAATGATGCTGTCATACGGTTAAAGGCGGTGGCGAGTTCCCCAATTTCGTCATCTGCCCAACGAGGGATTCGCACATCAAAATCGCCCTGTGTGACGGCTTGCGTGGCGCTCACCAAATGTTGAATGGGACGAGTGAGAATCCATGTAAGAAAAAATGCCGCCCCAAAGCCGATAGCTATCATCACCAATATAATCGAAAAGAGGCGTAAGGTGATTAAATTCACCACGTCATAAATCCACATAGTCGAGAGTCCCAAGCGCATCACCCAATCGGTTTCTGGAATGGTCGCATGAAATTCGATTATCGCCCCATCATTCACGTTAAAAACGGCGTGATTGCCATGTGGATGCGGGGACGGGTTAGACGACAGAATCACCGTATCGCCCAAATGGGCAATCATCGCACCGTTGGCATCTTGGACAGCGATATAAGCCACCACCGTGTTATGACTTTCGGATGAATAATGCACTTTGCGCTCCGTCAATAATAGGCGTAAATCGGCATAATCACCCTCTGGAGTACGCCTATCGCTCGCATCCTTGGCGAAATTACTCGCCAAAATAATCCCTTGTTCCTCTAGTTCATAGGACAGTGTTTCGAGAAGTACGGAGCGCATTTGAATAATCACCACCCCACCCAATAGGATAATGACCCCCAATACGATACCCAATACTTTGACGCTAACACTCACCGCGCCAGCATATTTCCACGTCTTTTGAACGATTGTTGATTGTGTGATTCGATTCATTGTATTGTTGCCCTATTCAATAACCATATTTCCATTATGCGCCTTTATATGCCACATGGTACACTATCCGCAAAATTTATTCATCGAAAGGGTGTTTTTATGAATCACCAAATACGATTTACCGCCAATAAAATTGAACAATACATTCGCCTATTAACCCCGCTTATATATCGCCAACGCCATCCCATACCAGCCTTTCGCTATCACGAATTAGCCAGTGCAGAGACCCCACCGCCATTCGATGCCGATACAACCCAATGGCAAGTCATCTCACACAACACCTATTGGGGGAAAATTCAGCAAAATTTTGTCATGCAAGGGACATTTAGTGTGCCATCATCATTTATTGGGAATGTTGCGCTCTATCTGCCAATGGGCGATAGTGGCGATTTTGCCCATCCAGAGGCATTAATTTATATAGATGGCACACCCGTCGGCACAGTAGACCGCTTTCATCAAGAAATTCTCATCCCAAATATGTATCGGGATGGCGCAGAACACACCCTGTTCTTACATGGATGGACAGGCTATGACAATTCGCAAGGCACAGCAGGGCAGTTGCTCATGCGTCCCTGTGAGGTTGTGCAGATTCATCAGCCATTGCGCGATTTTGTCGTACTGGCAAATACGGCGGTGCGACTCACCAAGCAATTAGACGATAATAATCCACAAAAACACGATTTGCTCACAACGGTGGATAAGGCGATGCAAGCACTCGATACCCGTGAGCCATTTGGCGATAGGTTATATGACAGTGTGGCTAAGGCGCTATCCGTTTTTAGAGATGGATTAAAACAGGCGGGTGCGCCGTTGGATGTGACGGTCATGAGTGCAGGTCATGCTCATATTGATGTGGCGTGGCTATGGACACTGGGGCAAACGCGCCGTAAAGCCGCCCGTACTTTTTACAATGTGAATACCCTGATGAACCAATTTGAGGATTATCGCTTCACCCAAAGCCAACCCCAACTCTATGAATATATCCGCCAAGATTATCCCGACTTATTCGACATCATCAAGCAACGGGTGGCACAAGGCAAATGGGAAGCCACTGGTGGTATGTGGGTGGAAGCCGATTGTAATTTGAGCGGGGCAGAGAGCCTCGCCCGTCAATTTTTGCTGGGACGGCATTTTTTCCGTGAGCATTTTGGGAAGGATGCCGATTCCCCTGTGATGTGGTTGCCAGATGTGTTTGGCTATTCGGCACAATTGCCCCAACTCATCAAATTGGCGGGATTAGACTATTTTTTCACCATCAAAATCGGGTGGAATCAATATAACAAACTCCCGTATGATAGTTTCTGGTGGCAGGGATTAGATGGCACAAAGGTCTTGACGCACTTTAGCACCACACCAGAAAAACCAGATTCGCAATCTAGCACATATAACGCGCCCGCAGAACCAGAATCGCCCCTCATCACCTGGCAGAGATTCCAACAAAAAGAACATCAACGCACGCTATTGATGGTGTATGGGTGGGGTGACGGTGGCGGTGGACCAACCCGTGACATGCTCGAAAATATCACCGCACTGCGGAATTTCCCCGCATCACCAAAGACACAATTCAGCACCGCCAAAGATTTTTTTGTCCGCCTAGAAGCCGAATCTGGCGATAAATTACCCACATGGAACGGAGAACTCTATCTGGAATATCATCGTGGGACCTATACAACGCAAGCCCGCAATAAACGCGCCAACCGAAAAAGTGAAGTGCTACTGCATGAAGCCGAATTTTTGGCGACTTATGCCTCTATTTTGGACAAAAATTATGGCTATCCGCATAATATATTCCGCACTGCATGGCGCTTGGTGTGCCTCAATCAATTCCACGACATCATACCGGGGAGTAGCATTGGCGATGTGTATGCCGAATCGCTGGCGCAATATGCCGAGATTGAGCGCATGGTGAATGAAGTCATAGACGGGGCGTTGGTGGTCATCGAAAAAAATATGAGTGGCGAGACCATCGCTATTAACGCCGCGCCATTCCCGTCCCAAACACCTGATTTACACACCATCGCCCCTTATGGCTTATTGGGATATTCATCACATGCCCCCCATATTGATGCCGTGGCAACGCCCCACCAAATCGAAAATAATGACTTGCGGGTAGAATTTAATCATTCAGGGGATATGATTCGCATATATGACAAATTGCGCGAGCGTGAGGTGTTGCCTAAAGGGGCAATTGGCAACCAATTCCAGTTATTTGAAGACCGTCCACAATATTGGGATGCGTGGGACATTGATATTTATTATCAGGATAAGATGTGGTTATCTGTCCCTGCATCCGAGATGAAAGTCATTGAAGAAGATGGTCAACCCGCCATTCGCATCGTCCGAAAAATCATGAATAGCACCTATATCCAAATCATTTCGCTCAATAATAACCTCATCAAATTTGATACCCAAATAGATTGGCGCGAAAAGCACATGCTACTCAAAGTAGCATTTCCGGTGGATGTGCTATCCCCCAAAGCGACTTATGAGATTCAATGGGGGCATGTGGAACGTCCCACCCATTGGAATACCAGTTGGGATTGGGCAAAATTTGAGACGGTTGGGCATAAATGGGCAGATTTAAGCGAAGGGGATTATGGGGTGAGCCTGATTAACGATTGCAAATATGGCTATGATATACGGGATAATGTCATGCGCCTATCGTTACTCAAAAGCCCAACGTGGCCCGATGAACATGCCGATGAAGGGGAACATCGCTTCACTTATTGGTTATATCCCCATAACGATTCCCTCATAGAGGACACCATCGCACTCGGATACACCCTCAATCATCCGCTACGGATAATAGACAGTCTGGTCAATGATAAACCCAATTTCTTAAAGCCACTGGTTGATACCCGTGAGGTCATTATCGAAACCATCAAACAAGCAGAAGATGGCGATGGAGTCATTATTCGGTGTTATGAACCCTATCGGTCACGGGGATGGGCAGAATTTGAGACGGCGTTCCCACTAAAATCTGCCTATATCTGCAATTTGCTAGAGGACGATTTAGAAGAAGTGTTGTTGGATGATGAAACCCATTTTCGGGTATATATACGCCCGTTTCAGATTGTGACATTGCGCCTGCGCTATTAAGAATTTGTCGCTAGGTGGATGATATAGGGAATATAGATATATCATCCGCCTAAACTCTCATAACGATCTCATTAGTTGATGAATGCCAGCCCAATTAATCCCAAAACGATAAGCGCTGATGTGACTTGCCACCACCATGCTTTTGTTATATAAGGGCGCATTATACACCATCCAAATTTATGCTATGGTCATGTTCCGCCTGCAAAATTGCCCGTTTGCGTTGGATTCCCCAGCGATACCCTGCCAAATCGCCATTTTTCCGCACCACCCGATGACACGGAATCGCCAACGCCACAGGGTTAGTCGCACACGCCCTCGCTACCGCACGGCTGGCGGTGGGTTGCCCCAACGCATGGGCAATGTCATCGTATGAACGGGTTTGCCCATAAGGAATCCCCCGCAAAACCTCCCATACCCGCCGTTGAAAACTGGTCGCATGAATATCCAATGGCAACATGAGCTGATGCCCTTCACCGTCTAAATATGCCAATAATTGGGTCATGGCAGGCATCAATTTGTCATTATCACGGGTAATATCGGCACGAGGAAATTCTACCTGTAAATCGGCATACAGCAACTCTTCACTATCGCCCAAACTGATTTTACACACACCACGCGGGGTCATCGCCACCAACAAATAGCCCAATTCGCACGGAATAATACTATAGGTGATGGTGATACTATCGCCCCCATCCCGATAGTGAATCGGGGTCATGCCGAGTATGTTATCGGCTTGGTTATACACCTGACTACTGGCGGTATAACCCGCATCGTATACGGCATCGGTGGCATTTGCACCATTTTTGAGGGCATTTTTTAGCCGTCCCTGCCGATAGGCATCGGCATATTGGCGCGGAGATACCCCCACAATCCGCTTGAATATCCGTTGTAGGTGATAGGGACTCAGGGTGAATTTTTCGCCCAATTCATCTAATGTAGGCAGATGGTCATGGTCGCCTTCCAAATACCGACATATCTCTGTGACCAGGGGCAAATGTGGGTCTGGGATATTTTCGGTGGCGGGGTGACACCGTTCACACGGACGATAGCCTGCGGATTGGGCATCATGGGGGGTATCGAAAAATTCGACATTTTCCCGAAATGGTCGGCGCGATGGGCAGGTGGGTCGGCAAAAAATTCCAGTCGTTTTAACGGCATATACAAAGACGGTATTATAAGCACTATCGCGGTTTTGCACCGCATCCCAAAATCGGTTTTCGTCCATGAGTCATATCCTTTTGCTTATCTCAATCTTATACCCTCATTGTATGAGATAAGCAAAGATGCCACTATCAGATTCTTGCGCGTCAAATTTTTTTAGATTTTTGCGCTTATCTCCAATTTGATATATAAACAACAGCATCGTTAGTAGAGTGTCGAAAGAAATTATAAAGACAGCCCCTATTCCCCCCAGCCCCTGCGGACGGCATGTAAGGCTTGTCCGTAGTTAAAAAGGCAAAATAGGATAAAAATAGCGTGTATGTTACCTGCCGACGGGCGGTGAACCACCCGTCTGACCCTCTGAAACCCTGTGAACGGGGTTGTTTTGCCTATTTTCATCACAAAAAATGGGTATGGCGTAGGGGCTTGCCATGGCAAGCCCGATTTTTACGGTTGGTTGCGGGGGGTTTGCCATGGCAAACCCGTACATCATGCCTATCTGATCCTAAAAATCGGCAGACCAACCCCATTTATGGGGTTTTGGTCATATACGTCGGTGGTTCACCGCCTGCCATATCTACGCAAAATCATCAAAACAACTACGGACAAGCCTTATATGCCGTCCCTACGAACAGGTTAAGGGGGAATGGGTCGGCAGGCATCACGTCCACGATGGATAAATGGGACGGTGATGGGACCCGGACGGCATGGTTGCCGTTATACATTATCGGTTGTCAATTCCCCGCAAAAACGGCTACAATACCCACATAATACCCATAAAATCACATAGAAAGGCACAAAAAATGGCACTTTGGGGCGGACGATTTTCTAGTGAACCCGATGAGGCGATGCGTCTCTTGAATGACAGTTTGGTGTTTGATAAACGCATGTATCAGCAAGATGTGGAAGGAAGCATTGCGTATACACACGCCTTAGAAC
>Ga0163149_10008621_pt1 | contig 10029 bp, 6 predicted proteins | sample OliLakLV19MP5G1_FD_148604 | JGI IMG/M metagenome (GOLD analysis project Ga0163149, IMG submission 148604) | Freshwater microbial mat bacterial communities from Lake Vanda, McMurdo Dry Valleys, Antarctica - Oligotrophic Lake LV.19.MP5.G1 | ecosystem: Environmental > Aquatic > Freshwater > Lake >...
AAGTGCTTGGTGGTTGCAGGCTGGCTATACCTCAACCGCTTCCTTGTAGTCAGCAATCGGAATGCACGCGCACATGATGTTCTTGTCGCCGTAGACGTTGTCGACGCGGCCGACGGGCGGCCAATACTTGGACGTTTTCAACACGGCCAAGGGGAACGCGGCGGACTCGCGGCTGTAGTCGTGTGCCCAGGTGTCAGCCATCACTCGGGTTGCCGTATGCGGCGCGTTCTTCAGCGGATTGTCGTCGCGGTCCATCTGCCCATTCTCGATTGCGCGAATCTCTTCGCGGATCTGGATCATGGCGTCGATGAAGCGGTCGAGTTCATGCAGCGACTCGCTTTCAGTGGGCTCGACCATCAGCGTGCCGGCGACCGGAAAACTCAAGGTTGGGGCGTGAAAACCATAGTCGACCAAACGCTTGGCTACGTCTTCGGCACTGATGCCGGTGGCATCTTTGATCGGCCGCAAGTCGAGAATGCACTCGTGCGCAACCAAGCCGTTGCGGCCGGTGTACAGCGTCGGGTAATGCGCCTGCAGACGCGTGGCCACGTAGTTGGCATTCAGTAGCGCAATCTGAGTGGCGTGACGCAGGCCGGCGCTGCCCATCAGGGTGATGTACATCCACGAGATGGGCAGGATGGAGGCGCTGCCGTGGGTGGCGGCGCTGACCATTCCTACCGCGCCTTCCGAACCAAACGCCTTTGGAAGGTAAGGCGCCAGATGTGCTTTCACCGCACATGGACCCACGCCCGGCCCGCCACCGCCGTGTGGAATACAAAACGTCTTGTGCAAGTTCAAATGCGACACGTCCGAGCCCCACTTGCCGGGCTTGGCGACACCCACCAGCGCGTTCAAATTGGCACCGTCGGTGTACACCTGCCCACCATGCGAATGGACGATCTCGCAGATCTGCACGATGTCTTCTTCGAAGACACCGTGAGTTGACGGGTAGGTGATCATCAGCGCGCCGAGACGCGCCGAATATTTCTCTGCCTTGGCGCGAATATCATCGACGTCGACATTGCCGCGCGCGTCGCACTTGGTCACGACCACGGTCATCCCGCACATCTGCGCGCTGGCGGGATTGGTGCCGTGCGCCGATTCCGGGATCAAGCAGATGTCGCGATCTGGCTGTCCTTGCGCGCGGTGATAGGCGCGAATGGCGAGCAGGCCGGCGTATTCGCCTTGCGCGCCGGAGTTGGGTTGCAGGCTGACCGCATCGTAGCCTGTGCACTCGACCAGCATGGCTTCCAGCTCGTCGATCAGCTGCGCATAGCCGGCGGTTTGCGCGGCGGGTGCCAGTGGATGGATGTTGCCGAACTCCGGCCACGTCACCGGAATCATCTCGGCGGTAGCGTTCAACTTCATGGTGCAGGAACCCAGCGGAATCATGGTCCTGTCCAGCGCCAGGTCCTTGTCGGCAAGCGAGCGCAGATAACGCAGCATCTCGTGCTCGCTGTGGTGGGTATTAAAGACCGGGTGACTCAAAAAATCGGACTCGCGGCGCAGCTCGACAGGCAGCTCGCTGGGTGCGGCTGCATCCAGAGCATCGATATCGATTTCCGCGCCGAACAATTGGCCCAGTGCCACGACGTCGGCACGCGTGCTGGTCTCGTCGAGGCTGATACATAAACTATGGGCATCCAGCTCTCGCAGGTTTATCCGGGCGGCCTGAGCACGCGTGTGCACTGCATTGGCGTCGACGTCAGTTAGGTGCAGCGTGTCAAAGTAGTGGGCGTCCACATGCACGCTGGCAGCGCGCAGCCCGCTCGCCAGAATCGCGGTCAAACGATGGGTGCGCTGGGCGATCCGGAGCAGGCCATCGCGGCCGTGATACACCGCATACATCGCTGCCATCACCGCTAGCAGCACTTGCGCAGTACAGATGTTGGATGTCGCCTTCTCGCGACGGATGTGTTGTTCGCGGGTCTGCAAGGTGAGTCGATACGCCGGCTTGCCATCGGCATCGATAGATACGCCGATCAAACGCCCCGGCATCGAGCGTTTGAACGCATCGCGACAGGCCATAAAAGCCGCGTGCGGGCCACCAAAGCCGAACGGCACGCCAAAGCGCTGGCTGTTGCCAACCACGATGTCAGCGCCCCATTCGCCCGGTGCCTTCAGCAAGGTCAATGCCAGCAAGTCGGTCGCCACCGCGACCAGTGCGCCGTGCGCGTGCGCGACGTCGCAAAGTGCCTGGTAGTCACACACGCGGCCAAAAGTATTGGGGTATTGCAGTAACACGCCGAAGCAATCGACGCTCACAGAATCCTCTGCTGCGCCAATGCACAGCTCGATGCCAACGCCCTCGGCCCGCGTGCGCAGCACTTCAATCGTCTGCGGATGACAGTCGGCGGCGACATAAAACACGTTTGCCTTGGATTTGGCCGAGCGCTTGCACAGCGTCATCGCCTCAGCCGCGGCGGTCGCCTCGTCCAGCAGCGATGCATTGGCAATTTCCATCCCAGTGAGGTCAGTCACCATGGTTTGGAAGTTGATCAAGGCCTCCATCCGGCCTTGCGAAATTTCCGCTTGGTAAGGCGTATAGGCCGTGTACCAGGCCGGATTCTCCAGCACGTTGCGCAAGATGACGTTGGGCGTATGAGTGCCGTAATAGCCTTGGCCGATGAAGCTGCGGAAGACCTGATTCTGGTCAGCGATTTTACGGATTTTCGCCAGTGCATCGACTTCATTCATCGCCGCCGGCAAGGCCAGTGGCGCATCAGATTTGATCGATGCCGGCACGATGGCGTCGGTCAGTGCATCCAGGCTGGGCTGGCCGACTGCGGCCAGCATCGACGCAATCTCGCCTTCATTCGGGCCGACGTGGCGTTCAATGAAGGCGCCGTGGTGTTCGAGGGTGCGGAGAGATGGTGTTGACATGGCGGGTACTCGGAATGAGAGAGGGCGGTAATCGGCGCGTGCGTTCCGGCCCAAGCCCTTGCAGGGGCTTGTGCGTTCGTGGGCTCGTGGCTCGCGCCACTCGAAAGCCCCACTCACCCCTCTGTCCTTGATGCCTGAGAGTTTGAAGCTGGCAAAGACCAGCCACGTGCCCCTTCGGCGCCGGGTTTGACCGGTCTCTCCAGAGTTACTCGCGCGTGACGGTACTGGGAGCCTGAGCGATTACGGGCGTTACGCCTTCGGCAGCGGCGTGTCCCAAATGGAACCGCCACTTCTCCCGCCACGAGCATTGAGCGAAGAGAAGTATAACGGAGGCAAAGTCAGCGACCGGTGATCCCATTGTTTTTCCGGCAGGCCCGAGCAGGAAGCCGCTCCGTCAATGGCGCAGAATTGAGTCCTCCTCGCTCGCTTGGAAAAACCTGTGCGAAATCTCGGAAAACTTTTTGCCCTATGCGCCTTGGTGTCTGCTTGCAGCGCACCGGTGCGGCCATCGGCTGAGCAGTCATACGACCTCATCCTGCGCGGTGGAACCGTGATCGACGGCAGCGGCGGGCCGTCACGTCAACTCGATGTCGCGCTGCGTGGCGATCGGATAGCGGCCCTGTTGCCCGCCGGTACTGCGGCCAAGGCGACGCGCGAGATCGACGTCACTGGCCTCGCCGTGGCACCAGGTTTCATCAACGTGCTGTCGTGGGCGATCGAGTCACTGATCGAAGACGGTCGCGGCCAGTCGGACTTGCGCCAAGGGGTGACCATGGAGATTTTCGGCGAGGGCTCATCGATGGGCCCGCTTAACCCAACGATGAAGGCCAACGCCATCCGTGAACAGACCGACGTCCGCTACGCCATCGAGTGGACATCGCTGGGCGAGTACTTGGATTACCTTGAAAAGCGCGGTGTTTCCATGAATGTCGCATCTTTTGTCGGCGCCACGACGGTGCGCGAACATGAGTTGGGCGAAGTTGATCGCGCGCCATCCGCCGCTGAGCTGTTACGCATGCAAGAGCTGGTGCGCACAGCCATGCGCGAGGGCGCGCTTGGCGTTGGCGCGTCGCTGATTTACGCACCCGCCTTCTTTGCCAAGACCGACGAACTGATCGCGCTGGCCGCAGCGGCGGGCGAGTTTGGCGGCGGCTACGTGGCGCACGTGCGTTCGGAATCCGACCAACTGCTGCAAGCCATTGATGAAACCATCGAAATCGGCAAGCGCGCCGGTGTGCACGCCGAGGTCTATCACCTGAAGGCGGCGGGCGAACGCAACTGGCCGAAAATGGGCCAGGCAATCGCTCGAATCGATGCTGCCCGCGCCGCTGGTCAGTCGGTGACCGCCAACATGTATGCCTATCCAGCCGGTGCCACCGGGCTGGATGCCGCGATGCCGCCGTGGGTGAAAGAAGGTGGACTCGATGCATGGGTTGCACGTCTGCGCGATCCCATCATTCGCGCCAAGGTGCTGGCTGAGATGCGCCGCGCGAATCCGCCGTGGGAAAACTTCCTGCAACTGGCTGGCTCGCCAGAGCGGGTGTTGTTTATCGGCTTCAAGACCGATGCCCTCAAACCCTACACCGGCAAAACACTGGCCGAAGTCGCGGCGCTGCGCGGCAGCAGCCCAGAAGACACCGCCATCGATCTGGTGATCGAAGACGGGCATCGTGTCGACACCGTGTATTTCCTGATGAGCGAGGAAAACGTGCGCCTCGGCATCGCCCAGCCCTGGGTCAGCTTCGGCTCCGACGCAGAAGCCTCGGCACCCGAGGGTGTGTTCCTGAAATCAAGCACCCATCCGCGCGCTTACGGCAACTTCGCCCGCGTGCTGGCGCGCTATGTCCGCGAGGAACGTGTCTTGAGTCTGCAAGAAGCTGTGCGACGCTTCACTCGCCTGCCGGCGAGCAACTGGAAGCTCAAAGACCGCGGCTGCATCGATCCTGGCTGCTACGCCGATATCGCCGTGTTCGATCCGACCAAGGTTCAGGACCACGCGACCTTTGCTCAGCCGATGCAGTTTGCCACCGGCGTGATCCACGTCATCGTCAACGGCGAGTTGGCGCTCAGCAATGGTGAGCCTACTGACGCCCGCCCGGGACGTGTGGTGCGCGGTCCGGGGTGGATCGGGGACGCCGGCGCCGCGCATTGATTCTGTCGGAACCGCAGCTGGGCAGGCTCCGCGCTACCAGAGCTTTTTACGCTGTTGCTGTTGCTGTTGTAGAGCCGAGCATGCTCGGCTGAGCTTCCAACCTGTTCGACCTGAGTCCGACGGGCGGCTAGCTCGCACTGTCCCTCTGTCGGGTGAACTTCACTGCGGTCAAGATCGACGCGCCCAGCGTCACCACGCTGCCGACTACGATCCACGGTGTCGGAACTCCCAACAGGAAGGCGGCGTACACCAGTCCACCGATCATGATCAGCGAACCCACCAGATAAATTGAAAAGGACATGGACTAACTCCGGCTTTAACGCGCATGCGCTTGGCAGTATCGCCGCCAATCCGGATCGCAGTCGGTGCGTTCGCTCACACTACCCAGCCGTCGTCACATCGCCCGCGACCGTTCATGTCATTTGCAATACCAGCAGCAAAGCGCGATGACGACCACGGCACTACATGCAACATTGCACAGCGATTTCAGTGCGGCCCGCGGCGGTGACCTCGCTGCGTTTTCGCGCCTAGTGCAGGCAACGCAGCGCATGGTCACCAGCGTGGCGGTGGCGGTGGCGGTTACGCGTGACGTTTCGCTCAGTGAGGACATCGCCCAGGAAACCTTCCTTCGTCGACGTCAACGCTCCCGCGCGCTGGATCGCCGCGCATGTGCCCGGATCGCTCACTCTCGACCCCGACCAATTCAAACCCAGCGACTTGCCCGCCGCCAAGGACGCCGCCTTGCTCTTCTACTGCTCCGGCTACCTGTGCAGAAAGGCCCCACGCGCCGCCCGCCGCGCACGCACCAAGGGCTTTCCCAAGGTCAGCGTGATGTCTGCGGGCATGCAAGGCTGGTTGGCGGCGGGGTTGGTGGTGGAATCACTGCCGGCAGAGTGAAGTGACGGCTTCGCGACTGCAGTTCACACCCCGCTTTGGGCGGAATCTCTCGACAAGGGTGTTGCGGAAATCCAGAAACAAAAAACCCGCCGATCAGGCGGGTCTTATGAGATGTGCTGGACAACTTGCGACGTCCGGCAACCCGATGTTGGTGCCCAAGAGAGGACTCGAACCTCCACGCCTTGCGGCGCTAGTACCTGAAACTAGTGCGTCTACCAATTCCGCCACCTGGGCAGGTGTTTCGCGGCGCGCGGGGCGCGGGCGAGCCGCGAACGATACGGCCGTCATCGCCAGCTGTCAACGAACCTTGCCTGGCTGTTTGAAAAAGACTGCGGCGGTTTGAAATTGACCGCGTGTAAGATGCCGCCATGAAAAAGAAAACCCAAGTTGCTGGAACAAATCCCGGAACAAGTGCCGGAACTAGTCCTGGAAAAAATCCTGGAAAAAATCAAGGCGGAGCCAAGCCCGCAGCTCGCGGCAAGCGCGGATCGGCTCTGCCCGGTTGGTTGCCAGAGTCGCTGACGCGCGGACTTGAGGCTGAAGTCGCGCCGGGCAAGGGCGCGCGAAAGTCGGCGGCGGGTAAGCCTACAGGTAATCGTGGCGGGGCCGAAAAGACCACAACCAGCCGGCCAGCCACGAAAAAACCGTCTGCGGCCAAAGCGTCGCGGGTCAGTCCTGCGAACTTTGCACGTCCGGATCAGAAGGCCGTTGCACCCAAGCCTGCCTTCAGCAAACGCGGCAAGTTGGCGGATCCGCACGCCGAGCGTGAGGCGCTGCGTTACGAGAACCCCATCGTCAGCCGCGAAGCGCTGGCCGAATTTCTGTCGGCGCAAGGCGAGCCGCTTGACGCTGAAGCCATCGCGCGGGCGCTCAAGTTGACCGCGCCGGATCGCTTCGAGGCGCTCACCCGCCGCTTGGCGGCGATGGTTCGCGACGGCCAGTTGATGATGAATCGACGCGGCAGCTACGCGCCGGCGGCGCGCTTGGATTTGATCGCCGGTGTCGTCATCGCCAATGCCGATGGCTTCGGCTTCTTGCGCCCGGATGCTGGCGGCGATGATCTGTTTCTGCCGCCGCGGCAGATGCGCGAAGTCATGCACGGCGACCGCGTGCTGGTGGCGCAAGCCGGCGTCGATGCGCGCGGCCGCCGCGAAGGGACGGTGGTCGAAGTGCTGGAGCGCCGCACCACACGTTTGGTCGGTCGCTATGCCGAGCGCGATGGCGTCGGCCTGGTATTGCCAGATGATCGGCGACTCAATCAGGACATCGTCATTCCGCTTGCTGAGAAGGGCGAGGCGCGCAACGGCCAGATCGTGGTCTGTGAAATCACCGCGGCTCCCGCCAATGGGCGGCCGCCGTTCGGTCGCGTGTTGACCGTGCTGGGCGATGCGCTGGTGCCATCGCTGGTGGTCGAGATGGCGATTCATGGCCACGGCATCCCGCACGAGTGGCCGTCCGCGGCATTGGAAGAGGCGGCGCGCGTGCCGCTGCAAGTGCCGCTGGCAGAAGCGCAGGCGCGGGTGGATTTGCGCAGCATGCCGTTGGTCACCATTGATGGGGAGACCGCGCGCGATTTCGACGATGCGGTGTGGTGCGAGCCGAATGCGCGCGGCTTTCGCTTGGTCGTCGCCATCGCCGATGTGTCGCACTACGTGCGTCCTGGCACCACGCTGGACGACGAAGCTGGCAAGCGCGCGACCTCGGTGTACTTTCCGGGCTTTGTGGTGCCGATGCTGCCGGAGACGCTGTCCAACGGCATCTGCTCGCTGAACCCGAATGTCGACCGCATGTGTTTTGTCTGCGACATGCAGATTGATCGCGACGGGCTGGTGATGTCGTCGAAGTTCTACGAAGCGGTGATGCGCTCGCACGCGCGACTCACCTACACCCAGGTGTGGGCCGCCATCGGTGAGAACGACGCCGTCGCGCAAGCACAGGTGGGCGCACTGATGCCGCCGCTGCAGCGCTTGCACCAGCTGTATCAGTTGCTCGCCAAACAACGGCAGGCGCGTGGCGCGATCGAGTTCGACAGTCCTGAGATCGACTTCCGACTGGGACCGGCCGGTGAAGTGATCCAGGCCGCACCGACTGAGCGCAACGACGCCCACAAGCTGATCGAAGAATGCATGATCGCGGCCAATGTCGAGGCGGCGAAATACCTGCTGCGAAAGAAGTTGCCAGCGCCGTATCGCGTGCATGATCGGCCGCCACAATCCAAGTACGAAGACTTGCTCGAGTTCCTTAAAGAGTTTGGCTTGAGCATGCCGGCCTGGGAAAAGGTGCAGCCACGCGACTTCACCGCGCTATTGAAGAAAGCGCGCAAGCGACCAGATGCCGCGTTGTTGGAAACCGTGTTGCTGCGCAGTCAGTCGCTGGCGGTTTATCAGCCGGAAAACCTCGGCCACTTTGGCCTCGCGTTGGAGGCCTACGCGCACTTCACCAGCCCGATCCGGCGCTATCCCGATCTGTTGGTGCACCGCGCAATCAAACACGCGTTGGCCGGCGGCAAGGCGGCTGGATTCATTTACGCCGAGCACGAGATGGTGGCTCTTTCCCAGCACTGTTCGCAATGCGGACGGCGGGCCGATGAAGCCGAGCGTGAAGTCGACGAGCGTTATCGCTGCGCCTGGATGGAGCGCCACATCGGTGCCGAGTTTGACGGCGTGGTCAGCGGTGTCACCTCCTTCGGTGCCTTTGTCGAACTGACCGAGTCCCGCGTCAGCGGGCTGGTTCACGTCACCCAGCTGCCCAACGATTATTACCACTTCGATCCGGCGCGAAAATTGATGAGCGGCGAGCGCAGTGGCCTGCAGATTCGCTTGGGCGACACGGTGCGGATTCTTGTGCTGCGCGCCAGCTTGGAAGATCGCAAGATCGATTTCCGGCTGGTGTCGCACCTCGGCAAACCGGTGAGTGAGCGTCGGCCAATGGCGGGAAACAGCGGATTTGCCGACAGCTCGCCGACGGGCCGTGGGTCAAGCAAGGGCAACGTTGCCAACAAGGGCGGCTTTCCGAATAAGGGCAAAGGCCGATGAGCGAGCAATGGATCGCCGGTATCAACGCTGTGCAGGCCGCGCTCGAAGGCGAGCGTGGGCGCTTGCGTGAGGTGTTGATCGAAGCGCGCGCGAAGAATCCGCGACTGACCGAGTTGGCTGAGCTTGCCAAAGCGGCCGGCGTTACCGTCCAACACGTTGCAGCGGACGCGTTGGCGCGGGCGGTGCCGGGGGTCAAACATCAAGGCGTCGCCGCGCAACTGTCGGCGGCGGTGAATCTGGGTGAAGGCGATTTGGACGAGTTGCTGGGCCGCGTAGAAAACCCACTGCTGTTGGTGCTGGATGGTGTGCAGGATCCGCACAACCTCGGCGCGTGTTTGCGCAGTGCGGAGGCCGCGGGTGCGGTGGCGGTGATCGTGCCGCGAGATCGCGCGGTAGGCATCACCGCAGTCGTCCGCAAGAGCGCGGCTGGCGCCGCCGAGCGCGTGCCGCTGATTCGGGTCACCAATCTGGCGCGCACCTTGAAGACCCTGAAGGACGCCGGCGTCTGGATTGTTGGCCTGGCCGGCGAAGCAGAGCAGTCGCTGTATTCGATCGATATGCGCGGCCCGACCGCGATTGCGATGGGCGGCGAGGGCGATGGCCTGCGCCGTTTGAGTCGTGAGAATTGCGACTTTCTGGCGAAGATTCCAATGCGCGGCCAAGCCGAAAGTTTGAACGTCTCGGTCGCCAGTGGAGTGGCCTTGTTTGAAGCCTTGCGGCAGCGCGGCGGCTAAGGCTGGACGGCGATGGTTGCTGCTGCGCATCGCCCTGACGCGATAGCCCGGTCACCTGTGGGAGCGGCGGAAGCCGCGAAAGCCTTGCGGCCAAGCTTTCACGGTTTCCGCCGCTCCCACAATTCAAGTCCTGAAGGCCGAGCTTCGTCTGTCGTGACGAAGCCGCGGGAATGCGCCAATTTTCACCTCGACTTCGATTAGCTGATGCGTTACGCCGGCCTCGACTCCCTGCGCCTCGCTGCTGCCGCGCTGGTGCTGCTCGCCCACGGTGCGTTTTTTCTCTACCCGCTGTTGCCGCGTTACGACCTCTGGTTGGGGTTGGGATGGG
>Ga0163149_10008626_pt1 | contig 10025 bp, 10 predicted proteins | sample OliLakLV19MP5G1_FD_148604 | JGI IMG/M metagenome (GOLD analysis project Ga0163149, IMG submission 148604) | Freshwater microbial mat bacterial communities from Lake Vanda, McMurdo Dry Valleys, Antarctica - Oligotrophic Lake LV.19.MP5.G1 | ecosystem: Environmental > Aquatic > Freshwater > Lake >...
CACACACTTGGGAACAACGGAGCCTGGCCCTGTTGGGGCAGGGCCCGGCCAGGGCCGTCCCTGCCCCGACAGTGGGCGAGGTGAAGCACACAGTAGCCCTGGCAACGCTGTGGGCCTCTCCCTCTGGCAGAGGTTGATTCAGGTTGATTCAGGACTGGATTGGATGCGTGAGGGCATGCAACAAGGATGGATAGTTTGATAGTTTTAATGTTTATTTAGCTTAGCATTCCTAGGTGGTCCCCACCTTAACGGTGGGGGCAAAATGGCTTGGACAAAAAGCCCATCCACACCGGAGGAGATTTGCCAAACCAAACATTTTCCCAGTTGCTAATCCATGCACACTGGCGGAAGAGTGGCCAGTGCATGCATTCTTCTAGCAGTGTCCAAAACAGCCACCTGATGTCTTCAGGGACTGCTTCTGCAAATGTGCAGAGATGGGTGATCTCTCTGAACGCTATGTCTTTCAACTTGTTGGCTCGTCCTTGGTCATCATGCCCATGATGGTCCAGGTTCCTCTGGTCCTGCACCTTGAACCACTGTGTGAAGAAGCAATCGATCACTGTGGTTGCCCAATTCAAGGCGTTGTTCTTCGTGGTGGCTTTGTCGCCGATGTGATCGCGCTGTCTGTTGATCCACTGCTTGGAGATCTGACATTTGAACAGGTGGCTCCAACCTATGGCCTCTTGGGCCGCTGCTAAGTTCCTCAGGTCTTGAGGCACTCTGACCTGCCGTCTTGTCAAGGCGCTCTTGACTGCGGCTAGCATCATTTCCATCAGGCCTGTCTCAGTGCCCAAGGAGTTCAGCTTCTTGCGCAAACCGGACATGAACTTTTTCCTCCAGGTGCTTCTTGCTGGGCACCTGCAAACATGAGAACAAGTCTCAAGGCACGTCCCGTCTCCAGTGCCACAGGCGGGGCAGTCTGACCGATGCTTGACAGGATCGCATCTGGACACCACCTTTCCAACTGGGAGGATGTTCAGTTTCCCAGATGCTTGTTCAATGTAGTCCTTTGCTTGTGATGCCTGTTGGCACCCCTTCTGTGAGCCTCCCAATCGATGTCTAGGAAGGTTTCCTTATCCCAGTCGCACTTCTTAATCATGTGCTGTTTCATTGGCTCTGTGGTCCTGGCCATGCTGACTTCTTTCTTCATGTTGTGGGTGATGGTTCCCGCAGGGAGATGCAACTGGACTCCGCTAGTTGGTGGAATGGGCACTGCTGTGTGATCTTTGTCGGGGTGAGCTGCCATGTAGTCCCCCGCAAGTTTGTCAGCGTTGACATTCAGCTGTGCTGGGAGGGGCAGCTGTTCACATGCAGTCTTCTTGTCCTGATGCCCTTTGATGTGCAACACAGCTGGGCAGGCAGGGACTGGCAACAAGTCATGAGTGGCCCAAATCTCGGCCAACACATCGCAATCGGAAGCCTGGGTGGAGTTGGGAGTTCTCTTCCATTCTGCCGGCACTTCGTGGCTGGAAGCAACCATGCTTTTGTTGTCGCAGCACAGCCGGGAGTCGCTCAGTGTCCCAGTGATGAAGCTTTGCACCTGGAAGAGGGACCACATGACAGACAGAATCCCGTAACCTTCGGCCCTGTAGGAATTGGAATGGGCTCCATAGGCCGGCCCGCTGACGTGGAGCAGGCGTTGCCCCTGATTGGTGCTCAGGACCCAGCCAAAAGACGCTTTGGGGCTGGCTGCTCCCCCATCGCTAGCAAACAGAATGGGTTCTGTGCACACGATGTGCAGCACTTCGCGACAGGGAACCAGAAATTGGCAGGTGTCAAACAAGTCCCTCTCCCACGGATCGAGTGTGGGGAGGAGTTCCAGGAAGGTTGTTGGAGGAGGTGGTGCCGCAATGGGTGCCACAGCCAGTGGGGACCAGGTGGTGAAGAAGGTGCCTTTCCTCTCTCTTGCTTGCACTGGTGCTCGACCTGCCAGCACCGCAGGATCCAGTGCTCCACTGGCCACGGCATCATAGCTGAACATGAGTCTGGGATGTGCTGTGAAGGTTCCATCCTCGTGTTGGGCGAACAGAACTTCTGGATGTGTGGGGTTGATCCAGAAGGGCTAGCTCCTTCTCATTTGTGCGGGGGCAATGAGCCATTGGCCCATGGGCCTGAGGAGTCTTCTTTGGTAGCGGGTGATGCACAGTTTGTTCAAGAGCCTCCGCCACGCTTTCCAGGCCTTTTCATTGGGCTTGAACTGGTGCACTTGTTGCCCGTTCCGGCAGCCAATCTCGTCTCTCTCAATCCTTTCAGCAAAGTAGAACTTGTCCTCCACGACCCTCATTTCTGAGTTGAGTGAAATGGAATGTGCAAGCCTTCATGCTGACATTTGTGTGCTCAATCGCAGCACAGGAAGCAAACATCAAGTCCAACAGCCAACTCCGCCGTGTCAAGGATTGATCAATTGTGAAACACAAAAAGTTACACACCATGCACACTCATCATGTCAACAGCTGAGTGCACAACATGTCCAACATGTTCACCACACTGACCGTTGCAGTTGCAGTTGCAATGGTGGATCTCCACTTGTTTGTGTGACAACAAATGTTCTCACTTTCCTGAAAATGTCAATCAAGGAGGAGGCCCAGACGCAGGGTCAACATCACTTCAGAAAGAGTTGGTTTGCAGGACTAGGCATGCTCAAGCTCACTGAGACATGAACAATCAAACAGCTTTGAACACAATTTAAGGTTAGGCTCATGGCAGACCGGATTGACTTGGATGTCCAGTCATGTCAGGAAGGGAAATTTCAGATCAGATTGTGTGGATTTGAAAAGACACTACCTATGATTTTTTTTCTGGACCAAAACAACCTCAGATGTCACCAGTGAATTAAAAACCAAAGTTTGCTATGGTTTTCTAACCTTGAATCCCTTCGTGGAAGTTGAACACAATCTTCCAGATTTGTTGGTTGCTGATGCTGGCAGCCAAGCATGCATTGAATGACTGAAAGGATGAAAGTTCAGAGGTTCTTGGAATCTATCTGGGACACTCTCATGTGTCATATGAAACTAAACTGAAGGTCCATGTGATGAACAATTCAGTTGAAAATGAACTGTGCTGAAACCATTTCACATTTGATCATGGTCCTCAGCTCTTCAAGGGCTGCATTGACAAGGGATGCTTGACAGTGGAATGTTGTCCAGCTCATGACAGAATTAGAGATTGTCCCAGCAAACCTTTGCAAAACAAAAACTGTAAAAATGACAAGACTCTCATCATTGGGACACAAAACCACCCCAACTTGATGCATCAGATGTCCTCAAATTGAACAAAAGGAGCATGTTGGAACAACATTTGCAAGTCTGATCTTTACTTGATAAAGCAAGACCTCAAGAACCTAAAGGCAATGTCCAAATGCCAGATTTTGGCTCACATCCAAGAACCAACTGGAGAATCATCAAAGTGATCAAATCTGGAGTCTTTGCTAATCTTTGGAGATCATTGCTTGTGGTTGTCAGCATTGCATGTCAAAAGCATGAACCTCATTTCAACATCTTCAACAAAATGTTGCAATGTGTCAAACAATGCTTGTGATGTGAAACAAGAAAACTCTTTGGCTCATCATTGAAGAGAAAATCTTTTGCTGCCCTCCAAATTTTTGCATTGCTCAATGCTTGAGCAAAGATGAAATTATGGACACCATTTTCTTTCACATGCCAAAGAGCTGGGAACAAGAAACACATTGCCGGGGATTTGAGCTAATCAAGAAAGCTCTGTCTTGAGTTGTGGAGTTGACAGGAAAAATGCATTTGTTGGAAGACTTTGACGCCAAGAAGAATGTTGCCAAAAATGAGAACAACAACAACAAAAAGAAGTCAAACAATGCTTCATGATCTGCAATTTGCATGCTTCATGACAGGGGGAACCACAACACAAAACAGTGCTGTGCTCTCAAATCTGAAGCCAAACGCCTCAATGGCAAAGTCAACCGAGGCTCTGACAGAAACTGCAAAAGCAAGAGCAAGACTTGGACCAAGAAATGAGAAAAAGAAAGTGACAACTCCAAGAAAGAACTCACGACATTTGTCAAAAATGCAACTGACCAAGGAGCTTGCAATGAACTCAAATCTCTGAAGGACTGGCCAACTTGAACTGAGGCTGCAAGCACATTTGCCTCATGGGCTGTGTGCAACACTCCATTGCACATCAGGGCAAGTGACAAAATGGCTCTCAATTTCACAGAGCAAAATCCATTTTTGCCCCGAGGTGCTGACTGCTGTTTGTGGGCATCACACCGCACACACACTGCCAGCTTTCCAGCAGCTAGCACATTGTGCTGGAACTGGCCGCAAGACAGAGCCACACTTGATCAGTGGCCCTCTTCTGAGTGTGAACCCTTTCTCAAACATGAACCCTTTCTATCCATTTGTGAACCGATTTGTGCAAAGGACAAAATTTATGAACCGATTTCTGATTGGTTCATAAAATCGGTTCACAAATGTGAACCTTTTTTTCATTTGTGAACCTTTTCAAAAAAGGTTCACAAATTGTGTCCTGAGACATCAATTGTCACCAGCAGAATCATGAACCGATTTTTAGGAACCCTTTTGTTTGTGGTCTCATTTTTCACAAAGGGTTCACAATTATGGTCCTTTTTTATGGGCTGATTTTTTTATAGTCCTTTTGTACATGAGACCAAGATTTATGAACCGATTTTGATGTTCATGAACCGATTGCTATTAACTGATGTTCTTTAAGCACCTGGTGCTGCTGAAGTGCTGTGTGTTGCGGCAAGTTCCTGGAGCACTAGTACTTGGAAAGCCGCTGACAAACGTGCAAAGTAGAGAACGGGCGAAATAGAGACCCCGAAGAACTCCTTAACTCCGACATGTGCATGCATTCTGTTTACGACAACAACTACTAGTAGCATGACGTACTACTCTTCGAGACTTTCTTGGCGGGTACTACTGTCCGGTAGACCGAAGCAAGACCAAGCACGCGCTCTCACTGTAGAGTATTTTTAGTATTTATTTTCGCAGACATTGCACAAATCGTTTACACTGACAGGGTAATTTTGATTCTTTTCTCTAATTCGTTAGGTCTCGAACAAAGATTTTTTATAGCCTAGCTCGTTTAGCGCTAAGTTGTTTTGAGATCGACTACTCTTGGGAACCAATTTATGTTACCCGCTACGTCGTATCGTCGCGAAGACAATTCGAGTGCCTTCTTTTACCTTCACGCCGATTACGCGTGATAGTTCAACTCCAGTAGACTAAGAACTACACTATGACTGCTGGCTGTGGAACACTCAATATTCTCTTTTGTCTTACCCTGTTTTACGTAAGCAACATATGCTATGGGGATTGGGGAAGTCTAGCAAAAAGGAAGTTCCGAGTACTTTGGATGGTTACTTAGAGATCTGCGATTGACTTGAAGAGGCATTGCCCCCCCGGCCCCAGTATTCACCTCTAGCGTCTCACCGTTCCCGTACAAACACTCAACATACATATTCGATCCTTAATTCGCTGCACCGGTGAAAATAACCACTGAAACATCTTTTTCCTCATTGTGGTCATTGGAAACACTACAGTATCCCTTATTGTACATACTGGTACCGAAGTCAGTGACCCGAATCTATACTCCTGTAGTCTTTGTAGTGTGGCTAGCTAGCTGGTAGATAGTTGTAATATACTCCAGTAGTAATTCACCTCACGTACTTCTACGCTACTACCGCCTGGAAGTATTGCCCAGTTTCTCACTAGAAAACAAGATTGGAGTATCTACTAGAACAGGCCATATTTTTGTTTGTTTGACCATTGACAAGTCATCACTTGACTGTACATGCTGCTCGCAGTACCCTAGACTAGCTATTAGTGCTAGTTCCAAGAACGACGCATAATCATTCGTTTGCATGCAAAGGAGTAGCAACCAGCAGCAGAGAAAATAAGAAGACAGAATGACCTTGCAGCCACAGGTTAGCAACAGCGACGGCCACGACGATGGCATCGCATTGAAGAGCAGTACCTCCACAGTCTGCACGCAGCGTCTTTCGTCTTTGAGCGACAGCAGCAACAACATCGGCGCCACTTCTACTGCAGAGGGTATTGAAAACCAAACACAAGAACGTCTACTAGTAGAGGAAGAAGCACCTCCTCCTTTGACAGACACGGAACGAGCCGATTCGGACCTTATGCTCAAGATTGTTCAGCATCGTCTAGAACTTGGAAGGATAGAAGATCAGCGGCAGCGGCAGCGGCAGCAGGATCAAGCCCAAGAACAGGAGGAAGAAGAGGTAGACGAGGAGGTGGAAGAGGAAGAAGAAAAGGAAGAAGAGTACACGGAGGAGATTGATGTGGACGAAGTCATCAACGAGAAAAAGTCGGGCCGTGCCACACGAAGGAATCGAAAGGAAAAGAAGAGCACGAAAGAAGACAAGGTAAACTCGATGGAGGACAAGTCTGGCATGTCACACATGTCCGGGAGTGGCTATAGCAGCTGCGAGAGCATCCCAGGTGCTGTGGCGGTTGGAGGGACTGATACTTGTCGTCATCACGTTAGGCGCCAGCGAAGCAGAGATGAAGACGAAGATGTTGAAGATGCCCAGAGTTTGGATCCAGAATTAGCCAATCGAATGGATGGTCTTGCTGTTCCCGCGGCTGCGGCCCGGCGTCGAGGCGAAAACGCCAACATCGCCAACAACTCTAATACTCATCCTGAGGACGACAGCACAACGAACGAGGTCTTTGAGCCAGATGTGCCACTTCAGGCAGCGTTGGTAACAGAGCACGCGGTCGTGGAAGCCAGTCCCATGGAAGAAGGATTCGCGACCAAGGAAGTGGAGCAACGGGTGGCAGAAGAACTCAAGAAGCATGAGAAAATGAGGGACAAGAAAGCTCGAACAAACACAATCATTGGAGCTGCCCTCCTTTTGGCCATTTTGGCTGTCGGATTGGGAGTTGGCTTGAGCAGGAAAGGAACGTCCTCGGATCCAGGCAGCCAGGAAGAAGACGTTGAACTAGCCGAATTCCTGCCCCCCTTTACGGATACAATGGATTTGAAAACGCTCTATTCACTGGATGCATATGTCCTGAATCAGATTCAGACCAACTCTGCAAGTTCGGAATACCTTGCAAACCGCTGGATTTACGGCCACCCAGACAGGGAAAACATGTCTGCGCAGAGACTAATGTCTCTCTTTTGTCAGGTCAACTCTTTCTATGCTTTCAATGGTTTCAACTGGACGAACCGTGACCATTGGCTCGACTATCATGTACACGAATGCGATTGGTATACTTCACACCATGAACCAGAAAACGTGTGTGATGAACATGGTAACATTGTCATTTATAATTTGACCAGGAACAACCTGGGGGGCACTTCGCCTGTTGAGATGCAGTTTCCAGAATTAAGAATTGCTGACATCTCTTTCAATCAAATTGGCGGACCACCACAGGTAGTGAAATCCTTCCAAAAACTTGAAATTTATTCTGTTGAGAGCAACAACTTCAAGGGTCCCCTCCGGGTGGAGGCTGCCGTTCTCCTCCCTAAATTACGCGTCTTGAAAATCAGTAACAACGACTTTCGAACAACGGACGACCCGGCTGGTATCTGGGGACATGCTGCGTTATTTCCCAAGCTGGAAATTTATGAAGGATTTAATTGTAATTTCAGTGGAGGGTGGCCTTCCTGGTCCGGCTATACGCCTCATTTCAGAGTGTGGGAAGTTGGCCACAACAAGTACTTTGGAACAATTCCGGATTCGCTACCAAGTGAGTTCCCGAATATAGAGATAATGAATGCCTCTTTCACCGACTTCTCCGGAACTCTTCCCAATACTTTTGGAAACCTATTGAACCTGACAATCGTGGACCTTCGGGGAACACAGATGACGGGCAGTATTCCTTCTGGTCTATGTCAAGCAGTGGAGGAGGGACGGCTCAAAGTGTTTGCTGACTGCGACAGGATGGAATGCTGCAAACCACCCCGGCCCTACAATACTTCCGAACACCTTCCGATATGGAGCGGGCGTCCGAATTCCTAAAGTAGTTCGAACAATCGAGCAGATCAGGGATAGCTCCAAAAGTCCTTTGCGTTATTACATAATAAGAGTATTATATCGTTCACCATTTCGTTGTATTTTACTCATAATGCAGCTGCAGGACTACATTAGTCTGTTGTAGTACCCCCCGCCCCCTGTGTAGAATCACAGCAAGCAAAGAGGGTAGCCAACCCAAGGATTGGGGAAACAATGACAAATGTGAGGCCCACTTTGCATCAAGTGCCGATCATCAGTGATGAGATTTGCAAGACCTGCCTTTAGATTGTGCTTTGTGGGGCCACCAGGGCATGTCATCCTACAAATCTTTGCGTCAATGTGAACACAGGCCACATCAATGTGCCGAAAGACCACTCAACAACACTTTGGCTTCCACCCTCCTTTGATTTCAATCTCATCTGGGAGTGTTCCAGTCTTTTGTGGTTTGTTGGCGGCGCCCTTTCAGTTTGGAATGACTCAGCATTGAAACCCTGATGTTGATTGCTCTCCAACACCACAACCATGAATTTGCTGTTCTTGAACACATGATGGGCCATGTTGTTCCTATGGTTGAACTGCAGCCGCTCGGCCTTCCATCATGTAAGTTTTCCACAAAGAGGCACTTGCCATTTTCATTCATCCTTCGGAACTCCTCCAAGCATCAGCATTTGCACAAGTTCAGCATGAGGCACATCTCAGTTTCAGTTGCCCCTGCTAGGATGATCTTACAAACAGAAAGACACTGTCAGACCAATGCAAAAATTGAAACAACAGGTGAGAAGTGCAAAAGTGACCGCATTTGTTTGGGGAAGGCACGGCCATTCTTCCGTCTCATTCTCAGACCATCTGACATTGGTGCTCAATTCAAAATCAAAATGTGGGCGCCAGTTGGATCTGTGTCGTTATGGTGTGATGTTTCAAATGGCCCCCCAATCAACAGTCGTTGTCACAGACAGACCACATGATGCTTGCATTTGCAGTCAAAGAATTGAAGTTTCCGCCTGACTTGGATCAATTTTCAAAATTTGTTGAGCCTGGCAACATGTTGGGCTTTGGATGGAGAACCTTTACCCCAAACCTCAAACTTTTTGTCCTTTTTGATGATGTTGTTCACCTGTGCAGAGTGTGCAGCGAGAATTGCATTGGTCATTGCACCATGGAACAGTTTGATTGGACATGCAACATGAGAGGGCTCCCTTGGCAGTGTCAAGGGCAAAGGACTGCTTGTCGTTGACTCGTGATTGAATCTTGTGGCCAGGATCCCTTCATGCAATGAGCTGCATCCAAACAATGTTCAATGTCCATTGGATAGGCACAACGAAGTTTCACCCAAATGGAGGTTGCAGCAGGACCATGACTGCTGAATTTGCACTGCGCTAAAAGCTGCAGGCCTTTTGAGTTGTTTGCAAATGAAAATCATAAGCTTTGGAATGAAGCTAAAATGAATGCAACATTTGAGAGAGGTTCAACTCCAGATCCTCGGTGTGGTCCTCTCTCTGCTGACTTGAACGATGCTTCTGCGAGAAGAATCGGCGTGCCAGTTGTGCAGCTTGTTGTGACTTCGTTTTGTAACGATGGCTCGTGTCAAAAACGACCCAGAACAAAACGTGTTCCTTTGCACATGTGCCATTGCAACGGTCTGAAAGACACAGCCGTTGCGACACAGAGCCAGCGTCTCTGACGATGGTTCGTTGCTTCTTCATTGCTCTTCTAAGCAACGTTCTTTGTTGTCAGTGAATGACAGGACCAACAGCCACTAGCCCCATGCGCTGAGAAGCACATCTTCCGTGAATGAGTCACGACCCTGTGAGTCCCGCATGAGGATGCTCTGTGCACAGCCAAATTGTAGGCAATTTGGGGTGCTGCATTCTCCCCCATGACAACGGTCAAAAGGTGAAGCGAGACATGCATGTGGAAGGCTTGGAACTTGAGACTTGTAACCGCTCTGGAGCTTTTGAATCACGTGGTCGCAGTCTTGCGATGCCACGGACAATTGCACATGGGTGATCAGGCCATGCGCCGTTCAATGTTCCGGATGTTCCAGGTC
>Ga0163149_10008627_pt1 | contig 10025 bp, 9 predicted proteins | sample OliLakLV19MP5G1_FD_148604 | JGI IMG/M metagenome (GOLD analysis project Ga0163149, IMG submission 148604) | Freshwater microbial mat bacterial communities from Lake Vanda, McMurdo Dry Valleys, Antarctica - Oligotrophic Lake LV.19.MP5.G1 | ecosystem: Environmental > Aquatic > Freshwater > Lake >...
CGAGCTCCTCGGCACCCTCTACCACCGCGACAGAAGACGTAAACTCAAGTGCTGTTCGAGCGGCTGCATATCCGGCACTCCCTCCTCCAATAACTAAAAAATCGTAAACATCTTTCATACAACAGGAACGACCTCGAAACCGTCCTTAGAATCTTTAATCAACCAACCCTTGGCTTGAAGGTCTTTCCTGATTTCATCGGACCTTTGAAAGTTTTTACTTTGCTTTGCATCCCATCGTTCTTGGGCCAGCTTCTGAATGTCCTGAGGCACCGATACTTTGGTTTCTGGTTGTTTTTGTGTGGAGAGATCAAATCCAAGCGCGTAAAGAATCTCACTGAATTCTTTTGCGACAATCAAGGCTGCCGCTGAATCCCCCTTAACTTTTTCCGACAATGCATCCAGACCGCCAAAAATTTGGCCGAGCGCTTTGGGCACATTTAAGTCATCAGCAAGAGCTTCCCACGCCGATTTAAAATATGAAAATACCGCAGGGCCTTCCTGTTTATTAAATATCGGAAGGCCTGGAAGTTGAGCAGCAAATTTTGTTAATTTATTGAGCGCACTGCGTGCGGCTGTCAGTGAGTCAAAAGTAAAGTTAAGGGGCTGTCGATACGACCCAGAAATGAGGACATACCGAAGTTCCATAGCTGAAAATCCCTTAGCCCGAATATCCTCCAAAGTGTACATGTTCTTCAAACTCTTCGACATTTTCTGGCCTTCAACCATCAAATGCGAAATATGAAACCAGTGCCGGCAAAAAGCCTGACCTGTTGCGGCTTCTGATTGAGCTATTTCGTTTTCGTGATGTGGAAAGATGAGGTCCTCTCCGCCAGAATGCAGGTCCAGCGTGTCACCTAAGTGTTCTCGACACATAGCACTGCACTCGAGGTGCCACCCAGGTCGCCCCCACGTCTTTCCTAGGAGCTCCCATTTGTTATCACCATCTTCTGGTTTATAATTTTTCCATAGTGCGAAATCTGCACCCGATTCCCGAATATACTCATCTGCGTCCTCGGGCCCCTGAGGCTCTGGAAAATGCTGAGTGGTCGTGACCTGGCGTTCTTTCAACCGAGATAAGGCGCCATATTCCGGAAATGAACTCACCCGAAAATAGACAGAACCGTCTTTTTCGTAAGCGTGGTTTTTCTTCAAAAGTTGTCGGATCATTTCCACCTGTTGGGGAATATGTTCCACCGCCCCAGGTTCAGCGTGCGGCGGCTGAAGATTCAAATCGTGGCAGTCTTTGTGAAACGATTCTGTCCACCTTTTTGTAAACTCCGCTAGGGACGTACCGTTGTTCGTTGATTCACGTATGGTTTTATCGTCAACATTAGTAATATTTCTTACGTGTTTGACGGTGTAGCCATCCACCTCCATGACACGGCGCAGTACGTCTTGTGCAAGGAATGTTCGGAAATTTCCAATGTGCGCCGGCCCATAGACAGTCGGTCCACAACTATAAAATTTGAACTCTCCACCCTCCCCAGGAATGAGGGGTTTTACAGATCGCGTAAGGGTATCATACAAAGAAACGGACATAATCGTGTTCGTTATACTGAAAAACGAATTATAGACCCACCCTTGCGCATTGAAAGAAGTGAGCCTTTCTCCGTATTCAAGATAAGCCCCAGAATAACTCGCGGCGTTTAAGCCGGTTTTAGTAAGTTGTAATCAACTATTACAAGCCGAGGGCTGCTTTTAATTCCGGCTTTTGGTCTGCATAAGCACGGATATCGTTAATCATTGAATCCCATTGCTGCCTGATAGCAGTCGTTCCTTTAACAGAGCCATTAGGAAGGCTTAGCCAAACCAAATTCTTGCTTTGTTCTTCAACTTGTTTGAGTTGCACTCTTGATTGGTTAAAGCCTTTGTAGAGCAGGGCGTTTAAAGAAACACTTGCCACGATTAAAATGGCAAGCATAACAACGATGAGTAGACTTTGATTGGAGTTTTCTTCGGTAGACATAATTAAAAATTTTAAGGTTAACTGAGTGAAAAATTAGGGGTTTGAACGAGGTTGGTTACCTGCGGGGTTCAACGCAAGGCCAGGAACATGTTTCTGAAGTACAGGCAGAAGATCAGGGTTTTTTGATACCCATGGTCCAAGAGCATTTAATAACGCTCCCGCCTGCTGGTTAATTGCCTGCGCATTTTGCAGCTCACCAACTTTGTTTTGAATTTGTGCCTGATTACGTATTTGGAACCCAATAAACACAGAGTTCGCAAAAACACTCACTCCCAACACCGCCACCAAAATCCACGCTACTTTTAAATTCATGACTGTTAAGGTACCTGAAAACGCTCTTGTCGCAATAAAAAATTTTTAATTCACTGAGCGTGCTTGACTTTAGAGGGACTTATAATTTGGAAACTTCTTTTTAAGTTCTTCACGACATTTGGCCTCTTCAGTTTTATTTCCCAAGGCTTGAAAGGAACGTGCGGCCCAATCAAGGGCTTGAGGAGCTGCGTCAGATCCCGAAAAGATATAAGCCACCCTCATAAAGTGTTTCGAGGCCTCATCGTATTCTTTCCTCTGATAATGGGCGCGCCCAAGAGCCAATCGCGCCCGACCATTGGCATCACCTTCAGCTTGCAATTCCAAAACTTTTTCAGCGGCCTTCTGCGCTTCTGCTAGATTTCCAGCGCCTAAATAGACATCCGCCAATTCCAAATTCGCAAGGACCAAATCTTCGTTGGTCATATAAAGAGCTTTATATTTTTCAAAAGTCCTCTGGGCGTCGTCCCATTTTTCAGCCAGTAACCATGACTTTCCACAAAGAAATAGCGTGCCTTTAAGTTCTTCACTCGTTGGACCTGCCTTTAGAGTCCTCTCAAAAAAATTTCCAGCTTGTCCGTATTGCTTTTGATCATAAAAAGCCTGAGCGGCCCATTTTAAGACGGTATAACTAATGGCCTTTTCCTGTTTCATCCCATCGTAAAGAATAATTTCCCGCGCCAATGCGTCCAATTGCTTCGTCCCTTGGAAAGCAAAAATAAGGTAATAAGTAGCTGTTGAAGCAAGTGTTGGATTCGCCTCCCTTGCTTTTAAAAGATGCGGGATCGCGTCCTGATACATTTTGTCCTTGATCAGAGTCCACCCAATATAAAATTGCGCCTCCCCCCACTTACTGGATTTTGGGTATTCGACTACAAATCTCAAGAGCCTGTCCCGCATTCCTTTGGAATCATTTAGCTCTGCGGAAATAAACGCGGCGCGTCTAAGACTTTCCTCGTGAGGAGTGCTTTTGGGATAGTCGGTTGCCACCTTATCGTAGAGCTCCATCGCTCCTTTAATGTTCTTCTGTTCTTGCCTTGCACGACCTGCCCAATGCAATGCGGATGATATCCCTTGCGCCTCTTGTGTGGCTGATGCCAAAGCTAAGTATGATTTTTCTGCGAGGGGCCAATTTTTAACGCGAAAGGCTGATTCAGAAAGCATTCGCAAAATGTTGACTCGATACTTCTCAGGAGAATTCGCTGCCAATGGCTCACATAAAACCGCAGTCTGAACATAATCTTTCCGCAAATAGGCATACCGGGCCTCTAAAACACGAGCCGCAAATGTAAATTCATTGGAAGGGAAACGCTTATAATATGCGGCCGCCTGCTTCTCTGTATCAGGCGTCCCCATGGAATCAAGTACCACCAACTTTTGATACGCAATGCGCGGGGTTGAGGCGTGGTTTGGATATTTTTCAACAAATTTTTCAGCCATTTTGCTGGCCACTTCCCAGCTGTTGAGAGCCATAGCAGAATGGAAAGTAAACAACAACGCGTCAGGTTCGTTGATATAACTTTCATTGGGAGTTTCATAAAGTTCAATGACCCCTGCGAAATCTTTCTGAAAATATCTGGATTGTAAGAGATAAAAAGAAGCAATCTGTTTCCAGCTTTTAGATCCAGGTTGATTCCTTGCAAACCGATATTCCTCAGACGCTAATACATAGTTTTTGTTTTGAAAAGCAACGTGTCCCAGTTTCACGGCCGCTTCAATTTGGAGCGAAGTGGCTGATTCATCTGATTTTACTTTCTTATAATAAATTGATGCTTCGTCGGTCTTTTTCATTTCGGCCAAAAGATCGCCGGCTAACATGCTCGCTTTTGTTCGAAATGGGTGCGGTTCCTTATTATCGGCAAGCTTGCGAAATATAACTATGGCAGGTTCAACTTTCTTAAGTTTGCTTAATGAAGTGGCTTCCAAATAGAGAGCCTGTAACCGGGAACTCTGATCATCTGCATATAACGAGGTTTCATGATAATAGTGCGCCGCTTTCTCGAGTTGTCCTGCAGAGGAATACAACATGCCTAAGCGTAGTGCGGCGAGTGGGTATAATTTTCCTTTTGAGTATTGATTACAAAACTCTTGAAAAGCTTTCCGCGCCTCTTCGTCCTGTTCTGAAAGCCTGAGAGATTCCGCGATATTAAACTGAACGGCTTCTGCTGCCTCAATGTCTTCCGGGTATTGAGCCAAATATTTCCGATACTCCTCAATCGCCTCTTTATACTTTCTTTTTTCATAGAGTTTGTTGGCCAACTCCATTTTGACTTGCGCTATGGTCAGTGCGGTTTCCTGAGTCGCGGGAGAATTTGTTTGAGCAAGTCCCAATGCATTAGGGACATTCGTTTTACCTAAGCTTGGCAAAAAGAGCGTAAGGGTAGTCAGTAAAATAAGGCCGATGATTTTCACGGATGGGAATAACTTACCCTTCAAGCCTTACTTTGCAATTTCTACAAGCTCTGAAATTTATAATTTGCACCATTTTTGGCGCCCTTCATTTTTCGTTGCTTCATGAGGCGATTAAAATGCCCCAGTAACGAAAAAATCATCGTGTAACCAGTATTGGCTGTCCATTGACCCAACCGTGGATGGCAAGCGGCAACAATGTCCCCTGCGGTCTGTGGCGAGCGACTGCTTTGTAAAATAAGACGGTCGTAACGACTCACAAAATCTTTCGAATCTTTAAAAAAGCGAGCGATTTCACCGCCTTGTAATGCTGGCCAATACGCGGAAAAATAAATTTCGGGTTTAAGAGCATCAATCCGTTCAATCGATGAAAGATAACTGTGCACTTCTCGATATGCAGGGAATCGTGCCGGCGTCCCATCCCGGTTGGGTACAAACGCTCCTTGAACTGAGGCGGACGCAAAAAGCCATTTCTTCGCCGCATTCCACAAGGTGATACATCCATCGCTCACACCAGCTGCTGCCACGACCTGCAATTGAACTCCGCCAAGATCAAAGACTTCATGCTCTTTAACTCCAAGATCAATATGCACTGAATTCCCAGCTTCCTCTTTTATGTTCTTAAGAAAGGCTGGATCAATTTTAACCCCATACTCGTCATACGCCTTGAACTTGGAGTTGATGTATTTTTCAGGATTAGATATATAATTCCGATCGCCTTCTCCACACACAAAAACTGCTGAAGGAAACATTTTCCGTAAAACGGACAGCCCCCCCGATATGTAGCTATCCACGTGGGACACCACAACAAAACGGACATCATTCTCCCCAATTTTGAGCGTTTTTAACGCATTCTTAAGGGGACCTTGCGCCTGCGAATAACATCCTGAATCAAAGATGAGCCATCCTTTCTCCCCCTTAAATAGAAAAAGTGAAAGGTCGATGTTTCCAAGAGCCAGTTTGATTTGAAAATGATGATTATCGAGTTTGTTGATTTGGTACGGCTTCATTGGGGAAATACCTAGGAATTTAAAGCGTGATAGAATAGGAAGCTCCAATACAAAAAGCGAGGAAAAATACTAAAGTGATTCCCTTCGGAGGTCCTCACTCTCACTTTCTGGTCAAAAGGCGACTTTTATGGAAATTATGATTTTTGTTGATTATTATATAACCTGCGCTATATCTTATCAATAGCAACCATTTCTAGGTTGGTCTCCTCTTCAGGATTTTGGGGCTTATGGATGCTAAACAATTTCGGCTGTACGACGGTATTCTGGGGTTCATTCTTTTCGATGCCTCGGGCCATCTGGCCTTTACCCAAATGCCTTCTAGGTTTTCCCTCTCTCAACTTGATGACTCCTCCCAGATTTTTGCAATGATCCACAGCTTTGAATTGCAAAAGGATCCCGACTGCACTCATTTTAGTCTCGAATATGATAACGACAGCTGGTTCATCGTCCGAAAAATTTCCCCTGCGCGCTACATCGCCCTGTTCTGTAAGAACGATGTGGCCAATCTTGAAGTCAAAGCCCTTTACCGCGAGGTCGTAGTCAACATGGCTAGAGCCGAAGACGATATGTGCAAAAACTCTCAAGCCGCTTTTTTTCTTAAGCGATTTATCCACAATGTTCTGGATGATTCAGATTCGGACCTGCTCCCTTTGCGCACGTCCTTTGCAGAGTCAGTTCAAAGCATGACGGGTTTGTCAGCGCTTTATATACAGAAAGTTCACATCGCATTACGCAAAGTCGTGGGCTTTAATGCGACGATTGTATTGAAGCAGGCCATTTCGTATTTGGCGAGTACCGCTAACCCCTGCACGCCCATTGATTCAAATCAATTTTTGTCAACAATCGAGAATGGATTGCCACCTGAGCGTAGGGCTCAATTTGCAAAGTCCTGCCAAGACTTCATTTTAGCTTATTAAAAAAAGCGTTTTTAACGTAACGCACCAGATTTAGTAAAAAAATCTCACGCGCTCCATGAACAGCGAGTCCGCCAATCAAGAACACGATTTGAAGAATCCAAACAATAACCAGAGCTTGTATTATGAGTGTGTACATAAATTACAATCCTTTGAATGACCAAATTTAGCTCAACTTCCAAGTTCGAGCCAAGCCTAAAATTCACCGAAGTTCAATTAATTTGGCAGTTCTCATCGATGCCCCTAAGTTATTTTGAATCAGTTCGGCTGCATGAGTAGCAATAGTTTCTCTATCTGCCGAGGAGAGAATCAAGCGTTTTACTTCCGTAAACAGTTCCTCTCCATCCTCCACCTGAACCCCCGCTCCAGCTTTTATAAAAGCATCCGCAATTTGTTGCCAATCTTGCATGTTTTTCCCAAACACCACGGGCTTTCCGGTTATCGCCGCTTCAATAATGTTATGCCCTCCTTTGCGCCCCACCAAACTGTTCCCTATAAAGATCACGGTACTTTTTGGGAAAAATAATTTCAGCTCCCCAGTTGTATTGATGAGGAGTACTTCGCAATCATCTTGAGCGTTCTTAACACCACAATCTGTTCTCCGAATCCATTTGAGGCCTTTCCGCTTAAGGACCCCCTCCACTTCAGCTGTTCGCTCATCATGCCGGGGCGCAAGGATCAGAAACAGATTCGGAACACCGCTTTTAAGTCTGATAAATACATCTAAAACAATCTCCTCCTCCCCCGGATGAGTGCTTGCCGCTATCCAGATGGGCTTCGTTCCTGCCCCGGCTTCCTCGAGTATCAATCCAATGTCCTTATTCTGTTCCTTCTCGGGTATGGAAGCATCAAATTTTAAACTACCCACCGTTACGGCAGACTCCGGGCTTACACCTACAGCTCTATATCTCTGCTCATCCTCAATGGTTTGCGTAAACACCTTATTAAAACGGCTAAAAACATCTCGGAAAAAAAATCCGCCGGACGCATATCTCTTTTCTGAGCGCGGTGACAGATCGGCATTCGCCAATGCACAGGGAATCCCACGGCGAGTCGCTTCCCATACCATGTTAGGCCAAATCTCGCCTTCCATCAGAATGATATAGGCTGGCTTTAACGTATCTAAGGCACGTCTTACACAGGGCAAAAAATCGAGAGGATAATACCCCACTTTAACACCTTCGGGCACTTTGTTTAAGGCGACTTGGTACCCACGCGAAGTGGTCGTTGTGAGCATGAGGTGGACTTCGGGGAAACGAGATCTGAGTGATTGCAAAAGCTTCAGTGTCGCCATGACTTCCCCTACGCTAACGGCATGCACCCAAATGACGGGATTCTGCTGGCAAAAGCTCTTTATTTCGTCGGGGTAATAACCGAAGCGCTGACTAAATCCATCCTTATACTTCCCACGTTTCCACATCTTAAAAAGATAAAACGGCAGGGCGATGAGGAACCCCAACACAAGTATAATATTATAAATGAATTGCTTATATTTCATCGAAGGCGTGGAGGCTAAGCCTAATTCGAGATGGATAAAGAATAAAGTGTGCAGACCCTGCCGTTTATTGGCACCTCAAAACCCTGTTTTACTCTTGCCCGCCTAATTCAAAGGTTCTAGGGTGACTCCATGTCAGCTCAGCTTTCTTTTATCGCTACAGACGCGGAAAAAATTTAAGGAGCAGTCATTTCGTCGGTATCACATGTTTTTGATGTTTCTTGTGCTCTCAAAGTCCATTTCGAAGGTCGCAACCCCTTGACGGTCACTGGCGAGAGTTTACTCGCATCTGTCGGGCTTGCAGGTGAAATCCAAGGTGTTGTCTGTTTTCATTTGTCATCCAAAACGGCGGCGGCGTTCACGGCGCGCATGCTTCAGATTGAGGATCCTGCTTCAATTCCACATGCTGATGTAATCGATGCAACGGGTGAAATTGCTAATATGATCGCGGGTAATTTCAAATCTCAGTTGGCAAACTGGAATTTAAAAACAAATCTTACGATTCCCTCAATCCTCACAGGTCACGAAATGGAGATGGAAGAAACGCGTTACAGCTACAACCACTCCTACACTTTTACGAACTCTGATGCGAACGAAACATTCTCCATCAAAATTCTTCTGAGAAAATCAACTTAACCTGCAAAAGCCTCACTCTTTTTTCTCACTACCATTTCACGTCTTTCTGAAACGGGTCCGATAAAGAACGGATCTTATCCCCTGATATGACTTGGTTCCAATCCACAATGTAATCAGCCTGTTTAGCATCAATTCCATGCATCAGTCTACTTCGCGCCAATGCCCGTGTATCAGTCGGCGGTTCGAGTAATCCCTTCTCCGGTGATGCTACTTTCCAAGGCCCATCTCCTATCGCAATGGCCTGGCCTAACGAACGCTTTGGGTCAATATGATGAAACTCAAGGTCCTGCGCTTCCAACCATGGATCGTTCCAGTCTATTCCTTCGCTTTCCACGAACTTTTCAAATAAAGAATATTTTGAAACCCAATCCAAAATCCCCACGAGGGCCTCGCGATCATGCGTGAGCTTGTGTAAAACATCCTTCCACATCTCGAGCACGGCATCCGTTTCTGCATCACGCTTTCGGAACAGCGAATAGGCTTTGGAATAATATTGTTTCAATAATTCTATGGCGTCCACTTGCTTGCCGTTTGACATCTTGACAATCCATGGCGGCTGTAATGTTCGGGAAAGCGCGCGCATTGCACCCACGGCATCTTGAAGTTCGACTTCCGGAAGTTCGTTTAACTCAAGTAAATCCAAAATTAACTTCGTGGTTCCAATTTTCAAAAAAAGGTTTGCGGGCAACACGTTGGTATCCCCATGCAACAAATGCAACCTCCTGAACCGGCGTGGGTCGGCAAGGGGTTCGTCCCGTGTGTTAACGATTGCCCGATTAAATTGCACCCACTCATAAAAATCGTTCTTAATATGATCGGCTCGTTGACTGATCTGAAACGGCACTGCGTCTTCGCGTTTAACGGGTTCCCGCCGCATCTGAGGCAACAAACTTGATCCCACTCGTCCTGACCCTGTGTATAAAACCCGAAGTGTCAGAAACGCCAAAAGGGAGTACACATTTTTCTCTTCGAGTGATGCATTTCTATCCAAAGAATAATTTTCATGGCATCCAAACGTCGCTCCTGTGTAATGGTCGACATTGTTTCTAATGAGACTGACCTGGTCTACCAATTTGAGAGCATGTAATGCCTTGAGCAGAATTGAATCACCTGCCCGGTCAAACTTCACCACGTCCAGGGCGGACAAACATTCAGGGGTACAATATTCTATGTGGCCCATGTCCACATAAACCCGCCCTCCATTAAAAAGAAATCCGCCATTGCCTGCAGGCTCATCCCAACCGCGGTCATGAAGGTCGAGAAGTCCGAAGCCTCCCTCTTTAAAT
>Ga0163149_10008630_pt1 | contig 10023 bp, 7 predicted proteins | sample OliLakLV19MP5G1_FD_148604 | JGI IMG/M metagenome (GOLD analysis project Ga0163149, IMG submission 148604) | Freshwater microbial mat bacterial communities from Lake Vanda, McMurdo Dry Valleys, Antarctica - Oligotrophic Lake LV.19.MP5.G1 | ecosystem: Environmental > Aquatic > Freshwater > Lake >...
GCATAAATGCGGCCGATCATCGCCATGGATTGGCCGCCGATGGTGCGATCTTCTCCGCGAACGGCCTGATGGAGATAGCGCTCAGCTTCGCTGCCATTGCGCAGTTGAAACGCGCTGAGGCCGGTGAGGTAGGCCCCTTCTGTCGAGGCTGATCCATAGGAATCGGCGAAGGGCTTGGCCTGCGAATAGGCAGCGGCGTAGTTGCCGCTGTGATACGACTGGTAGGCGGTGGCGAGTTGGCCGTTGACACCGCTGCCGGTGGATTCGCAGCCGATGATGGAAAGGGAAACCGCCAAGGTCAGGGCGAAGGCGATCAACCGTGAAAGGCGACGAGAAGCATGTGCGTGAAGAAAAATGAACATGGGGGCTACTCCGTTAGCCGAGTGTATCGATAATCGGTAGTGTAACGCATCCTGCGACCTACCCATTATGAAATCGGTCAGTTCACTGGTTTTTCTCCACTGCTCGTGTCGAAGGTCTTTAGGACGACGCTTCTTCACCGCCTGGGTCCACATTCATGAGTATGCTCTGGCCCATCGTTCTTTCCTGCCTTCGCAACCGCAAAAAACTGGCGGTCACCGATGACCAGCGGACCTTCACTTACGGCCAGATTCTAGGCGGTTCACTCTTCCTCGCTGACAAAATCGATGGCACCACCAGCCGGGACCATGTGGGCATTTTGCTGCCCACCAGCGGCATGTTCCCGGTGGCGCTGCTGGCGACCTGGATGACCGGCCGCACTGCCGTGCCGCTCAACTACCTGCTCGCCAAAGAGGAAATCCGCTACGTCATCGAAGACAGCGACATCGACACCATCATCACCGTGCAGGCCATGCTCGATTACATCGGCGGCCCGCAGGTCGTGCCCGCTCACATCAAAATCATCCTCATCGAACAGGTCGATTTCAAGGGCATCCCCCCGCTTCGCTGGCCTTCATTCAGAACCGGCAGCGACCTGGCCATCATCCTCTATACCTCGGGCACCAGCGGCCGGCCCAAAGGCGTCATGCTCAGTCACGCCAATCTCGCCTGCAATGTTCAGGCTTCGATCATCAAAGCGAACCTCACCGTCGCCGACACCTTCGTTGGCATCCTCCCTCAGTTTCACAGCTTCGGCATGACCGCCCTCACACTCTTGCCGCTCAAGGTCGGCGCTCATGTCGTCTATACCGCCCGCTTCACACCCAAGCGACTGGTCAGTCTCATCCGCGAACACAAAGCGGAAATCTTCATGGCAGTGCCTTCAATGTACGGCGCCATACTTGCCGTCAAGGGTGCCACCGCCGAGGATTTCGTCACCATGCGCCTGGCCATCAGCGGCGGCGAACCGTTGCCCGCAGCGGTCTTCGAAGAGTTTGAAGAGCGGTTCAAAGTGAAACTCCTCGAAGGCTATGGCCTGACCGAGACATCACCGGTCACGACGCTATCGGTGCCAGATCTTTTCCATCGCAAGGCTGTAGGCACCGCCCTGCCTGGTGTGAAGCTGCTCATCGTCGATGATCACGACAAGCCTCTGCCTGTAAACACCGATGGCGAAGTGCTCATCGCCGGCCCGCACATCATGCAAGGCTACTACCACCTGCCCGAGCAAACAGCAGCGGTCTTCGTTGACATCAAAACCACTGATCGTGATGGCGAGATCACCAGCGAGCGCTACTTCCGCTCAGGCGATTTTGGAAGGCTCAATGAAGATGGCTTTCTCTTCATCACCGGTCGCAAAAAAGAAATGCTCATCATCGCAGGCGAAAACGTCTTCCCCCGCGAGATCGAAGAAGTGCTCAACAAACACCCGAGCGTGAAGGACTCCGCCGTCATCGGCAAAATGGACGACCTGCGCGGCGAGTTGCCCATCGCCTTCGTAGAGTTGCAAGAAGATGCTGCATTTGATGAGACAGCTCTGCGTGCGTGGTGCCGTGAAAATCTGGCTCAGTTCAAGGTGCCACGCGAGATCAAGGTGCTCGATGCGCTGCCAAGGAATCCGACAGGGAAGATCATGCGCAGGCAACTCAAGGGGATGTAGGCATTGACCTAAGTCACCACCTCCACCTCCGGCGAACATCGCAACGTCAGGCATGCGATTTCTGCGGGGCATTTGACGCGGAGCGGGAACCAGCTTCCGACGCCGGAGTTGACGTAGAGAAAATGCTTGCCGCGCTGGTAGAGGCCGCGCGGGTAGCGGTGGGTCAGGCTGCCCACGCCGATGGATCCTTTCTTGCCGCGGAGATTGGTGAAGACGACCTGGCCGCCATGCGTGTGGCCGGCGAGGGTCAGATCGATGTGGTGATCGATGGCTGTATCAAACGCATTGGGGTGATGCGAAAGCAGTATGCGCAGATCACTCTCGCGGCGACGCGGAGCCTGATGCAGCGCTTCAAGTACGAAGGATTTCATCTCGCGCTTCTTGTGCGGATAGTCAATGCCCATAAGAACGATGCGCTGCTCGTGATGTTCGATGGTGATCGATTCATTCATCATCATCCTCAGGCCCGCAGCGCGAAAGGCTGCGATGAGCCTAGGGCCATCATCGAGATAGTCGTGATTGCCGGGCACAAAGTAAACACCCAGCGGCGCGGTGAGCTGCGACATGGCGTCCACCACCTGATCGAGCACCTTGAGCGAGAGATCGACAAAGTCGCCGGTGACAGCGATGATGTCGCCGCCCAGGGCGTTGGTGGTTTCGATGATGCCTGCCAGTCTCTGGGGCTGCACGAGTGAGCCGATGTGGAGATCGGTCAGATGCGTGACGCGAAGACCATCGAGTGCATCAGGCAGGTGATCGATGCCCAGCGTTCGCTCGATGATCTGAACATCACTGACCGACCGAGTGCGGGTGAGCTTGCCGCCACTGAGCCAGATGGGCATGGTGGTGAATGTTGCATGGCGCAGCTTCGCCTTCATTCGCCGCAGCGACTGGGTGGCTTTGTTTTTGAAACTGGTAAAGCGAACGCCCAAACGCACTTCGTCCTTTATGCAAAACTTGCATCATGCAGAGGCGGGCACCTGCCGCACTGTTCGCAATTGATCGAAAGCAGTTCCTGATCGATTCCATGAGATCGATTCCATGAGCCCTACGTTTGCAACGTGCATACTAGATAGTAGAGGCATGAAAGAAGAAATGACACCCCTGCTTTTCCATTTTTGCCTGAGCGCAATTGCGATGCCCTTACGATTTCGCCGTGAAAAGATCGAACAAATCGCCTATACTTCACGTAAGTAATAGCAGACAGGGGCAATGTTCAAAGTTCACGGCAGGGGCTACACGTCCGAGGTTGTTCGTCATGAAAAAGATCAAACAGTCAGAAGATGTCAACGGCAGCGAACTTCTCAAAGGCGATATCGTCGCCACGCTGTCCGGTAATCTCACCGCGAAAATCTGCGATGTAGCCGAGGATGGCGGTACGCAATTCGTCTGCCTTCGCGCCGTCCAGCATCCTTTCAGCAAAGGCATCTGGCACGCCTCCGATCAGGTGCAGCGCATCAAAGCTGCCAAGCGGATTTGATGGGTGCCTTGCGATCCTCATTTTCAAATCTGAGATTTGAAATTTGAGAGTTTGTGTTTTGAAATTTTCGCGCAGCGATCAAGTCGGCGCCACGCGTTCGAGCAGGTGATCCACCAGCACATCCAAGTCAGCCTTGAGCACGCCCAGCCGACGGGCGATGGCCAGCGATGCTAGGCCGTGTAGCGCGATCCAGTAAGTACCCGCGATGCGCAGGGCCTTGTCCTGAATCTTGGCGGACTTGATGCCCTTGGCTTCCATCTCCAAACCCACGCGCTCGATCAGGCATTCAAAGCCACGATTGAGAATTTGCACTTCCGCATTGCCCGCATCGCTCTCGGTGGCGAACATGAGTTTGTACAGATGCGGGTTCTCCATGGCGAATCGAATGTAATGCCTGGCGCTGCCCTGCCAGCCTTTGGCGGTGCCCAGCGTACTCGCGGATGCGCACCCTTCTGAAAGCAGATCGAACCCATGCTGCGTCATCGCCAGGCGAAGGCCATCCTGTCCATCGACATAGGTATAGAGCGTCATCGCGCCAACGCCCAGGCAATCTGCCACACGACGAATGGTGACCGACTCCAGTCCTGATTTCTTGAGCAGCCGCACCGCCACATCAATAATCAGTTGCCTGCGCTCGTCACGGCTGGCCAATCGCCACTGCCTGCGAATCTGCGAAGTTGGAAACGGTGAGGATGCGATGGTGATGCTCCGAGTCTGTTTCAGACTCTCTAAGTCTGTGCGAGTCTTAACGGTGCCTCATGAATACTGTGTAGGAAACCGCTGCGACTGGGGTGGACAATTTGGAAAAGGTTCTTGACCTTTTTGCCAACCGTTCGTACGCTGTATGAACTTTATCGTACATTGTACGGAATGGCAATAGGCAACCCTCGGAGTTTTTTCATGTCGGATCATCCGATCAGACGTCGCATCCTTTTCATCGCCTTGCTTCTGAGCCTGGCGATCGCTGCGTTTATCAGCATCACAGCACTGATCGGCCCCGGCAGCGTCGCTGCTGCGGAAGAAGCGCCTAAGAAAGGCGAAGACGCCAAAGGTGGCCCCCGTGGCGCACCCAAAGGCCCGCCGCCCGCGCTGATTCGCGTGGGCGAGGTAAGCCAGCAGGACCTGCAGCCGCGCGTCACGATCATCGGCCGGTTCAAGGAACTGCGGCGCGTGACCATCGGTGCCGGGCAGCAGGGCCGCGTGATTGAGATGAAGATCGAGGAAGGCGATTCGGTGGACGACAAGACCGTGCTTGCACGCATCGATCAGACCTTTGCCAAGATCGACCAGTTGACTTCGGCCGCAAAGCTACTCGAAGCCAAAGCGCTAGAAACCCAGGCCAAGGCAAATCTCGAGCAGGCGACGCGCGATCGTGTTTTTTACGATGAACTTGAAAAGACCAATTCCGCCAAGCCCCGCGAGGTCGAAAATGCCCGCGCCACCGAAATGGCGCTCAAGGCCAAGCACGAGCAGACCCTCGCGGCTATCACCGGCGCCGAACAGGCCATTGAGCAAGTCAAAGAAGAACTGAAGCGATTCAACATCATGGCATCGTTCGATGGCGTTGTGGTGAAGAAGTACATGGAGCATGGCCAGTGGGTGCAAAAAGGTGCGCCTGTGGTCGAGATCATTTCGCGCGGCATGGTCGATGCTGTCGTCGATGTGCCCGAGCGCCACATCAATTCGCTCTTCAAGGATGAGGACATTGAATTGCTCGTCGATGCTCTAAACGTCACCGTCACCGGCAAGATTCAGGCCATCGTGCCCGATGGCACCACTGCCGCCCGCACCTTTCCGGTGAAGATTCGTCTTGATGACATAAAGGGCAAACTCAAGCCCGGCATGAGCATGACGGCTTGGATTCCCACGGGCAAGACTTCGCCGATGCTCACGGTGCCTCGTGATGCGGTGCTGATCACTTCCACCGGCAGTGTGGTCTGGGTGGTGATGGATGGCAAAGCATTGAAGGTTGATGTCGATGTGCTCTTTGGTGAGAAGGGTATGTATGCCGTGCAGACCTCGCGCCGCAATGCTGGCCCGCCGCTGGCGGTGGGCCAGCAGATAGTCATCGAAGGTGGCGAGCGGCTGGCATTCCCGGGATACCCAGTGATAATTTCTGATCGCCGGTGAGTGTGCTGATTTCTTGTGTGGTCAACCCACGCACAGGAGTGCGTGGGCTTTGTTTCTGATCTCTGACTTCTGATCTCTGATCTCTGATCTCTGACTTGTGCCTCCCAAGGACCGCCATGGACTTCATCAAATTCTGCATTCAGAACCCCGTCAAAGTCAGTGTGGCGGTTTTGCTGATCGCGCTGTTTGGCGTGCTGGCGCTGTTCTCCATTCCGATCCAGCTCACGCCCAATGTTGATAAGCCGATCATCACCATCACCACTGAGTGGATCGGTCGCAGCCCCGATGATGTTGAGCGGGAGATCATCGAGTTGCAGGAAGACAAGATCAAGACGGTGAGCAACCTCAAGAAGATGACCGCCACCGCCTTCGAAGGACAGGCGCTGATTTCGCTGGAATTTTTCGTGGGCACGGAAATGCGCCAGGCCCGGCAGGAAGTGGCCGACAAGCTGCGTGAAGTGAAGGAAAAACCAGCCGATGCCCGTGAGCCGGTCATCACGGAGAGCGCCTCCAACAGCGAATCGCCCATCGCATGGACGATCATCACCAGCGAGGATCCGAGCTTCGATATCGATTCGCTGCGCGACTATGTAGATGATCGCGTGCGTCCCCATCTGGAGCGCATCGCAGGCGTCAGCGAGGCCCGTGTGTACGGTGGTCGCGAGCGTCAGGTGCATGTGCAGATCGATCCGCAAAGCATGGCGCAGCGCGGCATCACCTTCAATCAACTTCGCGAAGCCATGCAACGCGCCAATGTCAATGTCTCGGCAGGCAGCGTTGCCGACGGTCGGCTCGATGTCCGCGTGCGAACGGTCGGAGAATACGACTCGCTCGATAAAATCCGCGACACTGTAGTAGCCGAAACGCCCGGCGGACAGATTCGCGTGCGCGATCTGGGCAAGGTGACGATGACCCTGCAAAAGAGCGTCGGCTTTGTGCGCAGCAAAGGCCGCGCGGGCCTGGCGGTGCCGATCTACCGCGAGGTTGGCGCGAACGTGATGGAAGTCATGGCCGAGGCGCGGCTGCGTATCAATGAGATTCGCACCGACATCCTGCCCGCCATTGCAACGCAGATTGCAGATGATCTGCAACTGCCTGCCGTGCCCAAACTCAACTACGAGCAGGTGTATGACGAGACCGTCTATATCGATGATGCCATCGGTCTGGTGATGAACAACCTGGTGATCGGGTCGATTCTGACTTCGATCGTTCTGTTGTGCTTCCTGCGCAGCTTTCGCCCGACGCTCATCGTCGCGGTGGCGATCCCGATTTCGATTGTGGGCACTTTCGTGGCCATGTACGCAGCGGGCCGCAACATCAATGTCATCAGTCTCGCCGGGCTGGCCTTCGCGGTAGGCATGGTCGTTGACAATGCGATCGTGGTGCTTGAGAACATTGATCGGCATCTGGCGATGGGTAAGTCGCCGCGCGAAGCGGCGCACAAGGCGACCACGGAAGTGTGGGGCGCCGTTCTCGCATCCACGCTCACCACCGTTGCAGTGTTTGGCCCGGTGCTCTTTATTCAAGAAGAAGCGGGCCAACTGTTTCGCGATATCGCCCTGGCCATTTGCGCTGCGGTACTGCTGTCGATGATCGTGTCGGTCACCGTCATTCCCACCGCTGCCACGTTTATTCTTCGCAAGCGAAACGAAGCTCGCGCCGATGGCAAGCTGACCTTTGCCGCAAGAGCGAAAGGCCTCTTCGGCCTGGCGGCGGCGCTGGACTGGGTAATTGTGAAATTCGCCGACTCCTTGCTCTGGCTGTCGCAGCCCAAGGCCGGCCGCATCGTTGCAAGGCTGTGCATTGTCTTGGGCCTCACCGCGGCTTCATTCATCGGTGCTGCCCTCATGATGCCTCCCATCACTTACCTGCCTGCGGGCAATCGCAACCTCGTATTCGGCGGCATCCTGACCCCGCCCGGCTACAACAAGGATCACGACCGCGTCCTGGCTGACAGCGTCGAGCGAATCGTGCGCCCCTACTGGACGGCCAAGACATACGAAGACACCGCCAACTGCCCGCCCGTGATCAATCCCTTCACCGGACAGATTGAGCCGATCGTTCCTCCCGTTGACAATTTCTTTTTCGTGTCGGTTTACCGAGGCATGTTCACCGGTGCCACCAGCGCAGACAAAAACCGCGTCAAGCCGCTAGCCACCCTGCTCTCGAGCGCCATCACGACCATCCCCGGCGCGTACGGCGGTGCCCAGCAATCCTCCCTGTTCGGCAACGGACTGGGCGGCAACAACCGCATCGATATCGAAGTCACCGGTACACAGATGGATGAAATCCGCAGTTCCGCAGGCGCGCTGTTCGGCGCTCTGGGACAGAAATACGGCTTCCAAAAACTCGGCTCCAGCCCCGCCAATTTCAATGTGCCCGGGCCTGAGCTTCGTCTGGTCATTGATGAAGTTCGCGCCAAGGATTTGCAGATCGACACCGCTTCACTTGGCCTAGGCGTACAGGCACTGATCGATGGCGCGATCATTGGCGACTACCGCATCGCCGGCAAATCGATCGATCTGTTATTAGTGCGTGATCCGCGCTTTGAGATCAGTGCAGACTCCATCGGTGACATTCCGGTAGCCGCACACGACAAGTCGGGCAACGTGATCACAGTGCCGCTGTCCACCATTGCCAGCTTCGAGCGCGCCGATGCTCCGCAGACGATCCAGCGGATTGAGGAAGAGCGCTCGGTGACCATCGCGCTGACGCCGCCTGATGGTGAGGCTCTTGAATCCGTGCAGCAGGAAGTGGCCGGTCTGGTCGAGAGCCTGCGCAAGGCCGGCGCAATCTCGCCGGGCGTTGCAGTGACCCAAGCCGGTACCGCCAGCCAGCTTGATGATGTCCGCGCTGCCATGATCGGCAAGTGGACCGGCTGGAACTGGGAAAGCCTGGGCAGCCTCGCCACCAGTCGAATGTTCCTGGCCTTGCTCATCACCTACCTGCTGATGGCGGCACTTTTCGAGAGTTGGATTTACCCGTTCGTTATCATGTTCAGCGTGCCCCCTGCTGTCATCGGTGGTTTCTTCGGCCTTCGTCTGGTGCATGAAATTGATCCGCTTCAGCAGCTTGATGTCATCACCATGCTCGGGTTTGTCATCCTCATCGGCACCGTCGTCAACAACGCCATCCTCGTCGTCCACCAGGCCCTCAACTACATGCGAGGCGTCGGCGACGGCGAAGGTGACATCACCGGCAAACTCGAACCGCTCATGGCGATTCGGCAGTCGGTGCGCACCCGCGTCAAGCCTGTGATGATGACCACCTGCACCACGCTCTTTGGCATGTTGCCTCTGGTGCTTAGCCCTGGTGCAGGCAGCGAGCTTTATCGCGGGCTCGGTGCGGTGGTGCTCAGTGGTTTGCTGGTGTCAACGCTTTACACGCTGCTGGTGGTGCCGCTGCTGTTCAGTCTGGTTATTCAGTTGCAGGCCGTCGTCCGCTGGATGCTGGGCCTCAAGCCAGCGGAAGAAACCAGCGCGATGACGGGTGATGTGGCGGCGACGGCGTGAAAGAACTACGGCGTGAAAAATATGGTTGAGCTTCTGCGCTGACGGCGCTACGCCGCGAGCGGCGGAATCAGCGTGGATCACTCTTCGTATTTCAAAATGTCTTCGATCGTCACATCCCAGCGCCAGTTATCCATCCAGCGCTTGATGGTGCGGGCCGAGGTGCGGTGCGTGGACTGATTCATTTCCGCCAGCGTTTGCGCCCACTCGTACAGCGCGGGCTTGGTGAGTTTCTTGTACTTGAGCAGCACGCGAATTTCCTGCCACCACTGCGATTCAGGTTCCTTGAGCTGCACTTCATAACCACGATCGCGGGCATAGACCGCATAGACCTTGGACTCCAACGAAAGGCTGTTGCCGCGATCAACCACGATTGGCGAGACGCCTTCATCCACCGCTTTCTTAAATCGTTCCAGATTCCAGGCGCGGGCGGTCTCCATCAGCTCATCGTCGTAAGTAAATTCTTCGGGATTGTCGCCGACGTGTTTGAAGAAATATTCATCGGTCTCGCAGATCATGCCGGTATCGCCGATGAGCTTGCGGGCGGTGGTGCTCTTGCCGCAACTGGGCAGACCGCGCATGAGATAGACGATCCTGGGGGCGGTGGCGATCGGCTCACCATCGGCTGCGACGGGAGACTTGGAGGTGGATGCGTCCATGTTCGCCATGCTTATTACATCGACGCGTGAAGGTGAAAACATTGATCAAAGTGACAAGCCAGAGCGATCTGAAATTCCTAACAGGCAGCATGCCAACCGAATTCCGGACCTACCTGAATCGGAGGATCGAGCTTTTCCGTCTCTTGCATCGCAAGACGACCTCGAAATGCAACTCAAACCTATGATGACTGCATGACCGAATCGAACATGCATACTGAATCGGAC
>Ga0163149_10008633_pt1 | contig 10020 bp, 10 predicted proteins | sample OliLakLV19MP5G1_FD_148604 | JGI IMG/M metagenome (GOLD analysis project Ga0163149, IMG submission 148604) | Freshwater microbial mat bacterial communities from Lake Vanda, McMurdo Dry Valleys, Antarctica - Oligotrophic Lake LV.19.MP5.G1 | ecosystem: Environmental > Aquatic > Freshwater > Lake >...
TTTGCCAGCCGCCTGCGGCGCTCGAAATGAGCGCTCCGCCCTTCCACGGTACATCGCTTGACGCTTTACGGCCGGCGTGACCCAGTTGAATGGCCAGGGGTATGGGCGAAATACGGCGCACCAAATGCAGTATTTTTGCCAGTGCTGACTCGTTTTCGTCCGAGTAGAGGCCCAGGCAACCGGGCGTTATCCGTCCTTCCGGTTCGACTGCGGTGGCCTCAAGGCAAAGTAGACCGGCGCCACCGATGGCAAGTTGCCCAAGGTGGATGAGGTGCCAGTCCCCTGCGCTGCCATTTTCCGCAGAGTACTGGCACATCGGGGAAATCACGATTCTGTTGCGAAGAATCAGGTCGCGCATGGCAAAAGCAGAAAAAAGCTGGCTGGACATTGTGTTATAGGAGGCAAAAATAGAGGCCACATTTTAGCTGCGTCGGCACCTTAACCGGCCAATGACGGCATTATTTGTGCAAACTTTATGCAATCCCCTTCTCGCGCTGCGCCTTCAGAAAACTGCCAAGCCTGTTGACCGGGTATTGATTTTGTTTGTATAATCCCGAGTCTTTGATACCCACGGGGCGGCCCGCCAGTCAAATGGTCCGTCCCGGTTTTTTTGGAACATGATTTCATGCCAACAATCAATCAGTTAGTTCGTAAGGGCCGCGTCCGCCCGGTGACCAAGAGCAAGGTGCCCGCACTCGGTCAAAGCCCGCAAAAGCGCGGCGTTTGTACGCGTGTCTACACAACAACTCCGAAAAAGCCGAATTCCGCTTTGCGCAAAGTTGCCAAAGTTCGTCTCACCAACGGTTTTGAGGTCATCAGCTACATTGGGGGCGAAGGGCACAACCTGCAGGAGCACTCGGTCGTTCTTATCCGCGGTGGTCGTGTGAAGGACTTGCCCGGCGTTCGTTACCACATGGTTCGCGGTAGCCTCGATACCCAAGGGGTCAAGGACCGCAAACAGAGCCGTTCCAAGTACGGCACCAAGCGTCCCAAGGCAGCCTGAGTCGTCGTTTTTGCCGACTGCGCCACAATAACCGAGATTCGAGGAACACTATGCCACGCCGCAGAGAAGTACCCAAACGAGTTATCCTTCCTGACCCGAAGTTCAGCAACACCGACGTCGCCAAGTTTGTCAACGTGCTCATGGTTTGCGGCAAGAAGTCGGTTGCCGAGCGCATCATGTACGGCGCCTTCGAGCAGATCAAGTCAAAGTCAGGCAAGGACCCGCTTGAGGTCTTCGGGCAGGCCGTGTCCAACGTCAAGCCGATGGTCGAGGTCAAGAGTCGTCGTGTCGGCGGCGCAAACTACCAGGTGCCGGTTGAGGTGCGGCCCAGCCGCCGTATGGCGCTGGCGATGCGCTGGTTGCGTGAGGCGGCCATCAAGCGTTCCGAAAAATCCATGGGCTTCCGGCTCGCCGGCGAGCTCATCGAGGCAGCAGAGGGGCGCGGCGGTGCGATGAAAAAGCGTGATGAAGTGCATCGCATGGCAGAGGCCAACAAGGCCTTTGCTCATTACAGGTTCTGATTGGTCCGGACGAGTATCGGGTGCGCGATTGCGTTTCCGAATTGAGGCGATTTAGGCATTATCAACGTGGCACGCAAAACCCCCATCGAGCGCTATCGCAATATTGGCATCAGTGCCCACATTGATGCGGGTAAGACCACGACCACCGAGCGCATTCTTTTTTATACCGGCGTTTCGCACAAGATCGGCGAGGTGCATGACGGTGCGACCGTTATGGACTGGATGGAGCAGGAGCGCGAGCGCGGTATCACAATAACATCGGCGGCGACCACCTGTTTCTGGAAAGGCATGGGTGGCGACCATCCTGAGCATCGTATCAACATCATTGATACGCCCGGGCATGTTGACTTCACCATAGAGGTTGAGCGGTCGATGCGTGTCCTTGACGGGGCATGCATGGTGTATTGCGCAGTGGGCGGTGTGCAGCCGCAGTCTGAGACGGTTTGGCGTCAGGCGAACAAGTACAAGGTTCCGCGTCTTGCGTTCGTCAACAAGATGGATCGCACCGGGGCGAATTTTTTCAAGGTCTATGACCAGATGAAATCCCGGCTGAAGGCCAATGCCGTGCCGGTCCAGATCCCTATCGGCGCTGAGGAAAAATTTGAGGGCGTTATCGATCTGGTCATGATGAAAGCCATTTATTGGGATGACGCAAGCCAGGGCATGAAGTTCAGGTTGCGTGAAATTCCGGTGCAAATGGTTGAGGACGCAAAAAACTGGCGCGAGAAAATGGTCGAAGCTGCGGTCGAGGCCGATGAAGCCTTGATGGGAAAGTATCTCGATGGTGGCGACCTGTCTGTCGAGGAGATCAAGCGCGGACTGCGCGCGCGGACCATCGTTGGCGAGATCGTGCCCATGTTGTGCGGGTCGGCATTCAAGAACAAAGGTGTGCAGGCGATGCTTGACGCCGTTATCGATTACTTGCCGGCGCCGGTGGACATTCCCCCGGTCAAGGGTACGCTTGAAGACGAGCAGCCTGCCGTACGCAAGGCGGCGGATGAGGAGCCGTTCTCGGCGCTCGCCTTCAAGATCATGACGGACCCGTTTGTCGGGCAATTGACATTCTTTCGCGTCTATTCCGGCATTCTTAGCTCCGGCGACACCGTGTACACATCGATGCGCGGCCGCAAGGAGCGCATCGGCCGGATTCTCCAGATGCATGCCAACCAGCGCGAAGAAATCAAGGAAGTGCGCGCCGGCGACATTGCTGCTGCAGTGGGCCTCAAGGATGTGACCACCGGCGAGACGCTGTGTGATCCGAGTAAGGTTATCGTGCTCGAGCGCATGGTCTTCCCTGATCCGGTTATTCACGTTGCAGTCGAACCGAAGACCAAAAGCGATCAGGAGCGCATGGGTTTCGCCTTGCAGCGCCTGGCCCAGGAAGATCCCTCTTTCCGTGTGCGTACCGACGAGGAATCCGGTCAGACCATAATCTCGGGGATGGGTGAGCTGCACCTTGAGATTCTGGTTGATCGCATGAAGCGTGAGTTCAGCGTTGACGCGAATGTCGGCGCGCCGCAGGTTGCGTACCGCGAGACCATTCGCAAGGTATCGGGCGACATTGAAGGCAGGTTCATAAAACAGTCTGGCGGACGTGGTCAGTACGGGCATGTGTGGCTTCGCGTCGAGCCGCAGGAGGCTGGTAAGGGATTCGAATTTGTCGATGCCATCAAGGGTGGCTCGGTACCGCGGGAATTCATTCCCGCCGTCAACCGCGGCCTGGTCGAGAGCTTGCCCAACGGCGTTCTGGCAGGGTTCCCCATTGTTGACGTAAAGGTAACGCTGTTCGATGGTTCGTATCACGAGGTTGATTCCAACGAAAACGCGTTTCGTATGGCTGCTTCAATGGCTTTCAAGGACGGGATGCGCAATGCGTCGCCCGTGCTGCTTGAGCCGATGATGGCGGTTGAAGTCGAGATGCCGGAAGAGAAGATGGGTGACGTCATGGGCGACTTGTCGTCGCGGCGCGGCATCATCCAGGGAATGGACGACATTGCCGGGGGCAAGGTCATCCGCGCCGAAGTGCCGCTGGCCGAGATGTTCGGCTATTCGACGACAGTGCGTTCACTGACTCAAGGACGCGCGACCTACACTATGGAATTCAAACACTACTCCGAGGCGCCGAAAAACGTCGCCGAGGCAATCATTAACAAAAAGTAACGGGAATCCATCATGGCCAAGGGCAAGTTTGAGCGTACGAAGCCTCACGTGAACGTGGGGACGATCGGTCACGTAGACCACGGTAAGACGACGCTGACGGCGGCGATAACGTCGGTGCTGAGCAAGAAGTTTGGCGGCGAGGCGAAGGCCTACGACCAGATTGACTCGGCGCCGGAGGAGAAGGCACGGGGCATTACGATCAATACGGCGCACGTGGAGTACGAGACGCAGAACCGTCACTACGCGCACGTTGACTGCCCGGGCCACGCCGACTACATCAAGAACATGATCACCGGAGCGGCGCAGATGGACGGCGCGATTCTGGTGGTGAGCTCGGCCGACGGTCCGATGCCGCAGACCCGGGAACATATTCTTCTGGCGCGCCAGGTGGGCGTGCCCTACATCATCGTCTATATGAACAAGGCGGACATGGTGGACGACAAGGAGCTGCTCGAGCTGGTGGAGATGGAAGTGCGCGAGCTGCTCTCAAAATACGAGTTTCCAGGCGACGACACGCCGATCATCATCGGCAGCGCGTTGAAGGCGCTCGAGGGTGACAAGAGCGACATGGGCGAGGGTTCGATTTTCAAGCTGGCCGAGGCGCTGGACACGTACATTCCGCTCCCGAAGCGCGCGATTGACGGTCCGTTCCTGATGCCGGTGGAGGACGTGTTCTCGATCTCCGGGCGCGGTACCGTGGTGACGGGCCGTGTGGAGCGCGGAGTGGTGAAGGTTGGCGAGGATCTGGAGATTGTGGGTCTGAAGCCGACGCTGAAGACGGTGTGCACGGGCGTGGAGATGTTCAGGAAGCTGCTGGACCAGGGTCAGGCCGGTGACAACGTTGGGGTGCTGCTGCGCGGCACCAAGCGCGAGGAGGTGGAGCGCGGTCAGGTTCTGTCCAAGCCCGGTTCGATCAATCCGCACACGAAGTTCGAGTGCGAGGTGTACATCCTGAGTAAGGACGAAGGCGGGCGTCACACGCCGTTCTTCAACAACTACAGGCCGCAGTTTTATTTTCGTACGACGGACGTGACCGGGGCGGTGCAGTTGCCCGAGGGCACGGAGATGGTGATGCCGGGGGACAACATCAAGATGGTGGTGACCCTGATCGCCCCGATCGCGATGGAGCAGGGCCTGCGCTTTGCCATCCGCGAGGGCGGCAAAACCGTCGGCGCCGGCGTCGTCGCCAAGGTCATTGAGTAACGGGCACAGTTCAACCGCAGGCCAATAGCTCAACTGGCAGAGCGTCGGTCTCCAAAACCGAAGGTTGGGGGTTCGATTCCCTCTTGGCCTGCCAACAGACAGCGGACAGCGGACTGTGGCGGTGAAAAGTGAACATCTTCGGTGAGAGGCAGTCACCGGACGGCGTGTTAAGGAAGCAATGATGCAATCCTCAGGCGCGGTTCGCGCAGACGGACAGGTGATGGCGGACAAGATCAAATTGGCGGTTGCGGTGCTGCTCATGTTGGGGGGCATTGCCGGGTTTTATTTCCTGTCCGATAGCGCACTGGTGCTGCGTGTGGCGGCGATCATTGCCGGCTTTGCTGCGGGTATTGCCGTGGGTTGGTTCACCGAGCCCGGGCAGCAACTGATCGTGTTTGCGCAGGAAGCTGTTGCCGAGACAAAGAAAGTGGTGTGGCCGACCCGCAAAGAATCGCTGCAAACGACCGGGGTGGTGTTCGTGTTCATGGTGGCCATGGCGGTGTTTCTGTGGCTTACCGACAAATCGCTGGAGTACGCCCTGTACGATCTGGTTCTGGGCTGGAGGAAATGATGACCGCCAATACGGCTGCGATTGCAGGCAAGCGCTGGTACGTGGTTCACGCCTATTCCGGATTCGAAAAGTCGGTGCAAAGGGCGCTGGAAGATCGCATCCGGCGTGCCGATATGGGTCACATGTTCGGCAAGATTCTTGTTCCGACGGAAGAGGTTGTCGAGATGAAGAGCGGACAGAAGAACATTTCCGAGCGCAAGTTTTTCCCCGGCTATGTGCTGGTGGAAATGGAAATGAACGACCAGACCTGGCACCTTGTCAAGAGCACCAACAAGGTCACCGGCTTTGTCGGTGGCACGGCCTCACGGCCGACACCGATCTCGGTCAAGGAAGTCGACCAGATAATGCACCAGATGCAGGAGGGCGTGGAGAAGCCCAAGCCCAAAGTTCTGTTTGAGGTGGGCGAGGCGGTGCGTGTAAAGGAAGGCCCGTTCACCGATTTTCACGGATCTGTCGAGGATGTCAATTACGACAAGTCCAAGCTGCGTGTGTCGGTGACGATTTTCGGTCGCGCGACGCCTGTGGAGCTGGAGTTCGGCCAGGTCGAAAAAGCGTAAGTTTTTTTTTGCGGCGCGGGGTGACCCGCGCTTTTTTAACGGGGAGCCCTGTTTCCTTGCCGTAGCGGAAAACGGGCGATTGAACCCACAGTAAAGGAGTCACGCAAGTGGCAAAAAAGATTATTGGTTTTATCAAGCTGCAGGTTCCTGCAGGCAAGGCCAATCCCAGCCCGCCCATCGGGCCGGCACTCGGCCAGCGCGGCCTGAACATCATGGAATTCTGCAAGGCGTTCAACGCGCAGACGCAGAAGCTGGAGCCCGGTCTTCCCATTCCCGTGGTGATCACGGCTTTTGCGGACAAGAGCTTCACTTTCATCATGAAGACCCCGCCCGCGACCATTCTGATCAAGAAGGCCGCCGGGATCGAAAAGGGCAGCAAAATTCCGCACATGGACAAGGTGGGCAAGCTGACGCGCGCCCAGGCTGAGGATATCGCCAAGGCGAAAATGCCAGACCTCACCGCGTCCGACCTGGACGCCGCCGTGCGCACCATCGCCGGCAGCGCGCGTTCCATGGGCATTACCGTGGAGGGCGTGAAATGAGCAACATCAAACTCAAGCTGACCAAGCGCCAGAAGGGCTTTGACGGGCTGGTCGAGCACAACAAACCGTATCCGGTCATCGATGCGCTGAATCTCGTCAAAAAGGCGGCGACCGCCAAGTTCGACGAATCAGTCGACATCGCGGTCAACCTCGGCATCGACGCCAAAAAATCCGACCAGACCGTTCGCGGCGCAGTTGTGCTGCCCGCTGGTACTGGCAAGAACGTCCGAGTAGCGGTGTTTGCGCAGGGTGATAAAGCGGCTGCCGCCAAGGCCGCCGGCGCAGACATCGTCGGTATGGAAGATCTTGCCGAGTCGATCAAGGCAGGCAAGATCGACTTCGACGTCGTCATCGCCAGCCCCGATACCATGCGCATCGTCGGTGCGCTCGGACAGGTCCTCGGCCCGCGCGGCCTGATGCCCAACCCGAAGGTTGGCACGGTCACGCCCGATGTCGCGACCGCAGTCAAGAATGCCAAGGCCGGTCAGGTCCAGTACCGGGCCGACAAGGCCGGCATCGTGCAGTGCTCCATCGGGCGTGCCTCGTTTTCGCCTGAGCAGCTGCAGCAAAACCTGGTTGCACTGATCGAGGCGCTGAACAAATCCAAGCCGGCCACGTCCAAGGGCATCTACCTCAAGAAATTGTCGGTCGCCAGCACCATGGGCCCTGGCGTGAGGGTGGATCTGGCCAGTTTGAGCGGCTGAGACAGGAGTTAATTTAGGCCCTCGTTCAGGCGGGGGCAGGACTTTGGGCCGCAGCAGAGAAGTTGAAGTGCGCTGCTGCTGCCGTCAAAGACCGTAGGTATCCGAGAGGGTTTAATCGCAGGGATCGTTGGAGTTTGCAGTTTTTCAACAGTGACTTGCGTCCTACGCAGATGGCGTACCCGAACTAAGGATTCTCTGAATCTGAATGCAAGGTCGCCGTGAAAAGCAACGCAGCAGTAGCGAGTCCGGTGGTAGAGCCTGAGTTTGGGTCTGCAATCGGCCTTGTGAACGCTGCATTTAACTGGAGGTAGACCTTGGGTCTCAATCTCGAAGAGAAAAAGGCGGTAGTAGCCGAAGTCTCCGCGCAAGTGGCGAAGGCGCAGGCGATTATCGTCGCTGAGTACCGTGGTCTGGAAGTGGGCAACATGACCCAGTTGCGGGCGAAAGCCCGCAATTCGGGTGTGTACCTGCGCGTGCTCAAGAACACCCTGGCGCGCCGCGCCGTGAAGGACACGCCGTTCGAAAAGCTGGCCGATCAGATGATCGGACCGCTGGTCTACGGCATCTCGTCCGACCCGGTGGCAACTGCCAAGGTGCTGCATGAGTTTGCGAAAGCCAACGACAAGTTTGTCATCAAGGCAGGCGCCATGCCGAACGTCGTGATTTCCGCCAAGGAAGTCGCAGCGCTCGCCAACATGCCCAGCCGCGAACAGCTTCTCGCCATGCTGCTGGGTACCATGCAAGCGCCTGTTGCGAAGTTCGTGCAAACCCTCAATGAAATTCCGAGCCGGTTCGTGCGCACGCTCGCTGCAGTTCGCGACCAGAAGGAAAAGGCTGCTGCCTGATCCTCGCCCGTTTTCGCACCGCTTAACTTAACAAAAGACTAATTCTGATTCAGGAGTAACAAATGACTGTCGCAAAAGCAGAGATTCTCGATGCAGTAGCAAACATGACCGTGCTGGAGCTGTCGCAGCTGATTAAGGACATGGAAGAAAAATTTGGCGTTTCTGCCGCAGCCGCGGCTGTTGCCGTGGCTGCGCCGGCCGCTGGCGGCGGTGCTGCCGTGGTCGAGGAAAAGACCGAGTTCACCGTAATGCTCTTGGCTGCAGGCGAGAACAAGGTGAACGTCATCAAGGCTGTTCGCGAAGTGACCGGCCTCGGACTGAAGGAAGCCAAGGACGTCGTTGACGGTGCGCCGAAGGCCGTCAAGGAAGGCACCAACAAGGCAGATGCCGATGCCATCCTGAAGAAACTGGTTGATGCCGGTGCCAAGGCTGAACTGAAGTAATCGCGGTCCCGAAACGATGCCGGCGGAGCTCTTAAAGGCCGCCGGCGTTTCGGTTTTTGTTTTGCGCCGTCTGTATTGTCTTTGAGACGGCGAGTTTGAAACCCGAGCGAGAGCTCGGACGGGAGCGGACGAAATGTGCGTCTGCTCCCGCCCGAACCCTGGTTCCTGACCTGGAGCTTTTTCATGACGCCCACGATGTATTCAACGACCGAGAAAAAACGCATTCGCAAGAGCTTCGCCAAGCGCGCAAGCGTGTTGAATGTGCCTTTCCTGCTGGCTACGCAACTGGAGTCCTACACTGCGTTTTTGCAGGCGGCGATGCCGGTCGAGAAGCGCAAGACCGAGGGGCTTCAGGCGGCGTTCCATTCTATTTTTCCGATTACCAGCCACTCTGGCAACGCCAAGCTTGACTTCGTTTCCTATGGGCTCGGTGAACCTCCGTTTGACGTCAAGGAATGCCAGCAACGAGGCCTGACTTTCGCCAGCCCGCTGCGCGCGCGGGTGCGGCTGACGATCATGGACAAAGAGGCCGCCAAGCCGACGATCAAAGAGGTGAAGGAGCAGGAAGTCTATATGGGCGAAATCCCGCTCATGACGACCACCGGCTCTTTTGTCATCAACGGCACTGAGCGTGTGATTGTGTCTCAGTTGCATCGTTCGCCCGGCGTGTTCTTCGAGCACGATCGCGGCAAGACGCACAGTTCGGGCAAGCTGCTGTTCTCGGCGCGAATTATTCCCTACCGCGGTTCGTGGCTCGATTTTGAGTTCGACCCCAAGGACATCCTGTTTTTCCGCGTCGATCGTCGCCGCAAGATGCCGGTGACCATTCTGCTCAAGGCGATCGGCATGACGCCCGAGCAGGTTCTTTCGGCTTTCTACGACTTTGATAATTTCCAGCTGTCGAAAAAGGGCGTGCAGTTTGAACTGGTGCCCGAGCGTCTTCGCGGCGAGATCGCCAGTTTCGACATCGTCGACAAGAACGACAAGGTGCTGGTTCCCAAAGACAAGCGCATCACCGTCAAGCACATCCGCGACATGGAGGCTGCCGGACTCAAGAAGATCACTGTTCCGGAGGATTTCCTGATCGGACGCGTGCTTGCGCACAACGTCATTGACACGTCGAGCGGTGAAATTCTGGCCAATGCCAACGACGAGATCACCGAAGACCTTCTGGCGAAATTGCAGGAGTGCGGCGTCGAGTCCGTCAAGACCTTGTATACCAATGACCTGGACCAGGGTGGTTACATCTCTCACACGCTGCGCATAGACGAGACGGCCGACCAGACGGCCGCACGGGTGGCCATTTACCGCATGATGCGCCCCGGCGAGCCGCCGACGGAAGACGCCGTTGAAACCCTGTTCAACGGTCTCTTCTACAACGAAGATCGCTACGATTTGTCGGGTGTCGGCCGCATGAAGTTCAACCGCCGCGCCTATCCTGAGAAAAAGGAAGACAAGTCGCCCGACTGGT
>Ga0163149_10008636_pt1 | contig 10018 bp, 4 predicted proteins | sample OliLakLV19MP5G1_FD_148604 | JGI IMG/M metagenome (GOLD analysis project Ga0163149, IMG submission 148604) | Freshwater microbial mat bacterial communities from Lake Vanda, McMurdo Dry Valleys, Antarctica - Oligotrophic Lake LV.19.MP5.G1 | ecosystem: Environmental > Aquatic > Freshwater > Lake >...
GGCGATACCAGCGTCGAAGCCAACGAAACCTTCCAAGTGTTGCTCGGCGCACCGTCTAATGCCAACGTCAGTGCGTCAGACGCTCTCGGCATAGGCACCATCATCAATGACGATACGGCGACGATTGCGATCAACGATGTGACGGTTACCGAGGGCGACACCGGCAGCGTCAATGCGACCTTCACCGTCACCTTGACCGGCGTCGTACAAGGCGGGTTCACTGTGCCAGTGTCTAGCCTGGGTGTAACCGCAACCTCGGGTACCGACTTCACCGCCCTAGCCGGCGGCGCAACACTCACGTTTACAGGCAATAACGCTGAGACGCGAAGCGTTTCCGTAGCGGTCATAGGCGACAACATCGTTGAGGCCGACGAAACCTTCCAGGTGAATCTCGGCGCGGCGTCGGTGACCGGCGTGACTGCCACTGATGGCATGGGTATTGGCACCATTACCAACAACGACACGGCCACCATCGCCATCGACGCGGTCACTCTGAATGAAGGTAATAGCGGCACCACCAACTTCACCTTCACGGTGACCTTGACCGGGGCTGTGCAAGGCGGCTTCACCGTGCCGATCGGCAGTGCCAACGTGACAGCGGTGAGCGGCAGCGACTACACCGCCATTCCCGGTGGCACGCTTTTGAACTTCACTGGGACCGGTGGGCAGACTCGCACCGTCACCGTATCGGTACTGGGCGACACGATTGTCGAAGCGAATGAACTGTTTGTGGTTAACATCGGGGCACCGTCGGTGGTCGGCGTCAGCGTCGCCAAGGGCTTGGGCACTGGCGTTGGTACTATCGTCAATGACGATACTGCAACCATCGCGATTTCCGCGCCGCTGATCGTCGAAGGCAATAGTGGCAGCAGCAGCGCAGTTTTCACGGTCACCTTGGCTGGTGCAGTACAGGGCGGTTTCACCGTCCCGGTAGCCAGCGCCGATCAAACCGCGCAAGCGGGGTTGGACTACACGGCCATCCCCGGTGCCACCACGCTGAGCTTCACCGGCACCTTAAACCAGACGCGTACGATCGCCGTTGCGATCACCGGCGATACGATTGTGGAAGCGGACGAAACCTTCGAAGTTGTGCTGGGTACGCCATCCAATGCCAGCGTAACGGCCTCTGTTGGAACAGCGATTGGCAGCATTCCTAACGACGATACGGCGACACTTGCGATCAACGATGTGAGCTTGCCTGAAGGCAATGTCGGCTCAAGCAGTGCGCAGTTCAGTGTGACTCTCACTGGGCAAGTGCAGGGCGGTTTTACCGTGGCTGTGGCAAGTGCCGATGGCACGGCGACCGCCCCCATTGACTACACCGCTATTCCAGGCGCCACCAATCTGACCTTTGCCGGGACACAGGGCGAAATCCAAACGATTTCCGTGCTTGTGATTGGCGATACGGCCGATGAGCCCAATGAGACCTTTACCGTGAACCTGGGTACTCGATCCGTCGTCGCGGTCGGTGTCAGTGACGCCAGCGGCCTTGGCACCATCACCAACGATGACCAGCCTAATTGAGGGCAAAGCACCGGCAACCGAGGACCTGAGGTGCTCGGTTGCCTGAGCCTAGCCAGTTCTAAGCAATATCTTCATGGCTCCTTTTCTGGATAATTGGGCGACATGAAAGCCCGCGATCCTGCCTCCGCCGACACCCTGCCTGACTGGTTGTCGCGCCATCATTCCAGCGCGGCCCTGAGCCAGGGGCTGCTGGATGTGCACCAACGTCTGGCTGCGCGCGGTCTTGCAAGTCCAGCGGATCAGGCGGAATTGGTGCGCACGCTGGACGTGCTTGATGATCTAAAGGTCGACGTTGAAACCTTGTTGGCGGCCGCTTGGTTTCCGCTGATCAGCCAAAACCCAGACGTGATTGGCGACGCCGTGCGCCTGTACAGCGCGGCATTCGAGCCTTTGTTGATTGGCCAGTTGGAAGCTGAAAAAGTCTGGCCACTGCACCAACATAAAGCGGCAAACGCCAGCGCCGAAGGCCTGCGGCGTTTGCTGCTAGTGCTGATCCGCGATCTGCGCGTGGTGTTCATCTTGCTCGCCAGACAACTGGTGCGCCTGCGCTTAGCCAGTCGCGGTGACGAAGCCGAAGTAAGACGGCTGGCACAACTAACCGCCGACATCCATGGTCCATTGGCCAATCGCCTCGGCATTTGGCAGGTCAAATGGGAGCTGGAAGATCTGGTTTTTCGCTATTTGCAGCCAGAAACCTATAAACGTATCGCGCTGCTGCTGGATGAGCGCCGTGGCGACCGCGAGCGTTACATCAAACTGGTATTGGACGATTTACGCAGCGCCTTGGGCCACTCTGATGTAGCGGCCGATGTGGCCGGTCGACCCAAGCACATCTACAGCATCTGGAAAAAGATGCAGCGTAAAGCCGTTGATTTCTCTGAGCTTTACGATGTGCGCGCGGTGCGCGTGCTGGTCGCAGATGTACCGACCTGTTATGCAGCCTTGGGCGTGGTGCATGCGCAATGGTCGCCGATTTCCAAAGAATTTGACGACTACATCGCCCGGCCCAAGGGCAATGACTATCGATCTTTGCACACCGCCGTCATTGGTCCAGAGGGCAAGGCGCTGGAGGTGCAAATTCGCACCCACCAAATGCATGAACACGCTGAACTCGGCGTTGCCGCGCATTGGCGCTACAAGGAAGGCGGCGGTGCCGGCGCGGATTTCGAACGCAAGATTCAATGGATGCGGCAACTGCTTGAGGGCCGCGATGAAGCCCAAGACGATGCTGCGCTATTGGCCGGGTTTTCGACCGAACTGCTGGAAGACCGGGTCTATTTGTTAACGCCGATGGGCGCGGTGGTCGATTTGCCCAAAGGCGCCACGGTGCTCGATTTCGCCTACACCGTGCACACCGAGGTGGGCCACCGCTGCCGCGGCGCCAAAGTCAACGGCCGCATTGTGCCGTTGACCTTTACGCCACGTACCGGCGACCGCGTCGAAATCCTCACCGCGAAAGAGGGCCAGCCCAAGCGCGATTGGCTCTTGCCGCAGCATGGTTATCTGGCCAGTTCGCGGGCACGTCACAAGGTGCGCACGTGGTTTCATAAGTTGGACCGTGGGCAAAACTTGCGCGACGGGCGCGAGATCCTGGAGCGTGAGCTCAAGCGTCTCGCGTTGACACCGGCCCGGCTGGAACCCCTGCTGGGCAAGTTTCAGATAGATAGCGTTGATGATGTTTATCTGGCGGTCGCGCTTGGTGATCTGTCGCCTGCGCAGATCGCTCGCGTGGTGCATGAGGCCGAACAACCGAAAGCCGATCCCGCGCAAATCCTGACGCAACGTTTAGGCGCTACGATTGGCCCGCGCAAAGACAAAGACGCCATCATCATTGAAGGCGTCGGCAATTTGTTAGTCGTGATGGCCGGTTGCTGCAGCCCGGTTCCCGGCGATGCCATCGTTGGCTTTATCACCAAGGGCCGCGGTGTCAGCGTGCACCGCGCCGACTGCAAAAGCCTGTTGAACCTGTCGGACCGTTCGCCGGAACGCATCATTGATGTGCAGTGGGGCGGCAAACGCGATGACCGCTATGCGGTGCGCATACGCGTATCGGCATTCAATCGCACCGGTTTGATCCGCGATGTCGGTGCCGTCTTGGCCGCCGAGCAGATCAATATCGGCGCAATGGACAGCAAGGACGATCCCGGCAGCGGTTTTGCCACCCTGCACCTGACCCTGAAAGTGGCGGATTTCGGCCAATTGGCCAATGTGCTGACCAAGTTACGCAGCTTAAGTAACGTGACCGAAGCCGTGCGCTTGGCTTGAAGGCCATGCATTCGTAGTTTTTAACCCTGGCTCGAATAATAAATCTCCTACGCTGTTGATTCGTCATTGCGAGCGTCCTTTTTCAGCCCGAAACTGCACATCGGCCCTGAACCCTCAAGACTCGTCATTGCGAGGGAGCCTTAAACCTAGAAACCTCAGTTGACCGCTTGCCAATACCCATAGCACCATGATTCTTTTGATTTTTCAGCAATTTGATTCATTCACCTGTTGGGTGAGTGGTGAGTCCGCTACGGGGCAGATTGCACGGTTCTGGGGGGTGAGAACCGGCCGCTTGCGCCGCATGCGGCGCGCCGGTTCGAACGCACGCAAGCACAGCTTGCGGGCCGGGACATGGCTGCGTTGCAACTCGTTGGAATGGGACAACCATTCCCCCGGGCTGGCGGCGCAGCCGCCAGCCGTTCAAGCCGGCGCGCGGCATGCCGCGCAAGCTAATGGGACAACCATTCCCCCGGGCTGGCGGCGCAGCCGCCAGCCGTTCAAGCCGGCGCGCGGCATGCCGCGCAAGCTAATGGGACAACCATTCCCCCGGGCTGGCGGCGCAGCCGCCAGCCGTTCAAGCCGGCGCGCGGCATGCCGCGCAAGCTAATGGGACAACCATTCCCCCAGGCTGGCGGCGCAGCCGCCAGCCGTTCAAGCCGGCGCGCGGCATGCCGCGCAAGCTTGCCGGCTTTCACCCCCCATAACCGCACGCTCTACCCCGTCCAACTGAGGTTTCTAGCTAGGTTAAACGACCGCGGCAATCCAGCGCCTTCGCCTTTGGCGTACCGAAAGTCACTGGCTTGCCACGGCGTGCGATTGTCGTCTGCCTGGAGAATGGCCACAAAATGCCCAAGCGCTCACGCTTTTTCCTTTGGCTGCGCCGATCGGCGTGGATTGCTGCGCTGCTCAGTTTGTTGTTGCTGGCGATTGCCCTGCAGCCCCATGCGCCACTGTCGGCGCACGCACCGCAGTCGGTCGCGGTGTACGACCGCGATGGGCGCTTGCTGCGACTGATATTGGCCAGTGATGAGCGTTATCGGCTGTGGTTGCCCCTAGCGCAGATATCACCCGTGTTGGTGGATGCTGTGCTGCTGCACGAGGACGCTTGGTTTCGCTGGCATCCCGGCTTTAACCCGGTGAGTTTGCTGCGCGGTGTTTGGAGCACCTACGTCAGCCAGGATGCGCGCATCGGCGGCTCCACCATCAGCATGCAATTGGCGCGCCTCTTGGGCCGCCTCAATACCCGCACGGCGCGCGGCAAGCTGATCCAAATCAGCCAGGCGGTTGTGCTGGAGCTGCGCTATAGCAAAGATGAAATCCTTGAGGCCTATCTCAACCTAGCGCCCTTTGGGGGCAATATTGAAGGCGTAGGCGCCGCCAGTTTGATCTATTTCAACAAGTCAGCAGCCGCGCTGACCTTGCCAGAATCGCTCACGTTGGCGGTGTTACCGCAAGCCCCTACGCGGCGCGGCCGGCTGACAAGTGATGGGGACGGCAATGTCATCGGCCCGGCGCTTAGCGCGGCGCGCGAGCGTTTGTATCAGCGTTACCGCCAATTGGGGCGCGGCGACGCGGCGGATGATGCGCTGTTGGCCTTGCCGTTGCGTTTGCGCTCACCCGCCGCGTTGCCATTTGCGGCGCCGCATTTTGTCGAACGCGTGCTTGCCGAACGCTGGCGACGTTCGCAGTCGCAGGCGCGGCTCACCACCACCCTGGATCTGCCACTGCAAACGCTGGTCGAGAAGCGCGTCGCTAGTCATTTGAGCCGCTGGCGTGGCAAAGGCGTGCGCAACGCGGTGGTCATGTTGGTCGACACCCGCGATATGGGCGTGCGCGCGCTGGTTGGATCAGCCGATTACTTCGATGCCAGCATCGCCGGCCAGGTCAACGGCGCCGCCGGGAAACGCTCACCCGGATCAACGCTGAAACCCTTCATCTACGGCTTGGCCTTGGATCAAGGCGTACTGCACCCAGCCACCGTGCTGCGCGATGTACCCAGCAGCTTCGGTCAATTCACGCCAGAAAACTTCGATGGCCGCTTCCAAGGCCCGGTGACCGCCACCGAGGCCTTGATCCGTTCGCGCAATATTCCAGCGGTGCTGGTCGCCGCACAGTTGCATAAGCCCAGTCTTTACGATTTCCTGCGCAGCGCAGGCATCACCCAGATGGCCAGCGCCGAACACTATGGTTTGGCGCTGGTGCTCGGCGGCGGTGAAGTGACGATGGAAGAACTCACGCAGTTGTATGCGCTGCTCAGCAATGATGGTGACTGGCGGGCACTGCACTGGCTCGCCGCTGCACCTCAGGCGCCGCCCAAACCCATGCTCAGCGCCGAAGCCGCCTACATCGTGCGCGATATGCTGGCCCACAATCCGCGCCCCGATTTGGGCACCATGGCGCAAACCAACGCGCCGCGCGTGGCATGGAAAACCGGCACCAGCTGGGGCTTTCGCGACGCCTGGAGCGCCGGATTGATCGGGCCGTACGCGTTAGTCGTTTGGCTGGGCAATTTTGATGGCCGCGGCAACCCAGCCTTGGTTGGCATCGACGCCGCGGCGCCGCTGTTTTTTTCCATCGTTGATGCATTGCAAGCCGGCAACATTGATCTGACCGAGCCTGCGCGGCGCTGGCCCTTGAACCTACGTCGCGTGGAAATTTGCCGCGCCTCTGGCGATCTGCCCAATACTTGGTGCCCAAAACGCGGCAACACCTGGTTCATTCCCGGCGTTTCACCGATTCGCGTCAGCCGCGTGCATCGCGCAATTCAGGTCGATCGCCTCAGCGGCCTAGCGGTCTGTGGGCGACACGACCCCGCCACTGTGCGCACCGAAGTCTACGAATTTTGGCCGAGCGATCTAGCGCAGGTGTTTGCTCAAGCCGGCATCCCGCGGCGCAAACCGCCCAACAACGCCGACTGTGCTGGCGCCGAACATGGTTTGGGCAGCGCGCCGCAAATCACCTCGCCGCTGCGCGCGACCGCCTACACGTTGCGCGTCTCGCGACCGGATCAAAGCCGAATCGAGCTAAAAGCCATCAGCGACGCCGACGCCACCCGGCTCTATTGGTTCGCCGGCAATACTTATCTTGGCGACAGCGCGACCAATGAAGCGCTGCAATGGATCCCGCCACGCGCTGGACAGTTCAAGTTGCGCGTGGTCGACGATCGCGGCCGGGTTGCCGAGCGCGAGGTGCAAATCGCCCAAGATCGTTGACCATCACACCGCCGCGGTCACCACAATCTCCACCCGCCATTCGGGTCGGGCCAATGCCGCCTGCACGGTTGCGCGCGGCGGCGTAGACCCGGGCACCACCCAGGCATCCCAAACCGCGTTCATCGCGGCAAAGTCGGCCACATCTGCCAAAAAGATCTGCGCCATCAAGATCTTCGTTTTATTGCTACCAGCCCGTTCCAACAGGGTGTCGATGGACGCCAGCACTTGTCTGGTTTGGCCGCTGATATCGGCATTGGCGTCATCGGCAATCTGTCCGGCGAGATGCGCAATGCCGTTGTAGACGCTCATTTCCGACATGCGCGCGCCCACTTCAAAACGCTGAATGATCTTGCTGCTCATTTGCTTCACTCCTTTGCGGCTGGTGGGCAATACGATCGGCGTTTGGCGGCTTCCCGTCTAGCCACCAGCACTCGCTAACGTGCGCCGGCACGCACGGATTTCGCCTTAAAGCAGTTAGGATGCAGAGGTTTCCATTACGAGAGCAGCTCATGGCCACCGTCAAAGTGCCGCGCCGCGCCGATCTGCCATTGACGCCCCCGTTGGCACCTCGATTTACGCCGAACCATAAATTGGTGTTATCGCAAGTGGTCGCCGCTTTGGTTGAAGACGGCATGCTCAGCCGCGAAGACGCCGATCGGGTGCTGATGGACGCGCGCTCCGGTGCCGGCCGGCTGGATTTGAATCCCTTGGTGGTCATCGCCAACCTCAAACCCAAACACGCGCTGGAACCGGGGAAAACACTGACCCTGGAGCTGTTGACCGAGTGGTTGGCAGAGCAAGCCAAACTGCCGTATTTCAAAATTGATCCGATGAAGATCAAGATGGCCGAAGTCACCGACGTCATCGGTGAGGTGTACGCGCAGCGTTATCGCATTTTGCCAGTCGCCGTCACTGCCGAGCAGGTGGTATTTGCCACCAGCGAACCGATGATCAGTAATTGGCGCGCAGATTTAGCCCACATTTTGCGCAAAGATGTGCAATGTGTGGTCGCCAATCCTTTGGATGTGGCGCGCTTTCTGATGGAGTTTTATGGTGTTACGCGCAGTGTACGCAAAGCCAAAGATCAGAAAGATGGAACGCGTGACCTAAGCAGCAAAATCATTAATTTTGAACAATTACTGGAACTCGGCAAGAGCGCTAATCTGGGTGCCGACGACCAGCACATCGTGCAAATCGTAGATTGGCTGCTGCAATACGCCTTTGAGCAACGCGCCAGCGATATTCATCTGGAACCACGCCGTGAGATATCCAACGTGCGCTTTCGCATCGATGGAATCATGCATAAAACCTTTGAATTACCCACACCAGTCATGACCGGCGTAACCGCGCGTATTAAAGTGCTGGGTCGTATGGATTTGGCCGAAAAGCGCCGCCCGCAAGACGGTCGATTAAAGGCCCGCAGTCCATCTGGACGTGAGGTCGAAATGCGTTTATCCACCATGCCAACGGCGTTTGGCGAAAAAGTGGTCATGCGTATTTTTGATCCGGATATCGTTGTCAAAGAATTTAGCCAGCTCGGATTCTCCGACCGCGAAGGCAAACTCTGGGAGGAGATGATCGCCGCACCCAATGGCATCGTGCTGGTGACCGGGCCGACCGGCTCAGGCAAAACTACCACCCTCTATTCGACTTTAAAACGTTTGGCCACGCCCGAAATCAACGTCTGCACCGTTGAAGACCCGATCGAAATGATCGCGCCGGAATTCAATCAAATGCAGGTGCAACATAATATCGATTTAGGTTTCGCCGAGGGCGTGCGCACGCTGTTGCGCCAAGATCCGGACATCATCATGGTGGGTGAAATTCGCGATTTACAAACCGCGCAAATGGCCATCCAAGCGGCGCTCACCGGGCATTTGGTGCTATCAACCTTGCATACCAATGATGCCGCCAGCGCAGTTCAACGTTTAATGGATTTAGGCGCACCCTATTATCTATTACAGGGCACTATTGTCGGCATTATGGCGCAACGCTTGGTGCGCACCCTGTGCCCGCATTGCAAACGCCTGGATGCGCAAGTCGACGAAGTTAAATGGAAAGCGCTCTGCCATCCCTGGCGTGCCGAAATACCGCCGCGCATCGGTGCACCGGTCGGCTGCCTAGAATGTCGAAAAACCGGTTATTTAGGCCGCACCGGCATTTACGAGATGTTCCGGGTCAGCCCCACGCTGCGCAGCATGATTCATCCGAGTGTAGAACTGGCCAAATTCTCCGAGGCCGCGCTCAAAGAAGGCATGCGACCCCTGCGATTATCGGCGGCCACCCACGTCGCCCGCGGCATTACCACCATCGAAGAAGTGATCGGTGTATTGCCGCTGGTGGATTAGGCCTCGCTTGTGCGGACTTGCCATAGCCAGCAGCGCGCGCCTTGCGCGCTGCTCTCGGGTTATGCTCCGTGTCGTCGATGATAGGAGGAAATGCAGATGATCAAGACCGTAGACGCAGGCGCGGGGCTCAACTGGTTACAGGGTGGTTGGTCGGCCTTCAAGGCTGGCGGAGCACTATTGATTGGCATGGTTGCGGCCATGTTGCTGGTGACGGTGGTGCTAGCCCTGATCCCTTGGCTGGGCATGCTACTCGTCCCGATTGTCGGCACCTTTTTGTACGCCGGCATGTTGAAGAGCTTACGTGGCCATGCGGGCGGCCGGACCATGCGTTTTGACGATATCTGGAGCGCCTTTGGCGATCAGGATAAGATGGTGCATTTGGCGATTGTCGCGCTGGTGCCGACGCTTGGTTCGCTGCTGCAATCGGTCTTGCCGGGCGGTTTCATTGGGTGGTTGTTAGGCGCGCTGATTGGCATTGCAGTGACCGCGCTGGTGTATTTCGCGGTGCCGCTGGTGTTATTTCGCAACTTGGAAGCGCCGCAAGCGTTGAAGAGCAGCCTGGACGGCGTACTGGCGAACTTGCCGGCCGTGATTGTGTTTTGGGCGATCTGCATTGTGCTGACCATCTTGGCCATCCTGCCGCTGTTTTTAGGCTTGCTGGTGTTGATT
>Ga0163149_10008637_pt1 | contig 10018 bp, 9 predicted proteins | sample OliLakLV19MP5G1_FD_148604 | JGI IMG/M metagenome (GOLD analysis project Ga0163149, IMG submission 148604) | Freshwater microbial mat bacterial communities from Lake Vanda, McMurdo Dry Valleys, Antarctica - Oligotrophic Lake LV.19.MP5.G1 | ecosystem: Environmental > Aquatic > Freshwater > Lake >...
CAGCGTACGGAACAGATTCGCCGCGCACAGGCGACGGTGGGCATCGATGAAGCACTGGCGAACATTCCGGGCGTCGTGGTGGCGAATCGCTACAACTTCGCGCTCGACCAACGCGTGTCCATTCGCGGCGCGGGGAGCCGCGCCAATTTCGGTCTTCGCGGTGTGAAGGTCCTGCTCGACGGTGTGCCGCAGTCGCTCCCCGATGGCCAGAGTCAGCTCACGAATATCGATCTCGCGGCGATCGCCAAGGTCGAAGTACTGCGCGGCTCCGCGAGCTCCCTGTATGGCAATGGGTCGGGCGGCGTGCTCTCGTTCACCACGGATCTTTCCGCGCCGCACCCGCTTGGCCTCACCCTGCGGCAGATGGGTGGCTCGTTCGGACTGCAGAAGACGCAGGCGCGCGTCAGTGGGCGCGCCGGGCGGAGCATCGGGGCGCTCTCGCTCTCGCGCACGACCATCGATGGCTTCCGCCAATACAGCGGCGCCGACACGCGTCAGTATCTCGGCGCCGTGGATCATGCCATTCGCGATGGGCTGACGCTTTCTGTGCGGGGCGGGACCGCGGAGACGCCGCTTGCGCGCAATCCCGGCGCGTTGACCGCCGCGGAGTACGCATTGAATCCCGACACCGCCGCACTCGCGAATGTGCGGCGTGGGGCGGCGCGCGAAGTCTCGCAGCGGTATGGATCGGTCCGGTTGCACTCCGCCGGGGACCGCCAGAATTGGAGTACCGTCGTCTATGGGCAACGCCGCTTCGTGGACAATGCGCTGGCGGTGGCTCCTCCAGGGACGGTCGGACCGACCAACGGCACCTTCTCGACGCTCGATCGTCGCGTCACCGGGGCCCGCTTCGATGCCTCGCGGCTCGTGGGGGCCGCGCGTCCCGTCCGCGTGGCGGCCGGACTCGATCTGCAGCGCTCGTTCGATGTGCGTCGCAATCAGCGCGCGACCGGCGGTCGCCCCACGGCGCCCGCGGACACGCTCTTGCTCGATCAGAACGAGATCGTCGTGAGTGTCGGCCCCTTCGCGCAAGCGCAGTGGGATCTGCACCCGCGCGTGACGGCGAGCGTCGGTGGGCGATACGATCGCCTGCAGTTTCGCGTGGACGACAACTTCCTCACGGATGGCGCAGACAATACCGGCTCGCGTGACATGACCGCGGCGAGTGGACATGTCGGCCTCGTGTGGCGTCTCGCAGAGGCCATCGTCCCGTACGCGAATCTCTCCACGGCGTTCGAGACTCCAACGACCACCGAACTTCTGGTGCGTCCCGACGGGCAGGGCGGCTTCAATCCAGGCCTCGGGCCGCAGCGCATTCGCACCTTCGAGCTTGGTGCCCGCGGCCGACTCGGGGCCCGCACGACGTATGAACTCGCGCTCTTCCAGGCCGACGCCGCCGACGCGATCGTCCAGTTCCTCGAGACGAATGGGCGCGCCTTCTTCCGCAACGCTGGACGTACGCGGAGCCGCGGCCTCGAAGCGGGCATTGTCAGCGAGCCGCTCAGTTGGCTCGAACTCCGCGCCGCGTGGACGCTCGCCGACTATCGCTTCGACGAGTACATCGTGTCGTTGACGTCGACCACGACCGACACGCTCAATGGCAATCGCCTCGCGGGTGTGCCCAAGCACGCCGTGCGGCTCGGTGCGCGCATGAGCTTCGGCGCCGCGTCGCTCGACGTCGATCATACCTCACAGGGCGACATGTTCGGCGATGATCGCAATCTCGTCGCGGTCAAGGGATGGGGACGCGGGCAGTTGAACATTCGCGCGGCGTGGACCGGCCGTCTTGCTGGATGGCGTGCCGAGCCCTTTGTGAGTGTGCAGAACGCGCTCAACACGGCGTATGTGGGGGCGGTGACGCTGAACGGTTTTGGCGGACGCGTGTTGGAGCCCGCCCCTCTGCGCAACTGGTACATCGGACTCGAACTCGCGGCGCCGCTCATCAAGTGAGTCGTCGGGCGATGCCGAGGACTTGTGCGCGGTGGTTAGATTCCCGCCCCATGCCCTCTAAGACCACGAAGACCAGCAAGACCACCAAGCCCGCGCGCCAGTCGACGCAGCCCCTTGCCTTCATCATCCGCTCCTCGAAGATCGCCGGAAAGGGGGCGTTTGCGCTCCGCCCGATCACGACGGGCGAGCGCCTGATCGAATACGTCGGGGAACGGCTCACGCACAAGCAGTCCGATGCCCGCTACGACGATGACGCGATGGATGAACACCACACCTTCCTCTTCACCATCACGAGTCGGCACGTCCTCGACGCCTCAGTGGGCGGGAACGAGTCGCGCTTCATCAACCACTCCTGCGATCCGAACGGCGAGGCCGAGATTTCAAAAGGCCGCGTCTGGATCAGCGCGATCAAGGACATCGCGAAGGGCGAGGAGTTGCACTACGACTACGGCTACGAGCGCTCGGGCGACGAGACCGCCGCCGACGAGAAGCGCTACAAGTGCCTCTGCGGAACGGCGAAGTGCCGCGGCTCCATCATGGAGGCCGTCAGCACCTTCAAGACGCGGAAGAAGAAGGAAGCAGCCACGCGCGCGAAGCGTCGACGTCGTCCCGCGTGAGTTGATGGCCCACGGGGCTCCAGCGGAGGGTGACCGCTGCCCCGGCGGACTGCAACAGTTCGGCGAGCCGCTCCGTGTTCGCCGCGGGAATGATCGGATCGCGCTCACCGGCCGCGAGAAAGACCCGCGTCCCGGCCAGATCGGGAAGCGGGTCGGGCTCCAGCGGCACCATCGCGCGCAGTAGAATCGCCTGGTGCACGACGCCCGGCCGGAGCAGGAGCATCGACGCCGCGATGTTGGCCCCATTGCTGAAGCCCACCGCCGTCACGCCGTCGAGCGGGAAGTCATAGTTCTCGGCGGCCGCCTGCAGAAAATCGGCGAGGCTGTGCGTGCGCGCCTTCAGGTCCTCGACATCGAACACCCCTTCCGCCAGGCGACGGAAGAACCGCGGCATGCCATGCTCCAGCACTTGGCCGCGCGGGCTGAGCAGATTCGCCGAGGGATCGAGCAAATCTCCCAGCTGCATGAGGTCGTTCTCATCGCCGCCGGTGCCGTGGAGCAGAAGCAGCGTCCGCACACCGTCGGCGCGCGGCTCCCACCGATGCACGAAGTCGAGGGGCCGCGTCGTCACGGCGCCGTCGGCCCCCAGGCGCGGATGATGCGTGCACTGGAAATCTGATCCAGCAGCGGGAACGCGGCGGCGAGGTAGACCTCCCCCTCGCGGTTCAGGCGTCCCTGATCGGGGGCCGTCGCGCCATCGCCGTAGCCGGTGTAGAGCGCGTCGACGTAGTCCATGCCGGCAATCACTTCACCGATCGGCGAGAAGCCGAGGCCGTCGAGGCGCGCGTTGTCGCGCAGGTTGATGAACATCTGCACCGTGCGCGTGTTCGGCCCGCCACTCGCGAAGACCACGCTCCCTCGACGATTGCTCTCCTTCACGGAGTCGTCTTGGACGGGGCGCGCACGCCACTGCTCGGACGCCCCCGGCGCGGCGGCAATGCCGAACTGGACGACGAATCCGCGGATCGCGCGAAAGAAGCGCGCACCGTCGTAGTAATTGGCGTGTACGGCCTCGTAGAACTGACCGACGCCGAGCGGGGCCCACTGCTTGCGCAGGAGGATGTCGATATCTCCCTTCGTGGTCGCGAGCCGCACGACGAACGAATCAGGGACGATTCCGGCCGCGTAGACATAGGCCGGCTGCGGTGCAACGACCGGTTGCGGTGCGCGCGCGCAGGCGGCGACGGCAAGGGACGTGAAGACGAGCGGAAGAAGGCGCATCAGAGGATGTTGTCGCGGCGCGTCAGGGTGAGCATACGATTGCGCTCCTGTGTGCCGTTGCGGTATTGAAAGGGAATCGAGAGCTCGCGCGCGCTACGGACCGTGCCCGCCATCATGCGCAGTCCCTTGGTCTCGGTCGTTTCGTCTGGGACGAGGCGGATCTCGCCGTTGCTGACCTCGTACTTGCCTGTCACGGCCATGCTCTGCAACGGGGTCGTACGCCCGCGGCCGCGAGGCGCCGCCGAAAAGAGCGTGCGCCGGTACCGCACCGAGGCGCGGAACGAGAGATCATCGTTGAGGGCAATCACCAACCGGTCGAACTCGATCAAATAGAGCGTGCCATCGTCATCGACCACTCGGTCCTGGAGCGGCAGCGTATCGCGGTCGATGCGGGTGGCCATGAAGGTGCCCACGGGCGCCCCGGGATTGCGACGCGCGGCCGGCAGCGCACGCGTCGCGCGCTCGAGTGAGTCGCGGGTCGCCGCGGTGCCGCGTGCGGGAGCGGCTGTTGGAGCAGGAGCACCCGCGGTCGGCTTCGCGGGCGCGGCCGCGGGGCGTCGCGTTTGCGCCGAAAGCGCGCTCGACGACGCGAGCAGGGGGGCCAGCATCAGGGCCAGCATCAGGGCCAGCAGTGGGAGACGCAGAGTCCGCATACCCCGAAAGCTAGCGAGAACGCGGTCGGGCTGACGCGACGGGGCGAGGATGCGCGGCCCTGACGAGGGGCGGGACAGAATGATCGCGTGCGCCGCGCAGAAATCCGCAGGTTGGCCCCATGCTCGCAGCCATACAAACCGCCGCCGTCCTCGGGATCGAGGCCTACGCCGTGACCGTCGAGGTCGATGCCGCCGCCGGCCTCCCCGGTTGGACAATGGTCGGACTCCCCTCCGGGAGCGTAAAGGAAGCGCGTGAACGGGTGGGCGCCGCCCTCGTGAACGCCGGCTTCGCCCTCCCGCCGCGTCGCTGGACCATCAACCTCTCGCCCGCCGATATCCGCAAGGATGGCACGGCGTTCGACCTTCCCATCGCGCTCGGCGTGCTCGTCGCGAGTGGGCAGCTCCACGCCGACGAAGTCCAGGGACTCCTCTGCGCCGGCGAACTCGGCCTCGACGGAAGCATCCGCCCGATTCGCGGCGCCCTCCCGCTCGCCCGCGCCGCGCGCGATTCCGGGGCGCGCGCCTTGGTGCTTCCCGCAAGCAATGCCGCCGAAGCCGCGCTGTTGCGCGATGTCCGGCTTGCCCCCTGCGACTCGCTCGCCACCCTGGTGCAGTATCTGCGCGCGGGCGCACTGCCGCCGCTCATCGTGCACGCCGCGCCCATGGTCGCGACCGCGGATGCCTGCTTCAGCGAAGTCGTCGGGCAGCCACTGGCGAAGCGCGCCCTGGAGATTGCCGCGGCCGGTGGGCACAACGTGCTCCTGATCGGCCCGCCGGGCGCAGGGAAGACCATGCTCGCGCGGCGATTGCCATCCATCCTTCCGCCGCTCGATGACGATGCCCTGCTGGAGGTCGTCGCCATCCACTCGGTGGGCGGGATCCTCGCGGCCGATCGTGCCCCGTCGCGCACCCCGCCCTTTCGTGCGCCACACCACACGATCTCCCTGCCGGGATTGATCGGAGGTGGCCCAGGTCCGCGGCCGGGAGAGGTCTCGCTCGCGCATCGCGGCGTGCTCTTTCTCGACGAGTTGCTCGAACTCCCACGCTACGTCCTCGACGCGATGCGACAACCGCTCGAGGATGCGCGTGTCACGATCGTGCGCGCCTCGCAGTCCGTGGTGTTCCCCGCACGATTCATGCTCGTGGGCGCGGCCAATCCCTGTCCCTGCGGCCACGATGGCGAACCTACCGGGCGCTGTCGCTGTGCGGCGGCGGAGATCCTGCGATACCGATCTCGGCTCTCGGGACCGCTCGCGGATCGCGTCGATCTCCATGTGCGTATCGGCGCGGTCGCCTTGGCCGCGCTCGGCCAGATGGCACAGGAGGAAACGTCGACAGAAATTCGCGCGCGTGTCGGCGCCGCGCGCGTACGACAACTTGCTCGCTACGAAGTACTCCCTGGCGTGCGCATGAACGGGGAGGCACCCGGCCGTTGGCTGCAGCAACACGGCGGACTCGCTCCCGAGGCCCGCACCCTCTTGGCGGAGGCCGCCGAGCGCCTCCGCCTCTCGGCGCGCGCGTTTCATCGCGCGCTGCGCGTCGCGCGCACGGTGGCGGATCTGGATGGTGCGGAGCGTATCGAGCCGAGTGCGGTCGCGGAGGCGCTGCTCTTCCGTGGCGCGGACTCGCCGTCGGGGTGAGGGGCGCGATATCATAGATATCGTGGCGTGGCGGTCTGGAAGCACGGGGCGCACAGGGGGGCCAAGCCGGGGCGCGCTGTGCACGGACCGGGGGCGCGGACGCTCAGCCCGTGAGCCGCGCTCGGCTGTGCGGAACCAAGCGCCGTGACGGACGTAGTGATGGGGGCTAGCTTACACTCTTCCATGACCACCACCGCTCTGTCCTCTTCTTCCGCCGCCCGCTCCGCCGCCCTCTCCGAGGCCCTCGGAGAGGGCGGCGGAGACGTCCTCGGAGAAGCCCTCGTGGCGCGCGAGCACTCCCTGCTCGCGTGGTGCCGCGCGCAGGGGTCCATCCTTGTCGGGTTCTCCGGCGGCGTGGACTCGGCGTATCTCGCCTGTGTGGTCCGCGAAGCGCTCGGTCCCGAGCGCACGCTGGCGGTGATTGGACGTAGCGCCTCGTATCCCGCGGTACAGTGGGAGACCGCACGACGGGTCGCCGATGCTTTCGGCATCCCCGTGCTGGAGGTCGACACCGACGAACTCGCGGACCCGCGCTATGCAGCGAATCCCACCAATCGCTGCTATTTCTGCAAGAGCGAGCTGTGGTCGCGCCTGCTTCCCGTGGCGCAGGCGCAGGGGTTCGCGGTGATTGTCGACGGCACCAATGCCGACGATCTGCATGAGCATCGCCCGGGGGCACAGGCGGCGCGAGAGGCTGGGGTGCAGTCGCCCCTCGCCGCGCTCGGCTTCACCAAGGCGGACATCCGTGCGCTCAGCAAGGCGCGTGGGCTGCCGACGTGGGCCCAGCCCTCGTCGCCCTGCTTGTCGTCGCGGCTCCCCTATGGCACCGCGGTGACGCCTGAGCGCTTGCAGCTGGTGGAGCGGGCCGAGGCGGGCATTCGCGCCCTCGGCGTCGTCGGCGACCTGCGCGTCCGATACTTCGGTGAGAAGGCCACCATTGAGATTGCCCGTGCGGAACTCCCGGCGTGGAGTGACGGCGAACCGCGGGCGCGTCTCGAGGCCGCCGTGCGCGCCGCCGGATTCACCGTGGTCGAACTCGATCCGCGCGGCTTCCGCTCGGGCGCCCTCAACGTCCTCGCCGGCATTCCGGAGAGCGCGTGATATTCGGGTGTTTTGGGCGCATCGGATGCGCCATCGTGCTTCTGATCCTCGGGGCCGTGGGTTGGCACTTCCGCGACCGGTGGTTGCCGGCCGTGAAGAAGAGGCTCGGCACGATCGAGGTGAAGAATCCGATCGCCCACGAGCCACCGTTGCGGTACACCATTCGGACCGCCGAGTCCGCGTGAGTCGCAAGGTGCTCATCGTCGACGACGAGGCCGGCATCCGCGCCGCGCTCGCGCAACTCCTCGAGTACGAGGGTTACGAGGTGCGGGCCGTCGCCAGTGGGCGCGAGGGACTCGCGACGTACGAGGCGTGGCGCCCGCAATTGGTCTTCCTCGACGTGAAGATGGCGGGGATCGACGGACTCGAGACACTGAAGCGCGTGCGCGCGCTCGATCCCGCCGCGATCGTCGTCATGATCTCCGGACACGCGACCATCAGCGATGCCGTGAGCGCCACGCAACTCGGCGCGTACGACATCCTCGAGAAGCCGCTCGATACCGACCGCATCCTCGTCACGCTGCGCAACGCGATCGGGCATCTGGATCTCCGCGAGGAGAATGCGCGGCTCCGCGAGACGGTGCAGCGCTCGGGCGAGATGGTCGGCGGCTCTGGGGCCGTGCGCGCGTTGGTGGAACAGATCAAGCGCGTTGCCACGACGCCGGCGCGCGTCCTGATCACTGGCGAGAATGGGACCGGCAAGGAACTCGTCGCGCGCGCCGTCCATGCACAGTCGACGCGCGCCAAGGGCGCATTCATCGAAGTCAATTGCGCGGCGATTCCCTCGGAGTTGATCGAGAGTGAGCTCTTCGGACACATGAAGGGTTCGTTCACGGGCGCCATCCAGGATCGCGCCGGGAAGTTCGAGCAGGCCGATGGTGGCACCCTGTTCCTTGATGAGATCGGCGACATGTCGCTCGCTGCGCAGGCGAAGGTCCTGCGCGTGCTCCAGGAAGGCGAGGTCACGCGGATCGGCGGCGCGAAGGTCCGCAAGGTGGATGTCCGCGTGCTCGCCGCGACCAACAAGAAGCTCGAGCACGAGATCGCCGAGGGGCGCTTTCGCGAGGACCTCTACTATCGGCTCAACGTCGTCCCGATCACCGTGCCGCCGTTGCGCGACCGGCGCGATGATGTCCCGATGCTCGTGCAGCATTTTCTCGAGCGCATCGGAAAGGAAAGCGGCCTGCCAGCGAAGGCCGTCGACGCGGACGCCATGGACCATCTCGTCTCGCTCGAGTGGCCCGGCAACATCCGCGAACTGCGGAACACGGTCGAACGCCTGTTGATCCTCTCGGCGGGCGCTCGTATCACGCGTGGGGATGTCGGGCGGCTTGCGGGCGTGCGAGCGGGTGATGGCGGCGCATCCATCGGCGCGCTCGAAGCGTTCGACACCTACGAGTCCTTCAAGCTCGCGGCGGAACGGGTGTTCCTGCTCGCCAAACTGCGTGAGCACGACTGGAATGTCGCCGAGACGGCGCGGGCGATCGATATGCCGCGGTCCAACCTGTACAAGAAGATTGAGCGCCACGCGTTGGCGCGGGGGCAAGGATGACCGATCGCGATTGGGACGCGGAACTCCGCAAGATCGACCAAGAGATGGCGAAGGCCGCGAGTCGGCCGGCCCCTGCGCCGTCTTCCGCGCCCGCCGCCGCGCCGATGCGAAGCCCAATGAGTATCCCCAACAATGTCCCGGTCGGCGCACCCTTCGGCACCGCCCCAGCGACCAGCAACTTCGGCGTCTACGCCCGCCTGACACTCGCCGTCGTCCTCGGCGTGGCCATCATCTTCTGGCCCTATGTTGCCCGCTGCGGCCTGGGACTCGCCGCCTATCTCGGCGCGGTCGCCGCCGTGGTGATCAGCGGCGCGTGGTCCGCGATCTGGACCTTCCGGCATCGGGCCGCGCGCGCGCACCTGCTCTCGCTCCTGCTCGTGCTGTGGGGCCTCGTGCTCGCGGGGCTCGATGTGCTGCCGCGAATCGGCTATGCCAAGCCGACCGTGGAGCATCCGGCCTCGTGGAACTGCGCCTGACGCCCGCGGCAGGGTAAATTGCGCGGATGAAGACTTTCCATAATTACATCGCCGGGGCGTGGGTCGAGCCGTCCACGGGCAAGTATCAGGACAACACGAATCCCGCCGACACGAGCGATGTGATCGGGCGGTTCCCGCTCTCCGGCGCGGCCGATGTCGCCCGCGCGGTCGAGTCTGCGCAGCGCGGCTTCGAACTCTGGAAGCGCACGCCGGCGCCCGCCCGTGGTGACGTGCTCCGTCGCGTCGGCGAGATCATGATCGCGCGCAAGGAAGAACTCGCCGATCTCATGACCCGCGAGATGGGGAAGCCGCTCGCCGAGACGCGTGGCGATGTGCAGGAAGGCATCGACACCGCCTTCTACGCCGCGACCGAAGGACGTCGCCTCTTCGGCCACACGGTACCGAGTGAACTCCGGAACAAGTGGGCGATGTCCTTTCGTCGCCCAATCGGCGTGGCCGGCATCATCACGCCGTTCAACTTCCCGCTCGCGATTCCCACCTGGAAGATCTTCCCGGCGCTCGTCTGCGGAAATGCCGTCGTCTTCAAGCCCGGCGAGGATGTGCCGCACACGGGACACGTGTTCGTCGAGATCCTCCTCGAAGCGGGACTCCCGCCCGAGGTGATCCAACTCGTGCATGGCGATGGCACCGCTGGTGCGGCGATCGTCGAGCACCCGGGAATCGCCCTCGTCTCCTTCACGGGCTCGACCGACACCGGTAGCAAGGTCGGCGAGACGTGCGGACGCATGCACAAGCGACTCTCGCTCGAGATGGGCGGCAAGAACGCACAGATCGTTCTCGATGACGC
>Ga0163149_10008644_pt1 | contig 10008 bp, 13 predicted proteins | sample OliLakLV19MP5G1_FD_148604 | JGI IMG/M metagenome (GOLD analysis project Ga0163149, IMG submission 148604) | Freshwater microbial mat bacterial communities from Lake Vanda, McMurdo Dry Valleys, Antarctica - Oligotrophic Lake LV.19.MP5.G1 | ecosystem: Environmental > Aquatic > Freshwater > Lake >...
CCTCGTGCTGAAAGGCTTTGTGGGAGAGAGGGATGATAGGGGAAACCCGATCACCGAGGGGCTTGCGTCAGTCCTGAACTGGGGAGACGTAACCATCATCTCGGCTTTGCGTGGACGTGGCAAAAGTACTATCGCGGGGATGCTGGCAGAATACAACGCATGGGTTTTGAAATTCGATGTTCTGTTCATCCATCTGGAGACAGATCACCGTGAGATGGAAATCCGTACTATCGCTAGAAACTGTATTGTCCCTGCAAAGTATCTCCGCACTCAGCCTGTGACAAAGAACGAGCGCCTCGTGAAGAAGATAAATAACTTCTTTGAGTGGCGCGAATCCCGCGAAGGCAAGATTGAATATTGCTTCTGCCCCGGATGGGATATTTACCGCGTCGAGGCAGCAATCCGCGCAGCTCGTATGCGCTCAGAAGCTCGCGGTAAGGAATTGGTCGTCTTCATCGACTATCTGGGCAAGCTGGATGAGCGTCTCGAAGGTGAAAATTCAGCCCACTTGCTCAAGCAAATCTCGGCGCGGGTAAAGAATATCACCCAGTCCGAGAACAACAAATCCCCAGTCCATACGTTCCTGTTCTCTCAGGAGACTCAGAACATCAACACAGGTAAGGCGTATACCTTTGGATCGCAGGCCGTAATTGATAGCTGCCAGCTTTACATCAGTATGCAGCGCGAAGAAAACGCCCCAAGCAACCTTGTGCTGCCGGATAAAGACTTTTTAGGCGGCGTCCGATGGCTGCATCGGGCAGGCGGGATTCATTCCAGTGTGGCGTTCAAAGTCCTCAAGGCTAATGGCGAAGCTACCGGCGTAACACATGCCACGCTGGAAGGCGCGATGTACCGCATGATGGAGCCGGTATCGGTAGGAGATGAGGTCGATTAGACGCAGAGGGTGGCTAATCAGGCCATCCATTTCCTAATACAATAAGGTTAATAGGAGACAGCCATGAAAGACGTCCTACAGACCGTTATCGCCTCGCTTGATGAACGCTCCGGCAATGGAGCGTTATTTTTGCGTGAAGTAAAGAGCGAACTCCGCACCGTGCGGACAGCGAAAGGCTTTGCTATTTCGATGCAGACCATCGCGCCGAAAAGACCGCAGCGCCTCGCCCTGCTCACCTTCTTATTCAGCCGCGAAATCACATCCACTTACGATCTCAAGTTCACAGAGATCAAAGCGTTTAACGCGCTCATGAGCGTTGCAAGGGCTGAATTTACCGACTACCTAAAGGAGACACTGACCAATGAGTGCGTTTGACGACTTCGTAAAAGACCTTGATATGGACGGGGTTAATGGCGTCTCATGCGCCATTATCCACCCGATAATTGACGAATTTCTCTGCAACGCCACGCCCGACACAATACAGGCCGAACTAACGGATGTTCAGCGTCAAATCCGCACCTGCCTCACCACTGAATCGCTTCCGATGCTTGTATCGGCACTAGAGCCTTTGACGGGAATAGATGGCGAGAAGATAGGATTTATCGCCACGACTGACGACATCAAGGCAATACTTGGCTACGCCATGACAATAGCTTGGGTTCTGGGTGAATACTTGGAGGCGAAATTTCAATGAAGGGTAAAGACCTGTACGAATATCGGGCGTCGATCAAATGGGAAGTCCTCGTTGAGAAAGAAGGTAAGTGCGACCTCTGCGGTACAGGGCGCGGTGACGACCTTCACGAGATCATCAATCGGGGCCGGACGGTTGGCAACGATGAGGCGCGAGTGCTGTCATTCAATAGGCATATCTGCTCGCTGCTCTGCCGTGATTGCCATGAGAAGGCTCACAATCCCAATGCTGCCGAAAAACTGCTGAAGCGTAACATCGCATTTTACGGCTACGAGGCGGTTAAGGCCGCGTGGGATGCCACTATGGGCGCTATGCGTTATCCGCCGGATATGGAGTTCCCAGAGAAGGAAAATACTGGGTCTAGCCCTTGGGACTACAAGATTGAAACCCAAGTAGAGGAACTCAGAGCGTTGCGAGAGTTCTATCATTCTATGACGGGCGTTGACGCAATCAGTCCGTTGATTGACGACCTTTTTGCCGATGGGAAATACGCCGAAGGAGCAAAGATTCAAGTTCTTGACTGGTCACTCAGCGCCTACTACGCCGCGAAAACACAGGAGATCACACATGATAATTGAACTAAGCCCGCTTATGAAACTCGCGCTGGAAACCGCCAGCGATAAGAAATACGGTAAAGGGTCAGCAATCAAGGCGATTACTGAATACGATGCACCTGAGCGAATCCCGTCAGGTAGTTTGACGCTGGATTTTGTGCTTGGCGGCGGTATCCCGCGAGGCAGAGTCACCATCTTTCGCGGCGAGGAATCTTTCGGCAAGTCCACACTCGCCACGATGGTGGCAGCTTATGTTACATCTCACCCAAACCAAATGAAAAAGGGCGGACTCGTCGTCTATATCGACGTCGAGAACACCTATGATCCCACATGGGCAGCGAAGCTAGGTCTTGATACGGGTCGTGTAGCTTTGATTCAGCCTAAGACTGGTGAACAAGCGCTCGATACCGTCCTGAGAATAGTCCGTGCCAATGTCGTAGACCTGATTATCTACGACTCTATCGCGGCAACTGCGCTTACACAGGTATTGCAAGGCGAGACGGGCGATAATCATGTCGGGTTACTGGCGCGAAAGTTAAGCCAGAACTTCTTTCCTGCGCTGATAGGCGACCTAAACAGGAGCGATACCGCGCTTTTGATGATTAACCAGACGCGGTTGCTCATCGGCGTCACGCATGGCGATCCAGAAAGCCAGCCGGGAGGTAAAGCGCCTAAGTTTTATGCTTCGATCAATATGAAGTTGAATAAACGTCCTCAACGTCTTCCAGAAGACCTAAAAAAGCCACAAGTCGGCATGGTTTTCAGTGTTCGGACGTCAAAGAACAAGACGGCGCAAGCGGGACGAACCGCCGAGATTACTCTGAGTGTCGTTCCGGGCAATTTTGGCGTGTCCATCGAACCGGAACTCGCAGCACTCGGCAAGGACTTGGGTGTTTTCCGCAATAAAGACGGGGAAATGCTTGGGACTGGGAACTGGTTTTTCGAGGGTGAGAAGGTTGCCAACGGCGCGGATGCTGTAGCTCTCGCGCTGGCAGAAGATGCGGAACTCTGTCACAGGGTAGAAACCGCTGTCCGTAAGGCTATTGCAGATGGTGTACAAGACGCTGTTGGAAGTATAATTGAGGAGGGCGATTCAGCGGAGGAAACGGAATGATTGATAGAGACGATCTCAAACGAGAGATACTGAAATTCTACGCAACGGGTGAAGACATGGGCGCACTCCGCGCTCATCTCGAAACCCTCCACGGCGCTGGCTTCATTAGCCGCCTAAACCTCAATCTAATCGTGCGCGAATTGGTTTCCGATGGTTTCCTTTTCCAGCGCGGCGGAACTCGGTCTGTTTATCGGACTCAGCGAAAAGGCCAAGAGTGGCTAGAGTCAGTACAGGCCGCCTAACAACAACCCAACAGTTAAGACCTAAACCCTGCTAACCACAGGGTTTTTTATTTCTACCGCATTATGCGGGAGGGTATCTGCCGCATTTACCGTGCGGATGCTTTAATTTGCCTATACACAAGGACACAACCATTCTCGTCATTCTCGTCATTCTCGTCATTCTCGTCATTCTCGTCATTCTCGTCATTCTCGTCATTCTCGTCATTCTCGTCATTCTCGTCATTCTCGTCATTCTCGTCATTCTCGTCATTCTCGTCGTTATCGCCCTGATCGTCGCTTCGCACAATGCCGAGGCTTCGCGTCAGCCCTGGGACTCAGAAGAAACACCTGAAGCAACGCCTTATATCATCACCAACTTGATTGGTCTGCCGGAAGCGACCAGCGAGTCAACCGTCGTACCCATCTTCCCGTTAATGGCAGTGACTCCGACACCGGTGTTAGTGTCGCCATTTCCTGATATGCCGGGATTTGTCGTTAACTCTCGCGCCGGTTGCCAGTCAATTGAAATCGGCATCGGCAACTGCCGTTAGGTAACACCGTCAGAAGAGGCAAAATGCCCCAGACAGCCCTTTTTAGCTGTTTTGTATACGCGACAGGATAAACAGCCATGAGTGAAGACAACAGCCAACGCGAACAGTTCCCATCAGGCGCTGTGCGTGATGGGCAAAGCAGCAAGCCGCGCTATGACCTAATCCCCCTGTACCTGCTGGAAGCCCTGCAACATTCTTTTGGTGGTGCTATGGCGAAAGCCGATACGAGCAACCCGCCCATCGTGGATGTTCCAGCGCTGGAAGATTGCGCCTTTGACCTCATCCCAGACGAGATGTTGTTTTGTCTGGGTCATTTGTTCAAGACAGGTTCAGACAAGTATTCGCCTCGCAATTGGGAGGCTGGTATGCCCTTCTCGCGGGGATACGCCTCGCTGCTGCGCCATCTGATTGCGTGGGCTTCTGGCGATACTACCGAGCGCCACATTGTGAATGTGGTCTGGAACGCTACAGTTTTACTTTGCTATGAAATCTGGGTCGACCAGGGGCGGTTGGATAAATCGCTTGCCGACGCGGGGCCACTAAAGTTCGATTTCGGTAACGAACAATGCCCTACGCCAGCGGCTAGACCGGATGTTATGCGCCGTATTCAGGACGTGCTACGTGACATTGACAAGGGAGACAGGTTTCGCTTGCCTCACATCAGGATATTCAAAGATGGCTCCGGCAGCGTATACGAAGGCGCAGAAGAAATCTTCGATTTTCACGGATTCGATGGCGACCCTGAAAACCCCAACGATTTCTTTTCAGCTTACCAGCTATGGTTAGAGGACTCGGAACTCTAAAAGTTTCCGCACAGTGCGGGGAAACGAATTTTCCGTGAATAAACACAGTGTATGCTTTCCGTAAACACTCTTATGGTATATTCTATGTATAACCTAACAGCAAAAAGAGGACACATGATCGAACTAATTTTAGGAATCCTGCTTCTGATTTCCGCTGCAGCGCAAGGCAACACTGAAACTGCTGTAGTTCCAGCCGCACCCGCCGCAGCAATTGAGACTGAGTTGGAGACAGTTCAAGCGCCTGATGTAATCACAGATATGTCACCTGAAACGCTTGCGGTTGCACCTGCGCCAGTTGCTCAAATTCAGACAAATATTGAAGCATGTGCCGAGGGATATGTTCGTGAGCCTGTCGACGCACCAAGCTGCACGGTTCTGGTAACACCAGAACCAACAGTAGAGGGTGTAGGACTGCCCGGAGTTCCCGGTGAATGTTTCCGGTTTCCCAATGGGGCGTGCGTTCCGTTTCCTCCTTTGCTCCCACCGGGAGTGCCAGAATCTACAATTCCCCCGCCGCCAGATTTCGGCGGGTGACAAACAAAAAGCCCGGTGATAAGCCGGGCTTTTTTATTTTCTTGGAGCGTTCTGGCTAGTCGATCACGAGAACCGATTCGATACCCCAATAATCTGTTACGCCGGGGTTATCTTGTGCAAAGATTTCAACCGTCCAAACGCCGCGATGCGGAGCGCACTCATCAGTCTCTGCACAGTGCGGAGATTAGACGATTAATGGCGCTTGGAGAAGACGCGAGGCTTTAATGAGCGTGGTCGCGCTAATCGGGATGGCTTTCCCGCCGCGTAACATACGCTGCCATTTCGTCCAGAGTGGATCATTAACGATGAACGTCTAACCGTCATAGCCTATAACAACAAGCCAGTGGTAGCCTTGATTTGCGCCACTTGCGAGATGTACCGGAAACATCAGGTCAGCATAATTGACCAGTAGGATGACAGGGCGCTGCGCGTCGAGAAGATCACGGAGCGTCTGGGCGAGGTCTTCCGTTGCGGTGTTGTAGAGACGGAGCGCGAGTCTTTCTCTAGCAGCCAGCGCGACAAGGTTTGCGGCTGTAGTCCTGCCCATAATGATCTTGCACAGATCTTTTACCCTTACACCCAATCCGACGCCGTAGTATCGAAACATCATGACTACGCCGGCCTGACCACAATCGAGGCCATCGGGAGAATCCGCGTCAAGCTGCGATACCCAAGTTACAGACAACTCAATCTTATTGGTGGAGTTCGGGACTTCGCGCATATAGGAAGCGGTGGAGTCGAGACGCCCAATTGCCGACCAGCCACGATCATGCTGCGCCCAGACGTAAACCCCATCGTCTGTAATGGTTTCTGGGTTGACCATCACGCGCTGGCCTAACATCAGGAAGCCGCTGACAGCAGTTGCCCAGATCGCAGGAGAAGAACGGATTTTTAATACAGGCGTGGTGACTTCGTAGATAACAGGAGCTTGCATGGAGAACCTCATGGGGATATTTGGAGATTCGTGATTCGGGGATGCGTTTAGTATATCATTAGGGCAATTCCGACATAAGAGGGGCGAGTTGACAAATGAGCAGACAAAGGGGGCGTTGACGGAAAATGGAAATCCATATACACTTTTGTATATACCCGTATACACCTCTATATAAAACGGGTTATTGAAAAATGTATACGCGGGAGAGAAAGCATGAAATTCGGACTAAAGACAGCCGTTGTACAAGCACCGCAAGAAAAGAAATCTCGCTTCAAAGAAGATACCGACTTCGCTACATGCGATTGGGGCAATCGCTACTACAAGCAAATGATAACTGGTAATCGCCCTTCTGTGACGATTACGGAAAACAGTGTTGTAGTTTTGCAGACCAGCACATGGGATCAGCATCGGGCGCAGTTCAAGAACTCGCCGGGGCGTTTTAAGAACACGGAAATTTTTGGGTTCTATCATCGCCGCCAGAAAGCTAATTCCTCATCTATGGAACTCGACCCGTCCAGCACGATCACTTATGTAGCAGTTGGTGAAAGTGCGAAGAATTATGGTCGCACGAAAAACATGACTGATGAAATCAAGTACGTGTATAACTCCTACTGGGGCGCGGTTGTTTGCTCCCAGTTGATTCGGCTTTTCCCAAACGGTAGCAACAACATTGTTCTAGCGTTGGCGCAGCCCACGAAGTCCTACGGGCAGCGTGAGATGATGGTTCACGCCACACTTGGTAAGCATAAAGTCGTTACAACCGATGGGCGCACAATCGACTTCAAAGTCGTCGAGGTTCTGCCCTGGGATGAGCCTGTCGGCGGAGTCATTCGCTGGACTGAGACCGAGGAATACCTCTACAACAAATACAGCTTATCCGCTGGCGATATGATCTTGGTTGTGGATATTGGCGGTGGGGTCTCCTCATTCACTCGTGTGCAGGTTGAGTATGACAATCTCAACAAAATGATGCTCATGCCCGTTTATGACCAGCAGCAAAGCCCATCCGTCCCGATGGGCATCCGTAACGTGATGGATAAATTCAAGGAACTTCTGAAATCAAGCCACCCGCGTTTCAGCACTTTGAAGGAAAAGGAAATCACTGACCGGATGTTAGAACAGGGCATCCGAGAGGGGAAAATTGATCTTAAGGGGCAACCTGTGGAGGTTCGTGAGCAGCTTCAGTTTGCAGAAGCCGAATTGCTGGACTTGATGGAAAATCGCTACCGCAACGACTTGGGTAACGGCGATCCATTTAAAGTAATCATCACAACCGGCGGTGGGATGCACACTTATCACAACCGCCTCAATACAGAATTGTTCGATCACGGCGCTGTCGAAAGCAGTGGCCCTCTGCTAAATATCCACTTAGCCAACCTTATAGGCGGGGATGAAATTTTCCGTCAATGGTTACAGCGTGAGGCACGTAAGAATGGCTAAAAGAACCAACAGGCAAGAAAAAGCGAAGTGGATGCCGGAAGGTATCCGCTCCGACGCTGGAAACACACGCCGTATCCAAGCTGTGTTGAACGGGAATCATGTCATAGAGCGTCCAGCGGTGAACGTTCTCGACTGGGCAAAGCAGCAAATGGATTCCACTGGGAAAAATCTGTCTGACCGTATAATCATACGTGAGGCCTTGACAGCATTAGGGGAGAAGTGGATGGAAGGATTTACACCCCCTGAGCCAGTACCAACCGTGCAACCGGCAACATTCTCCGACCTGAGCGACTTGGCGACGTTTATGGAGGGCATCGTTTCTGCCGCTGTTAATTCCATAGTTTCATCGCTTGACGGTGGCAACTATGTTAAAAGCGCGGACTGGGCAGCCAAGAAAGGCGAAATGAATGGTCGTGTTTCTGATGCCGTGAATGAGGCCATTAGCACCAACCACTTAAGCGGGGAATCCTACCGTATAGACGATGACGACGAGGACTAGAGCATGGGAAACCCTTTCAAGCGCGTGATTGACATACAGGAAGATGAGTTCGAGGCCAGTCTAATGCGGGACATAATAGAAAGAAGCAACCCGCAACGCATTGTAGCCGCAGCCAGAAAAGAAGAAGGATATGTCTACCTCCTTCACAATAAAAACGGAACATACAAGATCGGAGTAACTTCTAACTTGAATCAGCGGGTAGTATCCATTAATGCTACAAGCGAGTTCGGGGAAATGGATATTCTATTCGCCGCTATTATCAAGCGCCCGTATGACATAGAGCGCCTGCTGCAAGCGCATTTCCGCAAAAGTAAAGTGAGAGGAAAGAAGGATTGGTTTCAGCTAAATCTATCCCAAGCTAAAGCCTTCGTGGTTGCTCTTGGGTTATGCGGAGCCGCAGTTCTGGAAGTCGAGATTGATAACATGCAAGCCATTGAATGCTTGCCTGTCGAATCGCTCACAGTTCAAGAATCTCAGTTAGTTGACTATATGCGTAAGGGCGAGTTCGGGTTGGCGATGGAAATACTTGGCAGGATGGCAAAGGCCAACGCAGCCGACATAGCATACATCAAGTCCTTTTAGTTCCGCACGGTGCGGAGATTAGGCGAATTCCGAAGGGATAACGAAACTATAACGAATAATCTCTGAAAGTTTCTCCGAATCTGTAAAATGTTAGGTAATATAGATATATCAGTCAACAGTGCCTCAGCCAGCGTGATTAGGAGCCAAGCCATGACGGAAGTAAAAACTGTAGCCTATATTTTGGTGGGCAGTGAAGAAGATGTATTGAATAGAGGTTCATATCCTTTTACTCATGTCGTCAGTGGATACACCACTCGCGCCACCAAAGTAGCGGCAGGTCACACCCCAGAGGTCGTGTCTGCCGTCAAGTTAAACGCCGCTGCTCTACTGGACAAAGCATTGTCCAGCATGAGCGCGGAAGATCGCAGTAAGCTGCGCGTGTTCGTGGGTTACGACTTCGACCCCTATACGGAATTAGAAGCCGAGTATCACATCACCCGCCAGTTGCTTAAGGTCTTCGCCAAGTACGATGACCTTGATCTTCTGGTGATCCAGACAACAAAAGCCCTCGCTGCAATCGACTTCGCGCTCATGAAGACAATCCCTTACTTGTGGCTGTCCTACAAGATCGAGACAGACGATAAAAAAGTGGTGAAGCCGTTGGACTTTGACTATCGCCTCGGCGCGGTCACAACTGCTACTGAAACCTATGGTCTCAACACTCAGATTGTCGTTTCGCCGTGCCTTCCTTATACACGACGCTTCGCCAATTCGCTGCGGTCAGCAAAATGGTCACGACTGGTCATCACGCCAGAGGGTTACATTATTAAACCTCATGTCCACGACTTGTATATCGCGCTCCGGTGTACGATTCAGGGTCGCTCTGTAGGATGGGCAAACGAGTGTGGGATTTTGCCACGCGGTACATCGCTTCCATTACTCATCCAGTTAGCCTTTGGGTGGGATATAGAAGCAGCATGAAAAGCGCCCAACTTAAATTAACAGACCCAGAAGTGCGCCAGATTAAATTGATGCTGGCGCAGGGGGTGACAGTAGGAAAGATCACGGCGGCTTTTCCGGTTAGTAAAACAACAATCAGCCTGATTAAATCTGGCGCGAGATACGCGGGGATAAGATTGTGAAGGATCAGCTATGGGATAGGTATAACGCAAACGAGGGGGAATTATGAAACGATGTACCAAGTGTGGCGAAACAAAGCCAGCGACCACCGAGTTCTTTACGAGGGACGC
>Ga0163149_10008646_pt1 | contig 10006 bp, 17 predicted proteins | sample OliLakLV19MP5G1_FD_148604 | JGI IMG/M metagenome (GOLD analysis project Ga0163149, IMG submission 148604) | Freshwater microbial mat bacterial communities from Lake Vanda, McMurdo Dry Valleys, Antarctica - Oligotrophic Lake LV.19.MP5.G1 | ecosystem: Environmental > Aquatic > Freshwater > Lake >...
TACCTCGGCAGGAACGAGCTAACCAGCTTGCCTCCAGAGATTGAGCAGTTGGCAAACCTAACTGTCACCCGATAGGCAGATCACGATGTTTCGAGTAAATTTATTTTGAGGGCAGAAACATGACTGAGCAGGAGTTGATTCAAATCATTATTGAGGGGGCAAAGGACGGACTCACCAAGCTCGACCTCAGTGACAATCAGCTAACCAGCTTGCCCTCAGAGATTGGGCAGTTGGCAAACCTAGAGTGGCTCTACCTCGGTGACAATCAGCTAACCAGCTTGCCCACAGAGATTGGGCAGTTGACGGGGCTGACAGGGCTCTACCTGAGTGGCAATCGACTAACCAGCTTGCCCCCAGAGATTGAGCAGTTGACTGAACTGAGAACACTTGACCTCGGTGGCAATCGACTAACCAGCTTGCCCCCAGAGATTGAGCAGTTGACTGAACTGGAGTGGCTTGACCTCAATGGCAACAAACTAACCAGCTTGCCCCCAGAGATTGAGCAGTTGACTGAACTGAATCGGCTCTACCTCAGTGGCAACAAACTCACGTCTCTGCCCACAGAGATTGAGCGGTTAACCAAACTGAGAACACTTGACCTCGGTGGCAATCAGCTAACCAGCTTGCCCCCAGAGATTGAGCAGTTGGCAAACCTGGAATGGCTCTACCTCAATGGCAATCAGCTAACCGGCTTGCCCACAGAGATTGGGCGGTTAACCAAACTGAGAACCCTTGACCTCGGTGGCAATCGACTAACCGGCTTGCCCCCAGAGATTGGGCGGTTGGCAAACCTGGAATGGCTTCACCTCAATGGCAACAAACTAACCAGCTTGCCCCCAGAGATTGGGCGGTTAACCAAACTGAGAACCCTTGACCTCGGTGGCAATCGACTAACCGGCTTGCCCCCAGAGATTGAGCAGTTGGCAAACCTAACTGTCATCCAATAGGCAGATCACGATGTTTCGAGAAAACTTATTTTGAGGGCAGAAACATGACTGACCAAAAGCGCGGGCTTGCCCCTGGCTTCAGACATGGGGAAGGATAGCGCGGCTTTACACGCTGGAATCCAGCCACGACAGCAATTTCAGTAAGGGACTGATGGCTGCATTCGCCTCACTTGACATAGTAGTAAATTGGTGGTAAATTGGTTTTAAGAGGGCAGAGAAAACTTATTTTGAGGGCAACATGACTGAGCAAGAGTTGATTCAAATCATTATTGAGGGGGCGAAAGTCGGACTCACCAAGCTCGACCTCAGTGGCAATCGACTAACCGGCTTGCCCCCAGAGATTGGGCAGTTGGCAAACCTGGAAACGCTCTACCTCAATGGCAACAAACTAACCAGCTTGCCCACAGAGATTGAGCAGTTGAGGGGGCTGACAACGCTCCGCCTCGGTGGCAATCGACTAACCAGACTGCCCCCAGAGATTGGGCAGTTGACGGGGCTGACAGGGCTTCACCTGAGTGGCAATCGACTAACAGGCTTGCCCCCAGAGATTGGGCGGTTAACCAAGCTGAGAACACTTGACCTCAGTGGCAATCGACTAACCGGACTGCCCCCAGAGATTGGGCAGTTGACCAAACTGGAGTGGCTCTACCTCGGTAGGAACGAGCTAACCAGCTTGCCCCCAGAGATTGGGCAGTTGACGGGGCTGAAAGGACTTGACCTTGATCACAACAAACTAACCAGTTTGCCCACAGAGATTGGGCAGTTGACGGGGCTGACAGGACTTTACCTCAGTGGCAATAAACTAACCGGCTTGCCCACAGAGATTGGGCAGTTGGCAAACCTGGAAACGCTCGACCTGAGTGGGAACGAGCTAACCGGCTTGCCCACAGAGATTGAGCAGTTGACCAAACTGGGGTGGCTTGACCTCAGTGGCAATAAACTAACCGGCTTGCCCACAGAGATTGGGCAGTTGGCAAACCTAACTGTCATCCAATAGGCAGATCACGATGTTTCGAGTAAATTTATGAGGGCAACATGACTGAGCAAGAGTTGATTCAAATCATTATTGAGGGGGCGAAAGTCGGACTCACCAAGCTCCACCTCGGTGGCAATCGACTAACCAGACTGCCCCCAGAGATTGGGCAGTTGGCAAACCTAGAGTGGCTCTACCTGAGTTGGAACAAACTAACCAGACTGCCCCCAGAGATTGGGCAGTTGGCAAACCTAGAGTGGCTCTACCTGAGTGGGAACGAGCTAACCAGCTTGCCCACAGAGATTGGGCGGTTGACTGAACTGAGAACGCTTCACCTCAGTGACAATCAGCTAACCAGCTTGCCCCCAGAGATTGGGCAGTTGACGGGGCTGAAAAGGGCGCGGCTGTAGAGCGTCGGGATGAGAAAACTGTCAATCGATGGGGTTCAGTACCCCATCGATTGACAGTTCTCTCAGCAACTCACGAATAACGTCATTCTGCGTTCGGCTCGTCAATTCGCAAAACTTCTCAAGATGCTCCTTTTCTCGTTCGGGCAACCTAATACTGATCTGATTCATGGTAGCAAATCCATAGCGATGTGCTATGATGATAGCATGAGAACGACAAAAAGCCCCCGACGTATACCATGCCATCGGGGGCCTTACCAAACAACTAAGGTTAATTATGCCACAGATTTTAGACACTCGCCACACGACCGCAGATATAGCCGCAGAAGACGATCGATGCTCTCGACTGCCAGACGAACCGATCGCGCCCTTGGTATGCAGGCAATGCAATCACTTCAACCCCTCAAGATCCGATCGCAGTTGGGGATTGTGTCACGGCTCTCTATGGGTTGGATCGGCCGCACCGGCTTGTCCAGATGTTTCTATCATCGAGGAATTTTAATATGAAAGCACAAGATTTATGTTTCTGGCTACAAGGTTATTTTGAATTGGCTAGTCCTCCCTGCCTGTCAGAGCATCAGGTCGAAACCATTAAGAATCACATCAAAATGGTGGCGGTTCACGATCCTGGGAATGATGGGCGATCGCGCCAATTCTGCGAATGGCTGAATGCCACCCTCACCATTTCTCGCCAGGGCAATATGTCACCAGCTTTTGTTGCTTGCATCGCAAAAGCATTGGGCGATGTATTCTTGCACGAAATCGATCCTAGCTACCCACCTGAGCAGCAACAGGAATTGAATCAAGCTCATCAGGGCGGGGCGATTCCTTCCCCTATCACGTGGGAAATGCAACCAGGTCAAAGGTGCTAAGAAGGGTTGATCTGCACGCGATCGCTGCTCGGAGAAGGAGGGCGATCGCATTTCTGAAAAACTATAAGGAAGGAAGCCATGAAGTGGGGAACTGCTGACCTAATCGAATCAAGAATTAAAATCGCCAAAGTTCTTGAGGGTGTCGAAATCATCAGGGACATTCTGCGGATCTCTGACAATGAAAGCAAAATGTCTGACCTGCTTGTGTCTATTTGTGCCTTGCTGGATGAGGCGATCGATATGTGTAAAGATTTTCCTTCTGCGGAATTAGGGGAGTCCGAGAGAGGGCTAGCCACCACATCGGTGGACGAGGGAGAATCATGACAAACGTGACGACCGGCTTGTCCAGATGTTTCTATCATCGAGGAATTTTAATATGACGTGGGGAACTGCTGACCTAATCGAATCAAGAATTAAAATCGCCAAAGTTCTTGGAGATGTCGAAATCATCAGGACAGTTCTGCGGATCTCTGACAATGAAAGCAAGATGTCTGACCTGCTTGTGTCTATTTGTGCCTTGCTGGATGAGGCGATCGATATGTGTAAAGATTTTCCTTCTGCGGAATTAGGGGAGTCCGAGAGAGGGCTAGCCACCACATCGGTGGACGAGGCATTCATAAATGCCGAAGGAGAATCATGACAAACCTCAAACCGCCCCTCAAATGGGCAGGAGGTAAGCGGTGGCTAGTCCCGACGCTGAAGCCGTTGTGGGAACATCACAAGCACCGCCGCCTAGTTGAGCCATTCGTCGGTGGCATGGCTGTTAGTTTAGGGTTGAATCCTGCCCAAGCATTGCTGAACGACATTAACCTGCAACTGATTAATTTTTATCGTTGGCTGTGGAAAGGTTTGGAAATTACGATCCCAATGGAGAACGATCAAGATCTGTATTATGCCCATCGCGATCGATTCAACCATTTGATCGCAGAGGGCACAGGCAGCGCCGAAGTCGCACAGCTCTTCTACTACCTGAATCGCACGGGCTTTAATGGACTGTGTAGATTCAACAAGAAGGGTGGCTATAACGTACCATTTGGAAAGTATAAAAGCATCTCCTATAATACCCCCGACCTGGATAATTATAGGTATGTCTCATCATTTTGGGAGTTTTCCTGTTGCGATTTTGAGTGGTTGGATATATCCAAAAACGACTTCATCTATGCCGACCCGCCCTACGACACAGAGTTCACCCAATACAGCTCAACACCCTTTTTATGGGATGAGCAAGTAAGGCTAGCATCTTGGTTGGCAGCGCGATCGGTGCCCGTTGTTGCCTCAAACCAAGCAACCGATCGCATCTTAGATTTATATGAGGGGCTAGGTTTTGCCATCACGATCGTAGATGCCCCGCGTCGTATATCATGCAATGGCGATCGGACTCCAGCTAAAGAAATGCTAGCCACACTAAATTTATAGGAGTATATATGTTGACTGATGAAAGAGGTTCGGGGCGATGACAACCAGTGACAACCAGGAATCCTTGGCGCTAGCGCTTACGTTTTAAGATTTATGCCAATTTAAGATTTATGTCAAACAATAAAAATTTACGTACTGCTAAGGCAGTTAAGAACGATGAATTTTATACACGGTTGGTTGATATAGAAAAAGAGCTACTGCATTATGTTGCACATTTTAAAGATAAAATCGTCTTTTGTAATTGCGACGACCCGCGCACAAGCAGCTTCTTTAAATATTTTGTTTTAAAATTCAAAGACTTGGGTTTAAAAAAACTTATCGCAAGTTGTTTTATTGACGGTGGTCAAGGTGTTTTTATTGACTATACCGGCTGCGAAGCGGTTACCGGAATACCCCGCAAAGATGAATTAACCTATCAAACTTTTAAAGGAGACGGTGATTTTAGAAGCGATGAAGTTGTTGTTCTTTTAAAGCAAGCTGACGTTATCGTAACGAATCCTCCATTCTCTCTGTTTAGAGATCTCATAGCACAACTTGATTTTTACGACAAAAAGTTTTTAGTGATTGGAAGTATACAGGCAGTCGCATATAAAGAAGTTTTTAGATTAATCAGAGCTAATAAACTTTGGCTTGGTGTGCATAGTGAAAGTAAAACGTATATAAGACCCGATAGAACCACACAACCTGTTAGCACTTATTGGTTTACAAATTTAACACACAACAAACGCAACAAATTTTTGAAGTTGCATAAAGAATACAACAGCGAAGATTATCCAAAATACTATAATCGTAATGCAATTAATATAGATAAAATTGCTGAAATACCTTGTGATTATTTTGGCGCGATGGGTGTTCCAATTACCTTTTTGACAAATTTCAACCCTATGCAATTTGAAATCATTGGGGACATTCAAGACGGTATTATATATGCTGTTTATAAAATTGGAAATTATGAAACGTATAATAAGCCAGTTTTAAAAAGGAGAGAAGTTTATCGCAGAATTTTAATAAAACGTAAATAATAAAAAAGCTTAAAATTGCAAACACGTTTGAGGAGGGCGATGACAATGGCTAGACGACACGCGAACTGCTGGCGGCAAATTACTGATGAGACAATTGATGATGACATCCGAACTCATCAAGTCAGAGTGACGAAAAAACATGGTGCAAATTTCTCTAGCTCTCACGAATTGTGGGCAGTCTTATTTGAAGAATTAGACGAATTCTGGGATTCGGTCAAAAAAGACGATCCCGACCCTCAAGAATTAGTCGATCTCATTGTTGCCGCTCGACTGGGACTCCTTTGGCTTTGCGAACGAGGGCGCAACGAAAGCCAAGAAATGAAAGAGGGAGGCGATCGCAATACTTACTTGACATAGTAGTAAATCGGTGGTAAATTGGTTTTAAGAGGGCAGAGAAAACCATTATCCGCTCTGCAATAAATCAAATGGCTAACTACAAACAGGAGCACGGTTACATTTTTGGTGAGATTATCAAGTTCTTGAAGGAGTCCAACCTCACACAGCGCGAATTTGTTCTTTCACTTAGTCAAATGCTCTTAAATTCTGGCTTCCATCAGTACCACGGCTACCGCCTGGCTTGGGGCGGTGGTAGCCCTGAGAACCCTTCTTCAGGGTACCCAGATGGGGTGGCCCTGGACTGGCAGCTTTACCGCTTAATAAACGGTAAAGCCGAACTCTTACTTGAGGGGGCGTTACCCTCCAATTGGTGGGAGATTGATCAAGATGATCGTCATCATCTTGTAGAAGAAAAGATCCGAGACGATCATTGGGAGGCAAGCGCAGCGTGACAGGCATCCTCTGGCTAGCACCGCGATCACCGATCGCGGTGCTAGCCCGGTACGAGAACGCCCAAGCCCAACATCTGATGTTGGCTTATGGGATAGAGCGATCGCCCCATATCGTTGGGCTATCGGTGACGATCGCCGTTATCAATGAAGCCTACGACGGCGAGGTGCAAGCTCTCAGAGCGATTCTACCTTCCTGGCTACCTTGCCAGAACCAGAACCCACACATCACCATCTCGTGGGTTGATGGCTCAGCACCCGTCAGATCAAACCTCATGCTAGAGGGTGAGCATAGAGAGGAGCCGTTTGAGGCGATCGTGCATTGCATGGTCGAGTTTGTCGAATGGGGTTCTAAGCCTAGCCAAAAAAAAACTTGGAGAGATCGCCCGCTGCAACAATGTCAGCACATCTGGAAGACGGGTGGGCAAGCGGGGCAGCAGTGCTCAGAGCTAACCCGACGATCGCCTAGGTACTGCACAAAGCATCGGCCATAAGAAGCCAAAACGGGCCGGATTACTCCGGCCCGTCAATCCGTGCTAAAGGTTATCTGAAAGAACAGATCGTCACCACCGCCGAGCCAAGTAAATGTCCCTGTACTATTGATGGCGACCGACGTGTGACTGGCACCACCTCGAACACTAATAACTAGATTGTCGATCGGGCGAAAACCGGTTGGCATGGTGAAAATAATCTCCCCAACGGACTTGGCGCTAACTTTGGAAACAGCCCCGCGAACTTCGACTATGTTCCCCGTGATTTTGCGATATTTTGCAACGGAAAAACCAAAGCCGGTGATATTAGCCCAAGAGTTTACTAGGGTAGCATTCTGCCAAGCTTCGCCGATAATCCCTTGTCTCATAGGTTAACCTTGAATAACCGCCGTATAAGTTCCTGTAAATCCTGGGACAAACGAGGTTAGGTCAACCGCGATCGTCGTGGCTGAGAAGGTAATATTGTCAGGGCCAATAACTAAGTTTGTGTTGTCTATAATTTTCACAGAGTCGAATCGCTGCCCTAGTCCATGCGTCAACGTCAAAACCCCAAAAACAAGATCGGCAATGGTAAAAGCCTGTCGGTAGGTTCGGGCGACAGAAATTTCAGCCCCAGCAATCCCTATTTTCCAAGCATCATTGGTTTCATCCCACAGAACCGATGCCGATGCCGAAGCGCCGCGCCGTACTTGGATGCCGCCGTCCTCGGTTGGGGTGCCAGAGGAAACGTTGTTGTTGAGAACGATGATGTTATCATCGATCGTCAACGTCTCAGAGTTGATCGTCGTCGTTCCTGAGATCGTCGTCGTTCCTGAGACTGTCAGGTTGCGAACAATCAGATCAGCATCAGCATTGTCCGCTAGGTTGCGTAGCTGTAATACACCGCTAGCAACTCTGAGTCGCACTCCTGTCCCGCCGGAGTTGATCGCAAAACTAGCCTGCGTTGTTCCCGTGTCAGTGTTTTGCGTGTGAGCAGAGATAAGTCGGCTGTCATTCCCAGCGGCGATTGTGTTGCTACCCGTTCCCACCAGTGCTGACAGATCAGTATAGGCCAGGGCGCGAAACGTCGGCGGGTTTGTCCCCCCACTGCTTGACCCAGCTAGGAAGGTGTTGGGAAGTACATCCGATAGAACAAACGAGAGTGCGGGCGTGGTGCTAGCAGTGGCGACGCTGGTTGTGAATAGGGGTGATAGGTTGCCACTGCTGAAGCTGGTCACGCTTCCGCTGCCGCCGATCGCCTGTCTGCCCATGTTCCCGCTAGAGTCGATCGTCAGCGCCTCCGTGCCAGAGGAGGGGAGGGACGTTAGCAGGTTGATATAAAAACTGACACTAGGGTTACTGCTCAGTCGCAATCCAACATACAAAGCTGTGGCATTACTGGTAAAAAACCGAATACCCACCCCCAGAAATTCCCGCAAACCTTCCTTCATTGCTATGCTCCTATGTTGCGATGCTGATTGTGTAAGTGCCCTGCAAGGGCATGAAGCTGGAGAGGGCGATGGCGACAATGTCTACGGTCAGCACCTCAATCCGGTCAGCGCCGATCTCCTCTCCAGAATCATCCCAAATTTTTACGCCGCTGGGGAAACTTCCAAGCCCATGGATGACGGGCAATATGCCTGCAATGCTCAGATCTGCCTGAGTAAAGACGCGTTCATAGTTGGTTATGCCGCCCCCACCGCTTGTTCCTGTTGCCCCTTGGATGCCGATCGCCCCTTGGATGCCGATCGTCCCCAGTCCCAGCGTGATTGTCTGCTCAGTGATTGTCAGTTGAGGGCGATTGATGATTATTCGCAGGTCTGTCAAGGGGTTATTCTCCCATCAACTAGCAGTCCAATTTTGCCCGTAGGATAGCTGATGTCACCGTTGGGGGCTGTCAATTTTACATCGAAGTTATAACCAGGATGTCCCGGAATCAGCAGCGCCGTCACGCCCGCCCCCAACAATAACGTCAGTGTCCCCATCAGTCCCGTCGCTGGATTCATCACAAGTCCGACCGTGAGAGGATAAGTCATCGTCGGATCGCCAATATCCTCCAATTCCGCCGCGAACGCATACCCAGTCAGATCCCAAGGTGTGATGATGGGTATGCGAAGGGTCGCCCCCTGGGTGACTGTGATCTGATTCGGCATTGGCATCGGCTAGCATTGCCCCTATTGTATCCGTAGCGGGGATAAAAGCCCCGAGAAAAGCGCTGCGGATGTGCCATAATTGCCATAACCAAATTCTCTGTTGCCCCGATCGTATGAGAGCGATCGGGGCTTCTTTTTATGTTCTTCCGCTAGTTGCCACACTTGCCCCTAGCGAACCGATCGCAGTCCCGATCGGTAGCGACTGCCCAACCGCTAACCCAGTGTTAGTGATCGATTGAGCGGTTATCGTCCCACCACCGATCGTTTGCATCTCCACGCCCCTGTATGTTGTCCGCGTCACGATGCCCGCTGGGTTGCCATAGGATGCAGGAGCAGCGCGATCGGCGTGTTCGATCCGATTTTGCTCTAGGTATTGATTTGTAAGTTGGCCGATGTTGATTACTGCCATGATTCAATCTGCCTGTAATAGCTAAAAATACCGCCCCGGTCGTAACAAAACAATTGAATTTCCTCTAAAAACACCACTCACGTCGTTCAGGAACATAACAACGTCGCGTCGATCGACGTTTAAAAAAATCTCGCTGACTGCGAATTCGGGTTGGGTAATGTCTACCAAGGAGAAGTCATCGTAGAATTCCCCTGAGTTAATGTCTGCAAAGTAGAATTCCCCACTATCGTCTACGGGTTTTAATCCTGCACTAAGTGAGTTGTTTTGGGGTATCAATTCGGGCTTGTGAAAAAGAGAGAAAGAGGAAATGACTCTCCGTATTCCAAGAAGCCTTAGCAGCGTCGTCCCAACGCCGCTATCGATCCCAAGAAAATCACCTATAGTAACTCCCTGCAAAATTACAATATTTCGCCTTGCTATCGACGTAAGGGCTGCGATTTCTTCTTCTTGAAGTTGATCACCATTAGCAAATAACAATGGCAGATAGAACAAACCTCTGACTCTTGCGGCTTCTGTCAGCAGATTTATGGGCACAACTTCAATATTGTTTGC
>Ga0163149_10008656_pt1 | contig 10001 bp, 10 predicted proteins | sample OliLakLV19MP5G1_FD_148604 | JGI IMG/M metagenome (GOLD analysis project Ga0163149, IMG submission 148604) | Freshwater microbial mat bacterial communities from Lake Vanda, McMurdo Dry Valleys, Antarctica - Oligotrophic Lake LV.19.MP5.G1 | ecosystem: Environmental > Aquatic > Freshwater > Lake >...
TTATCTCTTGCAGGTTTACGGTCTTCAAATCGAAATCTATTGCCGGAGTTTTCTTGGACTTCTCTTCATTGACATGGATGCTCTTTACGTTCGATGATTTGTTCATTGGTTGATCCTCTTGAATTGGGTTCTGGTGTTGCAACCGAAACCATACCAGGCTAGTCCTGGAGGGGATCACCAAACTTTTCAACTAAACTCGGGACAAGGCCCTGTTCAAAACGTATAGTATTAAGTGGAAGTTGTTCAGGGGAACTATTTATGGCAGTCAAAGATTTGGAGCGTTTCGGCGCGGCTAGTGGGCTCGACCTCTCCACTATGAAGGATATCTCGCCCACTGGGTCAGTGCTCAGCATCTACACCATGCTGGTGCCCGGGTCCGAGGCTATGAGCACCTGGAAGACGCTGAAAAGTGCTGCGAATGAAACAGCTTATTGGCCGGTAATAGCAGGCAGTCCTGCTGAATTCAAAGCGCGAGACTTGCAATTGCTGCTGGAAAAACTGCACGATATACCAAAATTTATTCAGCAAGGTCAGGACTTAAACATCAGCGATTGGCTGGATAAAGCTATGTCGAAAGTCGACTTTCTGGAGCAAGTAGTCGATTCCGAAACTGGAATTGCTATGCATGCTGCGCTGGAAACCTACTCCAACGACGTTTCAATAGCAGGATTACAAAGATTCGAAGAGACGGCGAAAGGTCTCGGAGTCAATCCAGAGGGATGGCTCGGTGGTGAGTACACTTGTTTGCATTGCCCCGAGGTCCAGGTCAAACCGAATGCCGAAGACGATTTGATCGGGTACAAAAATATTCTTACGAATCAGCCTTACGATCAAGTTGTGATGCTTCTGGTGCCTACAAAGACACCATGGGAGGTGGCAGCCTTCCTCAACCTCGGCTACGGCAACCAGTTGCACGAACCCCATGAACACTTTGCTATCCACAAGTTCTGGAACGAAAATTACGGAGCAGAAATCATCACCTCCACCAATGACACCGTTGAGATGATAATTTCGCGTCCTCCGCAATCGGCTGAGGAAGCACAAACACTTGCGCAACAGCAATTTGTTTATGCGCCCGACATTGTCAATCACGGCACTGGAAAGACTTCAGCCCTGGCTTCGCAACTCCTGAACGGACGGAGCTGGTACTTCTGGTGGGACTAAACGTAAGAGCTGATCGACTTGCCGGATGGATGGTCATGTCCAGCAAGCCTTCCGCCCCCAATACAAAGCGTGACTAAGATGAATTCGCGGATTTAAATACTCGATAAGTCTCTGCGCAACAAATTATTCCCTGAGTCAAACACAGTATTCTCAGCGCCCAGAGCGGGCTGTCGACGAACAGACACAATGACACAGTCAAATACCACTGCGCTTCTTCGAACAAAAAGAATCGCATGTTTCTGTGAAAAAAATCGTTGCCCGCTAGCGTTTTCGATGTCTCAATCGATAACTCTGATTTTGCCAGGAAACGAAGATAAGGTTGGTAGCAGATAAACAATAGAGCGAGAAAACCTGTCACCGTGCTCGACATCGAATGCACATGCTCGGTTGACGCTACTGTGAGTGCAATAATGATCATTGGAAATTTCACGAAGTCAGACCACTTATCGAGAAAAGATCCAAACTCAGACGAAACACCTCGATATCGAGCCAGCTGTCCGTCCATGCAATCCAATATATATGCGACTTGCAACAAGATCGCTGCAGCTATATGAGCTCCATAAACTATCAAGCCAGCAGTCATTATTGTGAGAACAAACGATGCCATCGTCAGCCGATTGGGAGTCAGGAACTTCCAGTCTGCCACCACATGCAGTGCCGCGTTTGCGACCGGTGTCGCGAAAACGCGAGACCACCACTCTTCACGTGGCTTGAATGTTTCCTCTAATCGTTTCTTTCTTTCAGAATAAGTCACTTTCAGAAACCGTTATTTTTCCATAGGTTTTAGAAGTTCCGCGTGCTGTTCAAGATAGATTTGATTACCTCTTTGCCAGGCGCGCACCGAACCATAGTACAACTGGCTCAATGCGAAAATCCACAGCATTGGCAGAAGCTGGTTTATGACTAGCGCAAATGAAATCATGAAGACGAAAACGGCTTCGTTGAACAAGAAAAATTTACGCTGTTCACCGATGAACCACTGGAAATTCTTGAGAAAACCTGCTCCAGGACCAGCTTTTAGTGCTTCCTGTCCGCTGCTCGCGGCGTGTGAGGATGAATTCTCCAGATAGTTTTTGTCGTGTTCTATTTCGATAAAGATGGTCACGTATTTGACGTAAACGCGCAAATAATAAAAGCACACACCGGTAAATCCAAGTATCACTGGCGTCACACTTTGTGTTTGGTTAAAGCTGGCGTAGGACGCGGCCGCGAACCAAACAAACACTTTGACCTGGTCGGTGACCTTGTCGAAGTAGTTTCCGAAACGAGATGACGTGCCCCTGTACTTAGCCATCTGACCATCCATGCAATCAAGAACATGGCTAAAGTTGATCAAAAAAGCGGCGATGAAAAAATAGATCGGCTCTGCCGCCAGGATGCAAACGCCCGCTGCAAGCCCGGTCGCAAACGAGAGCGCCGTCAAACGGTTGGGCGTCAAAAATGGCCAGTCTACGACGACGAGATTGATCATTATTGCAATTGGTGAGGTTACAAACGACGACCACCACTCATCATTCTTGTTCTTTGTATCCCATAATTTTTGAAATTTTTCTTGCATACTGTTATTCGCTAAAACTAACTAGTCTGCGACAGCTCCCGCGAGTTCGCTCTGAGTATGCACTGCAGCCGCTCGTAATCTAAATGGTTATCGACTTCAGTCCAAAACCGACCGCCGACGTCCTTGTGATTGATCGTCAAACCTTCTTCGATGAACGAGTACAAAACACCTTCCCACCAATTGCGAAAGTCGCCGTTCTCGATCATTCGCTCGAGCCGTTTCCGGAAGGCTCTGATAAACGAACGATCTATCCGCACGATGCCAACGTACTCTCCATCAGTTTCCTGGTTGGTAAGCTTGTTGCCGGTACGAACGATCTTGCTGCCCGAGAATCCAAATCTGAAATCCGCAGTTTCAATTCGAGTGCAATCAGAAATCATCACTGCCGGCTTCACTTGCGCAAGCGCAATGTCGAGAATAGTCGGATCGTAATACAAATCGGCGTTGAGAAGAATGACATCGGTAGTCAGTTTCTCTCTAGCGAGCCACAGCGAAGCAATGCTATTCGTCACTTCGTAAAATGAATTGTGGAAGTAAGTCACCGGCTGTTTCAAATCCAATTTAATCGCATCAGATTTAAAGCCCGTCACCACGCTAATATCCGAAATCCCGCGACTCTTTAGAAGATCGACACTGCGACTAATAAGTGACTGCCCATCAGCCTTGATCAGGCACTTGGGGCGATTCTGGTTGAGGTCCAGAAGTCTTGAGCCGATGCCGGCCGCCATAATAATTGCTTTCATATGTGTTCCTCTAGTTTGTCATCGAGGTCGCTGGATTGCTGAGGCACTCGTCGAGTGCAGACAACAACGAACTCAAATCTTCGAGTGTCTGCGCGCCCATGTGCGCAACGCGAAACACTCTATGTCTGAGTTCGCCGGTATTCGGAGCGACGGTCATCTGATACGTCTTGTCGAGTTCGCTGACAATTTTTAGAGCATCGAATTTATCGCTGCTCAATGCTGTCATCGCGTTTGATTTTTGAACTGTCACCATCTGTAGTGGCAACGATTTTAGTCCGTCACGGAAGAAATCCGCGCGATCTTTGTGCTGTTGAATGATCTGTGGAAGGGTTTGTTCTTTGACATTTCGCAACCGCTCATGCAGTTGCCGCATCAGACAAATCGCCGGAGTGTATGGCAGTTGTCCACGCTCCTGGTTTCTGAAATAGTTTTCCAAATCGAAGTAGAGACTGCGGCATTTCTTCCCCACCAGTTTTTCGCGAGCGCGTTCTCCAACAGCAACGAATGAAAGACCTGGCGGCAGAGCCAAAGCTTTCTGTGAGGACAAAACAGCAACATCAACGTTCCATTCATCCATCAAAAACTGATCCGCGAGAATAGAACTGATTCCATCTACAACGTATAAAACTTTGTATTGACGTGTCAGTTTGCCAATGCGTTCTATATCTGACAAGAAACCTGTAGAAGTCTCATGAGCAGTGGCAAACAACGTGGAGAATCTTCCTTCCTTGAGTCGCATCTGCAGCTCATCCATGTCGAGCGACTGACCCGGTTCCAATCGAAATTCTTCATACGAGATTGAGTAAACATCGCACAAGTCGATCCATCTTTGACCGAAAGTGCCACAGTTTATAATCAACACTTTGCTCGCACTGTCGACGAAGTTGACCACTGTTGCTTCCATTGCGGCGGTTCCAGACGCGGAAAAAATCGCCACTTGTCCACTTGTTTGGAACACGTACTGCAAGTTCGCGAGAATTTCGAAAGTGAAATCTGAAAATTCTTGTGTTCGATTGTAAGGCGGCTGCTGCGCGCCGATCTGCAAGATGTGCTCGTCAATTGGAACAGGACCTGGTGTAAATAGCTTAGTGCGACCCATTCAAACTGCTCCAATCCCACTGGTGAACAGACAATTCTGTTCACTCGTAACAGTAGAATTTCATAGCAATCGGGTGATGCAAAAGATGATTCGCAACAGTTGGAAGAGTGCGTGAGTCTCTTCTTACGGCTCCAATAGTTCACTGCTTAGTACTTTTATTCTGCCAGATCGCGACAGTTAGTGTCAAATGTTCTAGTGTTCAATTATTTCACGAAGATTTCGGGCTGTCTGGGATCGTGAGTAGGAGCCATCTTTCGTGAGTGTTGTTGCGATTGTTAGACCTGTTCTGACCACATTGTTACGGTCCACTTCATGACTGTTCGTACGTGTTTTTATCATTCAGATGAAGCGTTTCAACTTCGTTTCAGCCGAAATTCGGAAAAACGGTAGCACCGCCTGTGGTGTCAAGAGGTGCTTGGGTCCGTTGAATGAGATTCTTCGCGACAGTGCGATCTGCAGAGCCAGTGAGCCTGAGCCAGTGAGCCTGAGCCGCCTGGCTCAGATTGGATGCTCTTTCTTCAATTTATTTCCAAATAATAGAATTGATTGCTTTCTCGGCCTCGGGCAAATGCGCCTTTTAAATCGAACCCGGAGCCGTATAAGAAATTTCCTGAAAAGCAGAACCGTTTCCGTTACCTACTCTGCGATCAGTTGCCAAACTCCAACGGACCGTTGGAAACTCCTGATAATTAAACGTTTCACCGCCCCCTGGCGCTAAAGTCTGCAGCGAAGTTTTGTTTTCGATGCCACCACTGACGGTGACCATTGCCGAACTCTTCCAGTTATAGATTGGCGCGTCAGTAGGTCCAGGTCGATATGTGGTGGCACTGACTCTATAACTTCCGGGAACAGTGTATGTGTGGCTGAGCAAGCCTTCCTTGCCTTGATTATCCATTGCAAAACTGTGCCTCATCTGCTGAGGTCCATCGCCCCGGTCGATGCTAAACCCTCGACCGCCAATACTCATGCGTCCGTTCCAGCTCCGCACCTTCTCCAAAAATTCGTCAGGACCATTAATCCTGACGTTAAGCGGCGCACTGCCCGCGGCTTGTGTCAACTGAAGCGGACGTCCACCATCAGGATTACCGTCCGGAAAATGCTCGCCCTGCGCGACACAAATCGGCGAGGTGACGGTCGCAGAAGCGATAAACAAAATGATAAGAGTACAAAACAGTTTCATTTTGATAAGCAAACCGGGATAATACTTTCATTGAATCATCCTTTCGAACAGAAATCTCAAGGTGCAGTTGGTGAAATCAGAAAAGTGGATGAAGCGGTGCCAAAGAAAATCGCGTCGCGCGTTTTGTCGGTTTCAACTTCTATTGTTTTTGGTTGCCTTTCAACTCGCTGGAATGGCGAGTCCTGGCTTGTGTGCCGATAAGCCGAAAAGCACGCCGCTCAAAGGCGAAGTTCGAACGGGCCGCAGCGAGTTCATTCCCGGTAACGAGAGGACAAAACGTGAAGATCCCTTTCTCGATGAGTCTGTTTCCGGTCCAGGTTCGGGCACTGCCACCGACCGCGGTGTTGTAGAGACGAGGACCAAATTACCGAATGCAAATGCGGCGGGTTCAAGTGCAAACGCAGGCGCTGCAAGCGTAAGCGCTGCAAGTGCAAAGGCAGCAAGTGCAAGAGCGGCAAGTGCAAGAGCGGCAAGTGTAAGCGCTGCAAGAGCGAGAGCTGAAAGTGCAAGAGCCGCAAGTGTGAGCGCGGCAACGGCCAGACCTGAAAGCGCAAGAGCAGCAAGTGCAAGAGCAGCAAGTGCAAGAGCAGCAAGTGCAAGAGCAGCAAGTGCAAGAGCAGCAAGCGCAAGAGCAGCAAGTGCAAGAGCCGGAAGTGCAAGAGCAGCAAGCGTGAGCGCTGCAAGGGCCAGACCTGAAAGTGCAAGAGCCGCAAGTGTAAGCGCAGCAAGTGGAAGAGCTGCAGGTGCAAGCGCAGCAAGTGCAAAAGCCGCAAGTGCAAGAGGGGCAGGTGCGCGTGCAGTTGCGAACAGTGATATAAACTTTCTAAAAGGCGCTGAAGCAGAGCAAAGAAACGACAATGCCAGTGCTCTCGAAAATTATGTCATCGCTCTAAATAATGATCCATCAAACCCGGATTTTATCGCAGCGGTTCGTCGGGTCGAAATGAAATTTAAACGCAGATATCCAGCCTTTCACGCGTACACTTCATACTTCACAGGTAAGCATGACGAGAGACTCTTACTGAACTACGGCGTCAGGCTTTATTCGCTTAGTTGCTTTCAACAAGCCGAAAATCTCTTCACCAAAGCAGTATCCCTTGATCCTTCCAATCCAAACGGTTATTTCAATTTGGGTGTGATTTACGAGCACAAGGGACAGCTCGCCAACGCGCTCACGAACTACCAAAAGTCGTTGGAGTTGTTCAAACTTCAGGGCAACGATTTAGTGATGTCTGTTCAACAGCAAGCCCAGATCGCTCGGGAGAGAAAGCGTAATAATCCAACCTTCAAATTGAGTCATGAGCGCCGTCGCTACAGCGGCATGGAAGATCCCAAAAACGGCCGCGAGTTGGCTCAAGTGGCCGTCAACAGCGTGTTGAGACAAATGAAAGGGATGCCCAGTGACATCCCAAAGTGGCCAATGCTAGACGTCACGCAACGCCCTGGCACCAAAAGTGCCACCACCCGGGGCACCGCTTCACGACACGTAGATACCTGCGATCACTGTTTGATACTTAGAAATGTCGAGATGTGGCCAAATTAAAAAGTATAACCACACCGACTCGATGTGACATCCCCACAGGCCTGGAGACTTCTTCTTCTTCTTCTTCTTCTTCTCGTCCACAGCTGCGGCAATGGTGTTTTATAAATTCTGTTCCTTTCTACGATGTTTGCGGTCATTTCTCATTTGACGTCCTCTCCGTCCTCGCACCTTCTATCATCGCCTTAAAGGACGGAGCTTTACGGTGCTTGTGGTAAGCTATTAGTCTCTGAGGATTGAAAATGACTCGCATCATTATCGTAGCTTTGGTGTTGATACTTGTAACTGCCGGTGGTGGCTATTGGTTTTGGACGACCACACCGCAATACTCGCTTGCACAAATCAAAGACTCAGCCGCAGAACATAATCTCTCCAAATTCCAGATGTACTTCAACATCGATCAAGTCGCCGATTCAATGGTTAAAGATTTGCTCGCCTCGCCGATTCGCAAGGTGCTCGGCGGCGAGCTCCTGGAGCGCTTCTTAACCAGTGGCATGGTAAGCGAAAGTACGGTTCAGCATGAAGTCGGATCCAGTATCGCGGGTGATATCAAAATTCTTGTGGAAACAGGCAGTTTTCCTGCGCCGACAGGAGGCGAGTCGAGCAAAGTCTCAATGGGATCGCTCGACGAAAGGCTCGGCATTAGCTCACTCTCGTTAAAAAAGATGGGAGACATAAAAGTCGACGGCGACACCGCGACAGTAACGATGACTCTGCACAATGAAAAGTTTAATACCGATATTGATATGCTCGGCGAGCTGCAAAAGAAAGATGGTTACTGGCAAGCGACTCGCATCATCAACATTGTTGATTGCTTCCAAAAACTTTTCGACCTGGAAGCCAAAACCATAAAATCCAGTCGCATACCAAACCCGTCCACAATTCGGATTACGAGACTAACCTCACCCGCGCACAGCTTCGAAACTGTCGGGTAAGCGAACATGCGTGAATACGAAGTCATCGATGGTCGCTATCGTGTCGACAAAAGAATCGGTCAGGGCGGCATGGGGCAAGTGTTTGAAGGACACGATCAAGTCTTGGACAAAACCGTCGCCATCAAAGTTCTCTTCCCCAACACTTCCGATTCCGTAATAAAACGATTCCACGCCGAGGCCGTCGCGCTCGGTCAATTGAAGCATCCGAACATACTATCCGTTCAGCACTTTGGTCAATCAAATGACGGCGTTTTGTATCTCGTCACCGACTTCATCCAGGGCGAAAGTCTTAATGACATAATCGAAAATCGTGGCGCGCAAACTTTTTTCGACGTGCTTCCGATCTTCGAAAGAATCTGCCGTGGTCTCCGATATGCGCATGCCAACAACGTTTTGCATCGAGATATCAAACCATCGAATGTCATGCTGGAATCAGATCGTTCCAGGGACGACTCTGTAAAATTAGTCGATTTCGGTTTGGCAAAGCAAGCCGACAAGGATTTCGAACTCACCAAGGCTGGCTCTGCAATGGGCACTCCGGGATACATGAGCCCCGAAGCTATTCATGGAAAAGAGGCCGATGAGCGTTCGGATATTTACCTGTGGTTCTACGGATCTGTCCATCGGTTTCATCACGATCAAACCGAGTGTAGGTCCCAACTAACGAAACTTTATTGTGCTCTCGTCTCACATCTCCGACAAAATCAACCCAACGATAGTCCACGGTAATGGGCGCACCACTAGTGGTGCGCCGGGAAATTGGCAGTGTGAAAGCTATGCGACCAGGGGCAGTCTCTTTGCCTTCCATCCCATACCACAGCGTACGCTCTTCTGTATAGAAGTCTCCAGAAATCTTGCCACCACTAGAACGAAGATCGATTTTATGTTTACCGCTAAAGCGCGGCAAATTATCAAGTTGAATTTCAATGTTCCACGTCCCCGAAACATCAGATATGTCCTTGCTAACGGCACCACTTTCGAATGTTATTAGATCGAGCTTTCTAAATAATTCTTCTGACATGGACGGCAACAAGCACACGTTAAGCGGATCGCCGGGCCGCTGACAATACTTTATGGGTGGAGGATTTCTTGCAACTAGTTCTTCGATGTCGGGTGGCAGCCATCTTGCGACATCGTCTATAGTCGGCGGTGGGTCAATGGCTCTAGCTTGTCCGAGCAAGATAATCGCCGCGACTAAAATGATTAATTTGAGTTGGCTGATTGCATATGCTCGCAATTGTGCCCAATCGATTTGATTGAGAATGGATGCTAACATCTGATTACAAGGCTCTCTCGTGGCAAGTTGAGTTCATGGCACCATCGTGGCTGCTCGGCATCGCTATTGTATGAGACTATAAAAAGTCTGTGTCGAGCCAGCATCAGTTAACGAAGTGAACGGATGTGTTCGAGCTCGATCGAACGAACTGCGATTTGTTCCTCGCAAGCAACGAATGCCATCCCCCTTGACGCTTAGTGATCTCTGGCACCACTATATAGTGGGCTGCCCCAGCGAAAATAGCGAGCAATCCGGTCAGTAGATGCGAAGGTCGTCGTCGTACTATCAATGTTTTTTTATATCAGTGCGGACACCAAATTGGGCTGCACCTCTGTTGACGTTGGTACTATGGGCAGTGCGCGATTTTGAGCAATGCCATTGATCGGCGTCAAGGCCTTTTGCCGGTTGACGACAGTCAAATCTGCCGCTTGACATAACTGTTACCTCCTTTAGTTTCTTAGTCTTCTGGTTCTTTGTCGTCGATCGGTTTTTTCTTTGTTTTGCGT
>Ga0163149_10008658_pt1 | contig 10000 bp, 6 predicted proteins | sample OliLakLV19MP5G1_FD_148604 | JGI IMG/M metagenome (GOLD analysis project Ga0163149, IMG submission 148604) | Freshwater microbial mat bacterial communities from Lake Vanda, McMurdo Dry Valleys, Antarctica - Oligotrophic Lake LV.19.MP5.G1 | ecosystem: Environmental > Aquatic > Freshwater > Lake >...
GGCAGAGTTTTCGGGCATCTGTGAGGCCGGCATCGAGCGCTTTGACCAGCTTCGTGTGGATGCCAAGTCGGGACGCACACCCCAAGGATTGAAAATTGAGCAGATCTTTCTTGCCAAGTGTCGGGCTGACAAGGGCATTCTAGCCCCCACTCAGGAGGAGGAAAGAGCCCGTAGAAATCGTAGTGGTGGGGGTGCACGTCAGGTTGCTGTGGCCCCTGTGATGGATGCTGTGGCTGTTCAGGGACGATTTGATGACTAAATGTTGGGGACCTGGCTTAGCATTTTTGCATGCATTTTCGACATTTAGCCCCTTCTCTTGCCTACCCTTTGACCTTGAAAATTGAATGTGCATCAGAAATCCAGGCAGGTGCCCAGCGTTCACAGATCCCCCCTCCCTCCAAATCAATTCACCCGTAGCCACCTTTTATGTTAAAAACATTGGTTTGTTTAGCCGGGTTTGCCTCTCACAAGTAATGTTTAACTATAAAATTATGATTTGTTAAATTTAAATTTTACCTTGTTTTGCCCCTAATGTGGTGCAATAGCCTAACTGCATGTCGGTTGTTAGTTTCCAGTCTTCATGGTTGATTTACCCACATTTGTACCCCTGGGCTCATGTCGCATTTTCATGTTATTGCCCCTTGTTCTGACAACATTAGGGCATGTTGAGGTGCAACATAAAACCTTTTTTTCCCCCAAATTTTTGCCAAATGTTCGACTGTTCTTTGCACCTTGTTTTGGTCTGTTGGGGTGTGTTTTGGTAAATTGGGGTGCGTGAGGGGGCACAGGGCCCAATTGCTGATTTTTGGCGCGTAGCCTAAATGCAAAGGGCAAGTCGGCCCGAGTGGGGCAAATTGGGGTTAATCGATTTTTCAGACGTGGATCACTTTTTCGAACTGCCGCAAAGTCCCCCTTCTATGCTGAACTTATGTGCTGCTTCCACACGAATCCTACGCTAGCTTCCCCATGAAGAGTTGACAATGGCAAAGCCATTTACTCTTGACGGCGGCGGCCACCTTGTCTTGCTCCTTCTGCTATTCCCCTTGTCATGCTCTCAGCTCCATTCGGTCCATTTTTCAGAAGCCATCCTTCGATGGTTCGACCTCGGTGATGCTTTCGCATTCGGGAGAGCGTCAATGGCGCTCTCTAACAAGCTTACCATGATGACTCGGTTCATTTGGGATCCAGGCGGCATGTTGCCGATTGAGCCAGTTGTCAATCTCTTGTGTCATCGTGTGTCACCGACTGCAGCCACAGAAGCTGCCCTTCGATGGTTTGCCCTCGGTGACGAGTTTGCGTTATCATCATCATCATCATGGCCAACATCCCTTCCCACCATGGAGCATGATGTCACCGACGTTGACGATCACGATCCCTTCCTATTTCCGGCTCAAGAGACCACGATGGCGCGTCCGTTGACTCCTTTGGCACTCGCCACAGTCAAGTCAACAAGCAGGCCTTTGATCAACGAGTGTCGCGGAGCCCTCGCTCTCATCCAGTCACTGTTCCAATGCTCTCATCCAGTCTCATCTTGGCCCACAGTCCCCAACATCCAACAATGCCGCAACAACCTTCCGTCTCCATCTTCCAGTTGAGTTGTCCGATGGTGCCTTCCGTGATGATCAAGATGATTGTGCCTTCTTTTGAGTAAAAGAGTTGCCACATGCCTTCCCTTTGGTGTCTGTTGCTGCTTTCGCCTGTCTGTTTCCTATCACATCATCATGCCTCTGTTGTGTTTCATCAGACAACAGTGCACAACAACAGATGTTTGTCGAACCATCGATCCATCCTCCATGGTGTGATTGCTTTTACCTTGGAGCAGACATTGTTATCTCATCCACGATTTCCATCCCTTCCAACCTCCTTCAGAGTTGAGTTGTTACCAATCCACGTTTCTTTTGGCTGTGACACAATTTGATTGGTTGTTGGTTGTTGGTTATGCTTCTCAGGAGTAGTCAGAGGTCCTCTCTCGTCAGACAGCTCGTGATGCCCCCAATCTTCCAGCCAGCACATCTTGTACACAATCTACTTCAAGCTTTCAGACCTCTCTTTCGAATGAAGTTCTTCTCTTTCTTATCAAGACTTCTTTCATTTCATGTGCCCTTGCAATGCACACCTGTCTTTTTCAAACCATTGTGATCCCTGGCGCACTTACGGGAAGGCTAGCTAAAGGAGCAATGCAAAAGGTCCTTTTTGGATCAGTCTTATGTTCATAGGATTCACCTAGTCATAATCGCACTAATCATTGAGTTATTTTTTTGTTGCCTGTGCTGACTGGATCTACTGCGTGTGCCACACAACTGCCAACTGAAGGCTTTGCTTCAAGCAATGCCAGTCCTGTGCAACTTGCACCTGCAGCAATTGGTTCAGATGTTGTCCCCCAAGGTTGTGGCAATTTGCATGCACCAGCAAACAAAGTGCAAGATTTCTTTTGCGGCACACACATTCTGCCATCCTCATCCATGGACTGCCATCTCTGACAAATGTGACCTCATCAAGGCAGCTGGTGTGAGCACAAGGACACCAATTGCATCAGAGAGAACGGGAAAACACCTTCACGTCGGCACTCTTGCTTGTTGTGCAACTCACAAATGGAAGCACATTCTCAATGCAGTGATGCACGGTGCTCTCAAGTGCGGCAAGAGCCACGGGCATGCACTGACAAATTGCACAACTCGGATGTCTTGGCTTCTGTCAACTTGATTGAGTCAGATCCAGAGCTTGCTGAAGAATGTCAGCGCACTGCTTTGTTGGCTGTTCATGCTGACCAAGAAACTGAGTGTGCAATGCAATGCACCAAATTGCCTAATGAAGTTAGGGCCAATCACTCCAAACCCGGGATTCGTGACTCACCTTCGTGGTTCACTCATCTGCGCAGAAACCTTGTCAGTGCTGTCATTGGCATTTCTGCTGTGGTGCCATTTCATTCCCATCACCAGAACAGAAAAGCTCCCAGAAGAAGAAGAGCTTCGAAAGACATTGACATTGTGGGCAGAAAGTGTGTTGGTGCGATTAACTGCAAGTCTTCAATGACCACTGCACAAAGCATGACAGCCAACACAATGACTGACCGCAAGCAAGTGTCTCTTGTTCTGTCATCTGTCAATTTTAACACAAGCTATCGTTGGTAACGACAGTCACACTAGCGAGATGTGCAACGATGACCTGCGTGGAATCATTGTTCATCCTAGCACAAGAGAGTGTCAGATCAAAGGTCTTTGATTGAACCTCTCTCTCATTTTGCATTCACTTTTGGATCAATTCAAAGCTTGTGGTTTTGCATTTGCAAACACGCACAAGGCCTGTGGCTTTTGGCACGGTGCATTTTGACATCAAACCGCAAAATCATTGCCTGGCAAATGCTGATTGATGTGAGAGCATGGAAGAACTCCTCTCACCCAAATGAAACACAATCAATGAATGAACCATGGTTGTGTTTGTTGGCTACTCACAAAAATGAATCATGTCCCGGATGAGATGTGGTACAAATTGTGCGTCAAAATCAACCAGAGTGCGCAGGTGATCGATCCGCTTCGTCTTTTCAGTCATAGCCCTAAAAAGGCCTATTCCTGGCTCCCTCCCTTTTCTCCCTCCCTGTTTGGCATGGCTTAAGGTGCTCCTTCACAATGCAACAGGGTTCCCTCGCAAAGCTGCTACAAGTTAAATGGCTCTTACAGCATGCTTGCATGATGCTGCAATTGTCTTTCAACAGCCAGCTTCAGCCCCTCTTGACATCTGGAAGACAGCTAACGCAACACACCTTTGTGCCTATGGGCCGTCCTAAACCTTGACTGTAAAAGCAGCAACAAGAGCAGCACAACAGGAATGAGCCCAAGCGGCCAACCAGCAGTGAGCCATTCAAGGATAACGGCGGGGAAGACAGTGTGGTGATGAAAAAATCCAAGGAAAAATCCACAAGTAGCAGTCTGTAGAGGCGAGAGAGCACAGCGATTTCGTTGTAGACAAGTAGAATGCTGTTGTTGACAAAGGTAGTGTCTATTAAGTAACAGTTACAGTAATACACAAATAGTACAGTCATGGGCTTATGCCCAGGGTCGGCGAATTCGAACCCCTGTGTTGGTGTTTCCAACTCTCATTCTGCCAAGCGGGGAAACGCATACCGTTCCTGTAGCGAATCCGTATCAATGCCACTGAAGATGTTTCAGGAAGATTTGAAAACCCATTCAGCGGTTTTCGAACGGGCCTTCAAAAGCATCAATATATCATTATCGCCCCCTATCTCGAGAGCCTTGCTTTCCCTCACAACAGCGCACAGTGCAAACTGAGTCTAAGCCCAGTCTGTAGCAACTCCAACGGCAACAGTGAGAGTTATTGAAAGCAAAAGTGGTGAAAAGGCACACTGAAGCCCAATCGAGCGAGCGATGGCTTCCTTGGTATCCGATCCTGACAACTCGACCATGACCATGACGTTATTTGCCGTTGGTGTCAAGAACACAATCATCATGACCAGGTAAAAAGAGGCCGCAATCTCTTCGGGTACAGGCATTACCTCCTTGAGGACGGCAGTTGCAATGATCCCCCACGCTGGCAAAACAATTAGTTTCGCAACGACAATGCCAAGCATTGTCGCAGTAGAAAACCGTTCCTCTCCCAATGCTGTCAAGTCGTCCTGTTCTAATTTGGCTTTTCTGCTTTGAAGACTTGCGGAAAGATTGCAGCCCAGCACCATCATGTTAATGGGGATAGCCATTGTTCCCACTGTGCACAATCCATTGTAGAACCATTGTAGCGGAGCTTTGCTGGTGCGGGTGTCAAGGTCAACAAAGATCCCACGAACGCCTGGGAGCAACGCTACAATAATTCCAAGGATAGCTCCAATCACAGGCGGCTGCAAACTTCGTTCCATGACAGTCATAAATGTCTGGCAACCCTTGCTTCTCTTTTTGACGGCGCGCGGATGAAAATGTTCCGAGTCTGGGTTGCCCATCAATGCAGGATCGGTGAAGCACGGATGTTGCTTGCATGGAGTGACTTTGTTCCATGGCTTCTTGTGCACCTTCAGTTGTTTATGTTCTAGCTGCTGCTGCTGCTGCTGCTGCTGAAAATCATCGCTGCCGTAGGGAATGAGGTCTAACTGCTCTTGCAATCCCTCCATCTTCACACTCAGCGCTCCGTAGCTAAGCTCATTGGCATCGGGGAGATTTGGTGATGCCTCTCTCTCCACACTCTTCTCTTCCAACTGCTCAATCTTCACACTCTCCGCTCCTCCGTTGCTAAGATCACTGACACGTGGGAGATTTGGTGATTTATCACTCTTCACACTCTCCGCCCCGCAGCCACTATCCACACTCTCCACCCCGAAGCCACTATCCACACTTTGCGCTCCGGTGCCAAGCTCACTGACACGGGGAAGATTTGGTGACTGGTCGATGACTCGCTCCTTTACCACACTCCCATGCATCTGTTCGTGCCGATTAGACATGCTCTCCCCAAAAAGTTTCATGAGGCTCATTTCTAGATTCGCGCTGTTTTCAAACTCAGCGAATGTCGCGGACGATTGGCTGTGCTCACTGGCACAGGGAATGCCCGTCCCGGACGTGTTGCTATGCTGACTTGGGCGGGGAATGATTTCTGCACCCTCTTCTTCATCTTCCTCGTGTGCCCCCTCGTCCCCGACGATCGAAATGCTCTCACTCGCCTCCTCCGCCAAGATCGACATGCTCTCACTCTTCTCATCCGAAAAGTTCGATTCGCTTTCACGTGGCTTCTCCTCCACGACGGTCTCAGCAGCAAAGGTCGAGAGGCTCTCACCAAAAGCAAAGCTCGACTCGCTTTCGTCGTGCTCCTCTAGGATCGCAGCTTCGCTTTCATCGTGACCCTCTGGGACTACGCTTTCCAAATCCGAGTCGTCGTTCGTCGTCTGGTGACTATTCTCATCTGTTGTTGAGTGGCTACTTAGGTCGGTCTTGCTATTTGAATCTGATTCCGTCTCCGCTGTAGCTTGCTTCTCCGACTGGAATGTGTCGTCTCCGTTGTCCTCCTTTTTTACTTCAGCGTCTAGCCCTTCATAAATCCATTGCCAAGGAGAATCACCTTCTTTGTTGTCGCGTGCGATTCTCTTGCCCAAGGGCGTTGCAGCCACAATCTTGCGCAGACCTGCACCTAGTAAATTGCCCACGGTTTCAAGCAACATGGAACCCTTTTCTTTTTCGTATTGCCCAACCCAAGATGCTTCGTCTGCAAACGACATGGAACATTCGGACGACACGTCGCATTCTTCATCGCCTTCATTCTCATTAATAGTCATTGGGACTGGGGTCGATGGTTGTTCAGCATCATTGTCGTCGTCATCATCATCATCATCATCGTAATTGAAGCCAACCAACTCAATGGTCCCTAGACGGGAGAGACCAGGCGTGCGACGAAATGAGGTATCCGCATTAAGAAAATCAAGTCTAATGGAGGCATCTTCCATGTGACCTGACTTAATCGTCTCTAGACCACCCATTCCCGGACGGGGGAAATTAGGTGCTGAGGTTGGTCCCGGACGGGGGAAATTAGGTGCTGAGGTTGGTGGTTGTTGCTGGCCGCAGTCCATCGATAAGCTTCTCTGATGGGCATTGCCGCGGCCATCATCAAGGTTACGAACGCCACCGTCCCTCTGCATCGCGCTGCCAAGAAGGTTACGACCTGTTTCCCCCCTTCCAAGGTTACGAGCTGACAACCCCCTTGATAACCCAAGGTTACGACCTGACACCGCCCTACCAAGAAGGTTGCGACGAGACGCCCCCCTATTCAGACCACCACCAAATGTGCTTGGGCGTCTCGCCCCCCCTTCTGCACGTGCCGCCTTCTTCTCTGCCTTCTTTTCCTTCTTCTCTGCCTTCTTCTCCTTCTTCTCTGCCTTCTTCTCCTCCTTCTCCCTCTCTGCGAGATCCACAAGAAGGTTGCGAGTTGACGCCCTCCTCCTCATCTCCTCGGGACCGATCCTCCTTTTAAAGGGGTCTCGGGTCGACGCTCTCCTGCCTTGTGTTTGACGCAAGTGAGTGCTGCGACCGTCCAAACCTGCTGGTCTTCCTGCATTGCTGTGAGCAACGCTGTGAGCAACGCTGGGAGCAACGCTGGGAGCAACGCTGCAAGCATTGCTGTGAGTGCTGCGAGCATCCAGACCAAGCAGAGCCTCGGCATTAAAGCGCCGAGTCGACCTCCTCCGCGCAACATTCGACTTTCTCCGCGCAATGCTGGGTCGTTGGTAGAATTGGCCACTCTGCACTCGGAAATGACCATTGCCATTGGCACTGGTGCGACTGTGACTGCTGCTATTCCCCAAACCTCGTTGTCCGAATTGACCACTGGTGCGGCTGCTGGTCCGACTGTGACCACTGCGATTGTCCATAGTGTTCGTTCGCTGTCGGAGACTATTCATAGTCGCATGCCGGCGAATGTGACTACTGCAGGATCCCAAATCTTGACGAAGAGGAATAGATGTGCCGCCGGTTGTGACCACCTCTTGGCCAAGACGTCGGTCCAGCGAGGAGTCCACATCATTTTCACAAACTTCATTCTGACAACATTCACATAGGGTTGGCTTTTTGTAAAAGTCACTGTGTGTAGACAGAATGGAACGTCGGTCTCAATGAGGAGTCGCCACCAAATGCACAGGCTACATGTCCACGCACATCCACAACATTGCAACTCATAAGTGCTTACATTTCATCCACATAACAACCTTCATCGGCACTGAGAAGGTCCTTGAAATTGGGATCGGCATTGTTGAGAACATTTCGCGACATTCTTCGTTTGGCTTGGGAGGCTGCCGACGCCACGGATCGAAAGCTGGCCCGTGACTTGACGGACGCACGTGTCGTGGGAACAATCTTGTTGTTGTTGCCACCCATCTTGGAACCCTGGGAGATGCGGGATCCGCACATGTCATCATTGAGGACAGAAACTTCATCTTCAAAGACTTCTGGATTCTCACCCACATCTGCAGGAGGACCATGTGCAGAGGTGTCGACATCATAGTCATCATCATCATCATGAGGGTCGAGACCATCTTCTACATCATGCACCAAATCCATGTCATCCAATTCATCATCTTCATCGGATGAGAGCATCCATCCACCCAAACCCCATTGTAGAACGGGATAAAGGATCAAGCAAATCGACAGATAGACAGCTGGATCGACGCTTCCTAAAACTGCACTCTCGTCACAATTCGAGTGCTGCAATTCAGCATGACATTGTGTTTATGCAAAAACAAGACGACAATTTGGGGGGTGAGACAAGAAGAAAGTGGGCATTCGAAGCGAGTGAGCATGCAGTAAGCAAAACACCCCCAAAGCACCCAAACTAGAGAACACACTTGTGTTGCCAATTCACAAACGAACGAGAGAGGAGTCTCTTTTTGATTTTTCCAAGACAAAACTACAGTGCGGTCCCTACGACACGTGCCACTGCACTCAGCAAAGTAATCGGCAGTGCTGCATTGTTGGCAAAGGTAACAGCGGCCACGACAGGACTGTGTTGATGCCGCGGTGTTTTGGCCAATCGCACCGTGATCATTCCAACGAAAATGCCTGCTCAGTGTAAATTGAATTGAATTTGATTGCCATTTGAACAGGAGAGAGAGAGGAGGTGAGACAAAGACACACACTCAAGACAAATGTAGCGCCTTCCGCAGCAGCAGCACGCACCTGACAAGACCATGAAAACAGGCCAAACTGTCAATGCCCATGCATCTCCAAAACTTTGCATCAGTGATGGACACGGTTCATCACTTCCATTTTGTTCACAACAGATAATCTTGGTAAATAAAAACAAAGGAAAGGTCAATTCTAGACAAATCAAGGCCATCAGTCGTTTGCCTTCCGCATGGACAAAACCGCGGCGATGCATGTAAGCACCCGCTCCGGCCAAGGTCATGGCCGTGCCGATGCTCTGGGCACACGCCAAGAACGTTTTGAAGACGGAATTCAAATCAAACCCCATGCTGTTAGTTGCTTTACTACTGTAGCAGTGTTCTATGACAGCATGTAGTGTGAATTGTGACTAGTAGCTAGTAGGATAGATGCTTTGCTTACTTGTGTTTGGCTTGTTGGTGTGTGTTACAAGCTTTAGTAGTCTAGCTAGTAGCAGTAGAACACACTGTGCGGAAGTAGACTGACTTACGGTACATGCAGAAGTGAGAAAGCAATTGTTGTCACACAGGTCACAGTGTGCAGTAGTAAATATTAATAGACTAACTGGATGAATCTTCGGGTTTTCGTTTAGTCGTTTGAGGGTGCTCTAAGAAAATCGGTCTGCAAAGTACAGTACTAAACGGACAACTGTAGTTTTGTACGAGCCAATACAACGAGGTAAACACTAAACACTGTTGTACAAATACTTATACTGTCTTAATTAACACAGTACTCCGATTAAGTAGTAGTTGTAGTTACTCATCGAGTACTGAGAAGTAGTTCATTCCATCCGTAGTATCCAGCTTATTCCAGCAGTCCTGTAGATTCTTACGGGACACTAATTAGGTCTGTGAGAACCCCGGAACGACGTACGGTACATTATTAATTTTGGAGTCAGGTTGTCAATCAAATTTTTCTTTTTAGATCGAAAACAGAAGGTCAATACCGGTACAGTAGAAAATGTACAGAGGCCTACATGATTACTCATGAGTAGCATTACGGCAAAGAAACTTCTAACAATTTACTGTAGCTTTTCTATCGGAGTACTGACTTCTCTACCCAGAGCAGCATGCAGTATTGCCCAATGAGAACCCGGAAGGCTAACACTATGCGACTTCTTGACGAACTTCCTTCGATCGGAAGACGATAGAACCGCACGATGGTACTTTGCGCGGCATCTTCGGGCTATTCAGAAACGATCCCATGTACTTGAAGCATGCCGGGTCATAACTAGTGTTTGGTAACACTTCATTATCATTATCATTAGGACATCATTAGTCATTATCATTAGCACTAATGATGAAGATGATCATTATCATTAGTTGTCATTATCATTAGCTACTAACTAACTACTAGTA
>Ga0163149_10008659_pt1 | contig 10000 bp, 10 predicted proteins | sample OliLakLV19MP5G1_FD_148604 | JGI IMG/M metagenome (GOLD analysis project Ga0163149, IMG submission 148604) | Freshwater microbial mat bacterial communities from Lake Vanda, McMurdo Dry Valleys, Antarctica - Oligotrophic Lake LV.19.MP5.G1 | ecosystem: Environmental > Aquatic > Freshwater > Lake >...
TTAAGCTTACCAAAAATTATTTTTTCTCATTTAAAAAATGTAAATTTATATTGCCTGCTCTTAAACAAATTACATGAAATATAAACTGTTTTTCTTATTCTTTGTTGCAATTATTAGCACTTATGGTTACTCACAGCCACCAAAAAATATGATATCCCGAAACCGGCTTCCGCAACTGGTAAAAGAATCATTTGATGCAAAATACCCGGACGCAATGCGAGCTAGTTGGAAGAATGAGAATCCTAATGAATTTGAAGTTGAATTAGTATTGGAAAATGTCACCAACTGGATAACATACAACGAATTCGGAGTAGTTTTATTTACTAAAAAAGCACTTAAAGAAGAAGAATTACCCGAACTCGTGAAACAAACTTTGCAGGGAGCATTCAAAGATTTCAAAGTTTCTTCCAGAAAAAAAGTGGAACACACCACAAAAGGTGAGTCTTACGAAATGGCGATAAACCGTCAGATTGAAAAATATATTGTGTCGATCGACCCCAACGGAAATATCTTAAGCAAAACGGCTGTGTTAGAATAAATTTCGTACGCTCAATTCTATCATTTGTGATAATTAATAATTACGTACCTTAGCAAGACATTATTTTTTTAAAAAACTTTTCATGCAATACAATACAAGTCTGCCCAGAATGATTATACCAGAGTACGGCAGAAACATTCAAAAAATGATAGACTTTGCCGTGGGTGTGAAGGACCGTGATGAAAGAAACAAAGTTGCCAAATCCATTATTGATGTGATGGGTCAGCTCAACCCTCATTTGCGCGACGTAACGGATTTTAAACATAAATTGTGGGATCACCTTTTTATTATCTCTGATTTTAAATTGGATGTTGATTCTCCGTATCCAAAACCTACACCAGAAACTTTTATTTCAAAACCTGATACAGTAAAATATCCGAGCAAGGATATGCGCTATGGTCATTACGGAAATACTGTTGAACGACTTATCGTTAAAGCGATTGAGTACAAAGAAGGTGATGAGAAAAAAGCGCTTGTTCAATCAATTGCAAATTTAATGAAGCGCTCTTACTTAACATGGAACAGAGATTCAGTTACTGATGATGTGATCATAAAACAACTTGACGAACTTTCTAAAGGAAAATTAAAACTGGATGCCGATTTCAGGTTCAACACTGTTGATATTCCTGTAAGAAACAATAACAGCAGCAGTAGCGGAGGCGGATTTAAAAAGAAAAACCACCGCAACGATGGCAAGCAGCGTAATGGCGGAGGGAAACATCATCACCGCAGAAACCACAAAAACTAAAACAAAACACGACTCAGGCTTATGGGCTCTTTTGAAATAACAGGAGGCAAACGTTTAAAAGGAGAAATAACACCACAAGGAGCAAAAAATGAAGCACTGCAAATTTTATGTGCAGTACTCCTCACCCCCGAAAAAGTTGTAATTGGAAATATCCCCGACATCGTTGATGTAAATAAACTCATTGACCTACTGAGAGATCTTGGAGTTAAAATTGAAAAAACCGGGCACGAAGAATATACTTTCCAGGCCAACGATGTTAATGTAGATTTTTTCAACTCACCAGATTTTAAGAAAAAAGGTTCCGGATTAAGGGGCTCTATTATGATCGTTGGCCCGCTATTGACACGATTTGGAAAAGGATATATTCCTAAACCAGGCGGTGATAAAATAGGACGCAGAAGACTGGACACACACTTTATTGGTTTCGAAAACTTAGGAGCAAAATTCACTTACGATGCCGATAACGAATTTTATAAAGTAGAAGCGAAAAAACTAAAGGGCGCATACATGCTGCTTGATGAAGCTTCTGTAACAGGTACTGCAAACATTGTTATGGCTGCAACACTTGCCGAAGGCACAACTACAATTTACAATGCGGCCTGCGAACCATATGTACAGCAGCTTTGCAAAATGCTGAATAGCATGGGAGCAAAAATAAAAGGCATTGGCTCCAATATGTTAATCGTTGAAGGTGTTGAGTCATTAAAAGGCTGTTCACACAGAATGCTTCCGGACATGATCGAGGTAGGAAGTTTTATTGGCCTTGCAGCGATGACACAATCGGAAATCACAATTAAAAATGTCGCATACAACGAGCTTGGAATTATACCAAATGTTTTTCAGCGTTTGGGAATTAAAATGGAGAAAAGAGGCGATGATATTTATGTTCCTTCGCAAGAAAATTATGAGATAGATACTTATATAGACGGATCAATACTTACTATTGCAGATGCTATTTGGCCCGGCTTTACACCCGATCTTATCAGCGTTATTCTTGTTGTTGCCACGCAGGCAAAAGGCAGTGTTTTAATTCATCAGAAAATGTTCGAGAGCCGTCTGTTCTTTGTAGATAAACTGATCGATATGGGCGCACAAATTATTCTTTGCGACCCACATAGAGCAAATGTAATTGGCCTCAACAGGGACCATTCCTTAAAAGGCATAAGCATGACATCACCTGACATACGTGCGGGTGTAGCACTTCTTATAGCTGCACTATCAGCCAAAGGAAAGAGCACTATTCACAATATAGAGCAAATAGACAGGGGTTACCAGCACATTGACACCCGTTTAAACAATATTGGCGCGGAAATTGTAAGAAAATAATTAAATAAATACTACATGAAAAAATCGAATATATTACTCATCATAGCTGCTGTAAGTATCCTTGGAGTTGGCTTTGTAAACAAAACTAACCTTCAAAGCGGAAACGTTGTTGGAACCAATATTGGCAACAAGGCTCCTGAAATAGTTCAAAAAAATCCGGAGGATAAGATTCTGAAATTATCTTCATATAAGGGAAATATTGTTCTTATAGATTTTTGGGCTTCATGGTGCGGGCCTTGCCGCAAGGAAAACCCTAATGTTGTAGCTACTTACAACAAATACAAAACAGCTAAGTTCAAAAATGCAAAAGGAGGTTTCGTAATTTATAACGTTTCACTTGATCAGGACAAAGCTAAATGGATGGCCGCTATAAAAGCAGATGGACTAGCATGGGACACTCATGTAAGCGATCTTAAAGGATGGCAGTCAGAAGCAGGTGGACAATACGGCGTTAATTCTATTCCAATGAATTTTTTGTTGGATGCAAATGGTGTTATCATTGCTAAAAACCTTAGAGGTGAAGACCTTGATAAAGAATTAGAAAAACTTGTCGCCACGAAGAAAAAGTAACCTTACTCTTTCATAGCCTGTCCTTTAACAAAAAAGGGCTATTTTTTCATACTATTATTTCTCGTATGCCATTTTGACTTTATTATCTTTGCTGGCAGATTATTTGCTATAGCAAAGACTATAAAAGATGCAACGTGAAATTTAATTTTTTCAATACAATGGGGGAAAAAGATAAAAAATCAGCACTCGATGATGCAGCTGATGATAAGGAAATAAATAAAGTAGGTATGGAAAATGATCAAATACAAAACGAAGAGAATTCCGAAGCTGTTGCGGAAGAAAACATTTCTGCAGAACAAAAAACGGCTAATGAGTTAAACGAAAAAATAAATGAGCTTAACGACAAGTACTTAAGATTGTATAGTGAGTTCGATAACTACAGAAAAAGAACAAGCAAAGAAAGAATTGAATTATTTAAAACTGCCGGAGAAGAAACATTAAAAAGCTTATTGCCTGTTTTAGACGATTTTGAAAGAGCTATTAAATTCAATGATACCACAACTGATATTAAACTTGTAAATGAGGGGGTGAATCTTATTTACAATAAATTCAACAATACCTTAAGTCAAAAAGGGATTACTCCAATGGAATCTGTTGGAAAAGTTTTTAATGTTGATGAGCATGAAGCCATCACAAATATCCCCGCACCATCCGAAGACTTAAAAGGAAAAGTGGTGGAAGAAGTGGAGAAAGGATATTTACTTAATGGAAAAGTGATCCGTTTCGCAAAAGTTATTGTTGGAAATTAGTTATTGTTTGTCGGTTGTTTGTTTTTGATTAGAGTGTAAATAAAAAAATATGTCGAAAAGAGATTTTTACGAAATACTTGGGGTAAGCAAGGGGGCCAGTGAGGATGAGATTAAAAAAGCTTACCGCAAACTTGCTATTAAATATCACCCTGATAAAAACCCTGACAACAAAGAGGCGGAAGAAAAATTTAAAGAAGCTGCAGAGGCATATGAGATACTGAGTAATGCTGAGAAGCGTCAACGCTATGATCAATATGGTCACGCTGCCACGGGCGCAGGCGGAGGCGGTTATGGAGGCGGATTCAGTGGCGGTGGCATGAACATGGAAGACATTTTCAGTCAGTTCGGAGATGTTTTCGGCGATGCATTTGGTGGTGGCGGAGGTTTTGGAGGCGGAGGACAACGCGGACGCGGAGGAAGAAGAGTTGTAAAAGGGAGCAACCTAAGAATAAAAGTTAAACTTACCCTTGAAGAAATTGCGAAAGGTGTTGAGAAAAAAATAAAAGTAAATAAATATATAAATTGCAATACTTGTCACGGCAGTGGTGCAAAGGGAAGTAGCGGAACTGCATCATGCTCTACCTGCAGAGGATCAGGATATGTAAACAGGGTAACCAATACCATATTGGGACAAATGCAAACCACTACCACCTGCCCTACATGTAACGGAGAAGGACAGATCGTAAAAGACAAATGCGGTTCTTGTCATGGTGATGGAATTGTGCGTGGTGAAGAAGTGATCACGATTAATTTACCCGCAGGTGTTTATGAAGGCATGCAGCTTTCCGTTGGAGGAAAAGGAAATGCAGCACCAAGAGGAGGAATAAATGGAGACCTGATTGTTGTGATCGAAGAAGTAGAACATGAACATTTAAACAGAGATGGTATAAATTTATTTTACGAACATTATATCAACTTTGCTGAAGCAGCATTGGGCATTTCTATTGAAGTACCAACACTGGATGGTAAAGCCAAAATAAAAATTGATCCCGGCACACAAAGCGGAAAAGTACTTCGCCTGAAAGGCAAGGGAATACCAGACGTTAATGGATATGGCAGAGGCGACTTACTCGTAAACATCAGTGTTTGGACTCCACAGACCCTAAGCTCCGAAGAGAAAAAAATATTAGAATCGCTTCGTGAGTCAAAAAATTTTCAGCCTCAACCTTCAAAAAAGGATAAAAGCATTTTCGAAAAAATGCGAGAATATTTTGAATAACCTACAGTAGAATATAATTTTCAGCAATAAAATTTTCTGATGCACATACTTACAGCAAATAACATTGTAAAAAAATACGCTCACCATACTGCACTAAACGATGTTAGCATCGAAGTTCCCAAACAAAGCATATTTGGCTTACTCGGCCCTAACGGTGCCGGAAAAACATCCTTGATACGCATCATCAACCAGATCACAGGTCCTGATGCAGGCGAATTATTTTTTGAAGGCCAGAAGTTAAATCCAAACCACACCGCACAAATCGGCTACCTTCCTGAAGAGAGAGGTTTATATAAAAAAATGGCAGTTGGAGAGCAGGCCATGTACCTGGCACAACTCAAAGGATTAAAAAAGAAAGAAGCAAAAATATTATTGACAGAATGGTTTAAAAAATTCGACATTCTTAACTGGTGGGATAAAAAAGTTGAAGAACTTTCAAAGGGTATGCAGCAAAAAGTACAATTCATTGTAACTGTGTTGCACAAACCCAAGCTTGTTATTTTAGATGAGCCCTTCAGTGGCTTCGACCCTATCAATGCCAACCTCATTAAAGAAGAAATTTTAAAACTTCGTGAGGAAGGAACAACTGTAATTTTCTCCACACACAACATGAGTTCTGTGGAAGAATTATGTGATCACATTGCACTGATAAATAAATCGAAAAAAATATTGGATGGCTCTGTAAAAGAGATACAAAAAAACTACCGCAACAACAGCTATGAAATTTCTTATGCAGGCAGCGCCGTTGCATTTGCAAATGCCTTATGGACGGGAGCGACTATTATTGAACAATCTAAAGAAGATGAGCTGCATAAAGTAAAAATAGAAATCCGGAAGGACGTAAAACTGAACAATATTTTACAAGCAGTTTTACCTGTAATAGAAATACATTCGGTTAATGAAATTATCCCAAGCATGAATGAGATTTTCATCAGGAAAGTGAACGAAGGCTCCGAAATACCTGTTAATAATAATTTTACAGAATAAAACCTCTCCCTACCATCTCCAAAGGAGAGGGAGAAGTGTCAAAAAGAATTAAATACAATGAACAAAATACTTTTAATCATAAAAAGAGAATACCTGTCGAGGGTAAAAAAGAAATCGTTCATTATTATGACCCTGCTTGGGCCTTTGTTAATAGGAGGCAGCGCTATTGTCCCGCTCTGGCTTTCCGGGGTTGCACAAGGTGTTCGCGAAGTAGTTGTGGTTGACCAAACACATCAGTTTGTAAACCAGCTTAGAAATACTTCTACCATCAGGTTCAATTATACATTCGCTGATGCCAACCTGGATTCAGTAAGAAGTATTTATAAAGACAATAAAGCCGCCTCCATTTTATTTATTCCTTCTAATATACTTACCTCAAATTCCGTAGTAATGCATTCCTCTGAACAACCGGGACTAAATTTGCTCAGCTATGTTTCCAGCGAACTCTCATCTATACTGGAAAGATCTAAACTAATTGGAGAAAAAATTGATCCGGAAATAGTTGATCGTGTTAAAACCATAGTTGATGTTAAAAACAATGTTGGTGAAAAAGAAACAAACGATAGCCTTAATGTTGCAGTGGGTCTTATATGTGGCTTGCTCATTTATATGTTCATCTTCATATACTCTGCCCAGGTAATGAGAGGGGTTATTGAAGAAAAAACGAGCAGGATAGTTGAAGTAATCATCTCTTCAGTCAAGCCATTCCAATTGATGATGGGAAAAATAATCGGCGTTGCCATGGTGGGCCTTACCCAATTTATCCTTTGGGTTGTACTCACGTTAGTTTTATCCAGTGCTGGTTTAAGCGTCTTCGCAAATTCACAACAAATTAACCCGGAAAAAATAGAACAACAATATAGCGAGAACAGTAGTGGGACTGAAGCAAAAAAGACAAAAAAACTTCAGCTGAATGAAGCAGGAAAAAAAATAATGGAGAACATCAGTCGAATCAACTGGACGTTAATACTTGGATCCTTTTTATTTTATTTTCTGGGCGGTTATTTATTGTACAGTGCTTTATTCGCAGCCATTGGAGCAGCGGTAGATAGCGAAGCAGACACACAGCAATTCATGCTACCGGTTACGATACCTTTAATTTTATCTTTTACCATGTATAGCACCATTATACAGGATCCTAATGGACCTGTGGCCTTTTGGTTTTCTATGATACCATTAACATCTCCGGTCACCATGATGATGCGTATTCCGTTTGGCATACAAGCATGGGAGCTGGCACTTTCAATGGCTCTCCTTGTACTTGGCTTTTTTGGAACAACATGGCTCGCTGGTAAAATTTACCGTACCGGCATTTTAATGTACGGCAAAAAAATTTCCTATAAGGAGCTTTGGAAATGGTTGTTTTATAAGGGGTAAAGAGTTATGAGTTCAGGGTTCTGTGTTTCGAGTTTTCGCATTACTAACTTGCACAACGCCTAATAAATAACTCAAAACCCGAAACTCAAAAACTCAAAACCTATTAGTATCTTTAAGTAACTATTAAACGTATATGATAGTTGCAATAATAGACTTAGGGACAAATACATTCAACCTGCTCATTACAGAAGTATTTAATGATGGAGTAACGTCTGTTGTTTTCCAAACAAAGATCCCCGTAATGCTTGGCAAGGAAAGTATTGAAGATCATATCATATCTAATGCAGCCATGCAAAGAGCCCTTGATGCTCTGAAAGTTTTTAATGATCATATAAAAAAATACAAAGCAACGAAGGTTATAGCAAAAGCTACTTCGGCAATAAGGGAGGCGAGCAACCAGGAATATTTTACAAAAAAGGTATTAAAGGAAACCGGTATCAAAATAGATGTAATCAGCGGCGAAGAAGAAGCAGAGTACATTTACCATGGGGTTTGTGGCGCTGTTGTATTAAACAACTCCAATTCGTTGATGATGGATATTGGAGGAGGCAGCACAGAATTTATTATCGCGAATAAATCCGGCATAAAATGGAAACGCAGTTTTCTTTTAGGGGCCGCAAGATTATTGGAGCGCAGCAAACCATCTGATCCTATTACCAAGGAGGAAATAAAAAAACTGGAAGATCATTTCCGCAATGAATTAAAACCAATGTATCCGGCATTAAGTGAATTTCCTGTTGCTGAACTTATTGGTGTAGCCGGCGTTTTTGAATCACTTGCTGAAATCATTGGACACCGACATTATTTTCCCGAATTGATAAAAGGAAAAACAGAATACACCTTTAGCCTCGATGAATTTGAGGAAGTTTATCAGCTTATTATTAAATCAACACATCAACAACGCACCCAGATAAAAGGGCTTATCGCTATGCGGGTGGACATGATTGTTGTATCCACTATCTTTATTCACCTTATTTTAAAAGAGTTTAACATAAATAAATTACGCATGTCTGCATACTCCCTTAAAGAAGGAGTATTAAGAGAGTTAATTCACGGTAAAAATTAAAATATAAACTAATCATATATGTCCAGAGTACTTGTAATAGATGATGAAAAAATCATCCGCAAAACACTAAAAGAAATTCTTGAGTACGAGAATTTTAAAGTGGATGAAGCAGAAGATGGAAAAGCGGGGATAGAACTTTTCAAAAAAGAAAAGTACGACATTGTTCTATGTGATATAAAAATGCCAAAGGTAGATGGCATGGAAGTACTCGAAACCATTATAGCTACAGGGACAGACATTCCGGTTGTAATGATATCCGGCCACGGAAATATAGAGACCGCAGTTGAGGCTGTTAAAAAAGGGGCGTTTGATTTTATAGAAAAACCAATTGACCTTAATCGTTTGTTGGTGACGTTTCGTAATGCATTAGACAAATCTATACTTGTTAAAGAGACCAAAGTTTTAAAGAAAAAAGTAAACAAAACTGTTGACATGATAGGCGAATCAAAAGCCATTATGCAAATAAAAGAAATGATAGACCGTGTTGCTGAAACCGATGCCCGTGTTTTAGTTACAGGAGGAAATGGAACTGGAAAAGAATTAGTGGCACGGTGGATACACGAAAAAAGCAACCGTGCTGCAGGCCCGCTCATTGAAGTAAACTGTGCTGCGATACCAAGTGAACTTATTGAGAGTGAATTATTCGGTCATGAAAAAGGAGCATTTACATCTGCAGTTGCTCAACGCAAAGGAAAATTTGAATTGGCAGAAGGCGGTACATTATTTTTAGATGAGATCGGAGACATGAGTGCATCTGCGCAGGCCAAGGTTTTGCGGGCATTGCAGGAAAATAAGATAACACGGGTTGGAGGCGATAAAGAAATAAAAGTAAATGTGCGTGTGGTTGCAGCAACAAATAAAAATTTACAGGACGAAATTCAAAAAGGAAATTTCAGGGAGGATCTTTATCACCGCTTAAGTGTAATCCTAATTCATGTTCCGTCACTTAACGACCGCAAGGAAGACATTCCGATTCTTGCAGATCATTTTTTGAATTTGCTTTGTGTAGAGCATGGTATGACGGGAAAAACATTCTCTAAAGAAGCAATTAAAGAACTTCAGAAAATAAACTGGACAGGAAATATCCGAGAATTCAGAAATGTGGTGGAGAGATTAATTATACTTTGTGAAAAAACGATAACCGATAAGGATGTGTTACTTTATGCCGGAAAAAAAAATTGATTTACCATCACCTGCATACCCATATTTTATAGAGCTGCCATTTTTTACCAATATATCTTAGTTCAATATTGATATGTCCGGTTGCTTCACCATGGCCTCCTAAAATATATTTTTCTTTTTCATAAACCGGGCCCTTTTGAGAGTCGAAATATAATTTTCGATAATTGATCGTTGAATGGACAATCTTCATGTTTTCAAAGATCGTCTCGGTAAAAAAATCTCCGTGCTTTATCATCTT
>Ga0163149_10008660_pt1 | contig 9999 bp, 7 predicted proteins | sample OliLakLV19MP5G1_FD_148604 | JGI IMG/M metagenome (GOLD analysis project Ga0163149, IMG submission 148604) | Freshwater microbial mat bacterial communities from Lake Vanda, McMurdo Dry Valleys, Antarctica - Oligotrophic Lake LV.19.MP5.G1 | ecosystem: Environmental > Aquatic > Freshwater > Lake >...
TGTGGATAGGTAATAACTGAACCCGAAACAGAAACGGCAGCTTGGTCAAGCCGTTTCTCGCTTAGAATTTTGAAATCTAGAAGGACACGAAATAAAATGAGGAAGGGATCACCCCAATCTCACACTTTCTTCTCTCGCGGAAACTAGCTAGACCCCATAACTGTTTCGAATTTATTATCTTCCATTGTTCCATCATTCATTATTCTTACAACGATGCCCGAGGACGACAAATTCAGCCAAAGTCACAACCAAGTACAAGAAGACACTTCCATCATCAGCAGCGCCAGCCATTGTTCTGGAAAAATGAGCGGCATTGAAGTTTTGATTCTGGCTGCCACGGAAGAAATGAAGGATGTGGCTTGTCTTCAAAATAACGACAGCCATTGCGTTGGCAATGACAGTGATATCGAGACCGCTACCGCCGCCACAACGGCTTCGACAATCTCGTCGACCATGCACTCCAGTATGTCCTCCATGTCGCTCAACACAATCGAGTCATCCAACTCCAAAAAGTCCACTTGCACTACTACTTCCGCTACTACGAGTAGTAGTACGAAACGTCATCATCACAAGCTACGATCCTGGGATGACTCGTTTGTGCTTCTCTGTCAGTACAAGGACAAGGTCGGTCATACCAATGTTCCTGTCCGATACAAGCCAGATACAGCTTTGGCCAATTGGGTACGCTATCAACAACGCAATTTCGGCCAACTTACCAAGGAACGACGTGCCAAATTAGACGCGATTGGATTTCAGTTTGGTGCTCGGAATGATCGACAATGGAAGGACAAATTCCAACGTTTGCGTCAATATTATCAAGAAGATGGATTCCATACTGCTGGTTTGTTCAAATATGATGTCGAGCTTTCCCAATGGGTCTCCACGCAGAGAACGTTGTATAAAAAGGGTTTGTTGCGTCAAGATCGACTCGATCTTTTGGATAGCATTGGATTTTTGTGGCAAGCCGCGAACAACGCTGGGAGTGACGAGAACACCATCAGTAGCGACATCGACTTTAGTGGCGAAAACAACAACAACATCAAAAGCATCAAGAAGACGAAGAAACCCAACATGCAAAGCCCTGGAGTACAACGCCGAGAAGCTCAGTGGAAAGAAAGTTACAAGAAGTTGAAGGTCTTTTATGCCCAGCATGGACACTTTCACATTCCAAATCAATACGACCCCGATCCATCTCTGGGTATTTGGGTGTCCAATCAGCGCAGCATTCATAACCGAGGTCAGTTGGCACCGCGTCGCAAGCAACTCTTGGACGATATTGGCTTTGTCTGGCGTGTGGAAGCCAAAGAGGCCCGTGCCGAAATGTATCAAAGGCAATGGGATGAGCAATTGGAAAACTTCCTTCTTCGTGCTCAGCAGCAGCAGCAGCGAGTTCCTAATCATATCGAAAGCAGCAACAAGGAAGACTCCAATGTCAATGACGGCCAGCAGGACTTGCAGTCTTGGATCACCCAACAAAAAGAAGCGGGACGAAAAGGAACATTGGATGCCAAACGTGCGGAACGACTCTTGTCGGCTGGATTGTCATGGGGAGAAGAACGAACGTCTTGTTGGACCAAGTCCTATATCAAGCTCAAAGACGTGCTGGAGGCTGCTACTGCAGCAGAAAAAGGCATATCCATGACTTCCCACGGTGATGGCTGCTTTCTTGCTGTACAAGACATTGCGTCGCGGGATGCCAAGCTCGCCAATTGGATGGAGCTGCAAGCCGTCATGAAGAAACACAAGAAACTGTCGCTCAAGCGTGAATATCTCTTACAACAAATGGGTATTTCAGGTGGTACCACCGAGACGCCTGACTTCCCTACTACTATGGATACTGTATCGTCGTCTACTACCAGTACAGGATTGTTGCCTCTCAAAAAGCGCATCGCTCTTCATCGTGATCCAGATTGCGGTGAACGCCCACTGAAAAAAGCGCGATCGGGGCATCCTTACGTCCTCAAAGAATTGGAAACGCCAGTAGCAATTTGAGCAAGCAGCGGTACAGGAATTTGTATTTTAGTCAACAATAAGTACAGGAATTTGTATTTTAATCAACAGCAATAAAAATAGTTAAGTAATAATAGTGCAACCAGTTGTAATTTATTTGTTGGCGGTATTTCGAAATGCCACAGGAGAGGACTCATAATTGGATAGCTCCACCGGTCGAAACCCAGTCACTCCAAATTAGCTCAGCTCCACTCCCTACCGGTATGCCATAAAGAAAATATTAGTTTCTACTCCGAGTTGTGTTTAGGCTGCCCAACCAAGAGAACAATATCACTGTTGCTGTTTGTGAGGAAGGGAAATTAATCATGGATGAATCCTTGCGTCGTTCTTCCTGCCCAATCCAGAAGAACACACTTCCAAAATGCATTCTTTATTTGGACATTTTTATTATACATGCCAGCAAATACTACTATACTATAGCTTTTACTGTCCCTGTCATGCTGTGGTTGTTTCTCCAGTACCCGAAGCACTCGTACTCGTAATGCGCCTTGGTTTGGCACATTTGCGTGGCTCCCGGAGACCCGTATCGGGACATTCCATTTCTTGCCAGCTGATGGGAATCATGGGCTGTTGACTCACATAGCAGATCGCGTGCAAGACACCCAATTCCGGCTCGGCCGTCGTCAAATAGTAGCGTCGGGCATCTCCCAGACTCAGCACTTTGGCCAAGACGATGTCTTTGGGTTGAAAGCATTCGTGGATTTCCAAAATCGTGGCGGCACCGGCCTTGACGGCTTCATCCCGCGAAATCATTCCTTCGTTGAGACTCGAGGCGTCCAAGGTGGTTGGAATCATGCGTCCCACTCCTTCCAAGGCCAATATTTCCAGGGTGGCTTGGGAGGCTGCCACTTTGGTAATCCGTCCCATGACGCGTTGTCCTACGGCAATGATTTGCTCCGAGGCCAAGGACTTTTGTGGGACTACCGAGACGGTGAACGATGGCGCTGTTGGATCGTCATTTTGTTCTTCTTCCGAAGTAGTACTTGTTGTTGTTGTGACAAGATTTATATGACCCAAGACACTGGCATAGACATGGCCACCCTTGGCATAGGTCCCAATTCCTGGAAAGACTTGTTTGACCGTCCCAATTCGATCCCCTGGAACCACTTTGGCACCCATGGCAAATCGCAAGGTTGGCATCGCACTGCTAGGACTAGTAGTATCCATGGCCATTTTTGTATATTTTGACAGGCCTTATTATGAGCTGACAATTATGCAAATGGATAAATGAAGAAGGGACAAGTCAGTGCTTGCAATCGATTGATTGTTGTTGGTTGGTGGTTGTGTTCATTCCGGTTGATGGTTGTTTTCAAAAATCTGTTGTTGTTTTCGTTCAGTTTTTTTTCGTGGGCAGCTTTGTAGATCGCACACTAGCTCATTTCCATAGGCTATGAGCTCTGGATCTTTCCAGGCGCTGGAGCCAGGTCCTTGCTGAATTTTTTTTCAACCAACGAAGTGAAACCACCACAAAATTTGGCCATGGCGATCTGCCAATGAATTATTATTCAAGTAGCTAGTTTGTGCCGGAGGCCCATGACTTTCACTCAATACTAGTAGCTATCTAGCTAACGATTGATTGCAGCAGTACCAGCACGTGTGTTGTCAAGCAAGATGGGAAAGAGAAAACTACCAGCTCCTGCGGCTGGTGCGGATGCGCCTGTCCATAGGAATTTTTATACGCATGTCGCTCTTCCCGTGGCCGTATTATGGCGAATTTGGTTGGCCAATCGCATGCCCATTATGGATTGCGATGAAGTTTACAATTACTGGGAACCCCTCCACTTTTTGCTCTACGGGAGAGGCATGCAGACGTGGGAATATGCCCATCAATATGCGCTCCGATCGTATGCTTATTTGCTGCCCCTCCAGGGATTGGCTCGTATTTATGAATGGCTGCTGCCCAGTACTAGTACTACTGGTATGCTCAAGGCATTGGTACCGCTGTTGATGGACATGTCCGCAGCACAACAACGAGGACCCACAGTCGTGGTGTCGACCAAATTTGTCTTGTTTCTACTGTTAAGATGCTCGCTGGCCGCATGCATGGCACGCGCCGAAGTCATCTTGTGTCGGTCCCTCGAAGAACGGCGCATCGTGTCGTCGCCGGTGGTGGCACGATGGATGTTGTTTGTGTCACTCTCGTCCGCTGGACTAGCCCATGCTGCGGGGGCCTTGTTGCCGAGTACGACTTGGACGTTGTTCTGGTTGCTAACGGCGAATTGTTTGGTGTGCGGCCATGTCACATGGTTTGTCATTTACGCCGTGGCCGCCACATTGGCGATTGGATGGCCTTTTGGAGTGGTCGTTTTGATTCCACAAGGACTCTATGTCTTGTTGGTACAAACACAATTGCCATCTCGCGGATCGTCGTCCGAGTCCAACAATAATGCCAATCAGAAGACGCAGCAAAAAGAAGAAGGATGGTTTTCACCGGGTCACAGAAAACGCATGGAAGAACTCGTGTGGTTGATTTTATTTGTGACGGCCGCAATACAGACGATGGTCATGGCGATTGATTATTATTATTACGGATATTCCACATCCCCCAATTTCCAAATCTTTCGCTACAATGCGCAAGCCGGAGGGGATGAATTGTATGGTGTCGAACCCACTTCGTACTATATCAAGAATCTACTCCTGAATTTCAATGGTGTGGCCATTTTGGGGTTGGTGTCGCTACCCGTTGTCGTACTGGTATCATTTTTGTTTTCATCGTCCGATGAGGACAACAAGAACGAGACAACCACATCATCATCAACCTCATCTTTGTTGCTGTTGTTGGGAGTTCTCTTGACACCACTCTACTTGTGGTTGGCACTCGTTGTGCCACGACCGCACAAGGAAGAACGATTTCTCTTTGTCATTTATCCCGTATTGTGTATCGGGGCGGTACTTGCTTGGGATGGGATGGTGTCGATCGTAGTGGCAGGTCTGGGCAAGGTTTGGCCCCAGTTGCCGGCCACACTCGCCCCGCATCAATCCATCTTGCATGGATTGGTCTGGACACCCATGGCAGCCCTGTCCATGATGCGCATCATGGCCTTGAAGAAATACTATGCAGCGCCCTTGTCGATCTATTTGGCCCTTCATACACAGGAAGCAGCAAGGCCAGAAGCAGGCGCACCACGGGAACTTGTTTGTACCTGCGGGGAATGGTATCGGTTTCCATCCAGTTTTACACTGCCAGCCCATCAAGATTTGGGGTTTTTGCCGTCCTCCTTCACCGGGCAATTGCCGCAGCCCTTTTCTCAATATGGGAGTTCGGTCCAATCCGTAGACCTCTTGCAACCCTTCAACGATCAGAATGAGGGTCTCCGAGAGCGCTATTCAAAAATGGAAGATTGTTCTTACGTCATTGACCTAGAAATGTCCATGGACTGTCAAGCGCCGTCCAGGGCTAAAGTCATTGCTACGGCACCCTTTTTGGACGCCGAGAAGACCACCTCGACCCTTCATCGGACACTGTATATACCTGTCCTTCATGAAAAAGCCATTACCGAGGGGACCGTTTTTTATCAGAACTACATTCTGTACAAGCTATGACGAGGGCCAGTCCATACAATACCATAGCCGTTGTTGTGAATCACACGAGGTAAGAAAGACTAGCTGCATTGCATGTTGTTACGCCGGGTGTCCCAAAGGATTCGAAAACTGGAAGCAATTATTACTACGGTTTCTGAAAGCGTGGAAGCATGACTTCGTGACGTATATTTTCCATGTGCGCAATGATGGATCCACCTGGCTGGCTGTGTGTATGGCGCAACTGTGTCCTGTGGTGCCACGCAAACGTTCTCAACGCTGTTGAAATCTTCCTTTCTCTTTCTTTGTTATCGAAGCCGGGGGGAGTTCCTCTGCATCGCTTCATCTGCATCGCTTCAATTATTATATCAAAGGGGTAGGTAATCATCATTGTACCAAGCATGTTGACCTTTTCTTTATTGATTCGTTACGAAGTTTCGAAAGGGATGACAACCTTATATTGTACAACTATTGGAGCTGTCTAAATCAATACGTGTTGAGTTCACAATTTTCCGGTTTGTCTGATTCGAAACTTTTTAATACCATAATTATCATTGTTGCATTTGTTTTGTGAAATTGCTTGTGTCTTTGGAGGCAAGATGATCATGACTGTTTCTCACGCCATTCATGTTGTATGATTTTACCACAGAATCGCAGGGTTTAGGCCGCTTGGTGGCAGCCTTTCAACACTGTAAGTCCCGCCTTTTTTAGTACTTTGACACCCTTGCAGCAAGAATGAAGATGATGAAAGAATGATTTGACCGATTGCCAACTGAAAACAATACATGTTGAGATCGTCACATTTTACAGCTACTAGATGGACTGATTCATTCGATGCTGCCTGCATGTGTGTGCTTGCGAATTCTACCATGCGACATAAAACGAATATGGATTTCTAACAGGTTCCTTGTATTCAACATTATTTTGTTAGGCAGCTTGATGACCAAATTGAAGGTACTTTTGAGTCCAAGACAAATGCGATTGTATACCGCACTAAAAAATCCTTCGTCCACAAGGATGCATGGGACGTCAAGTGCTTGTGATCAGTGTGGCAGCGAAGTTGTTGTCAAGGTAGGGAGGTGGAACACGATTCGGCCTGGCCTGGCAGAAGCAACCATCCTCGACCTCCCTGGGCGTGTCCGTCGTGGTGCATCCGCACTGATCCTTTCCCCGGTGCTATGCTGTAGCAATCCTGCTCACGATCTTGTCGAGACGGACACGCACCTTGCACGCGGCCATGGGGGTCTCACCCAGGCTGATGTAGCGGAGCATTGCTTGCACTCTTCTGGCTGTTGAGCTTTCGTCCCTACGTAAAAGTTTAGGTAGCACGACTAATTAAATTACGCTTTGCTACAGAGCGGGGATAAGCCTTCGTTATGGTTAGTTTGGTATCAGCTTGGCCATATGGGCCTCAATAATGCAAGCATACTTGGAGACATCAATTATTTTTACCTGATCTTTGCCTTCCTCATTAGGTAGTAAAGATATCCAGTTGTAATCAACTAAATGCAGGATCAGTAGGCTGATGCCTAATAATACAACTCAAGGAACAGTTGAACTAAAAAGCTACAGAACCCAAAAAGAGGTGCTGCCGTAGCAAAAGAGGAAGAGGTGGGCTACAATTGTACAGTTGCTACTAACTAGCTACTAGCTAGCTAGTCAAGTTAGCGGTGTGGTCTAGCGCCAAAACTGATGCCTGGGTGGGTAATTAGTTATGAAAAAGTGTGCATTCAAAGTCCTACTTGTCTGGCTGTCGACAGTTTTAGAAGAGAGTGTCATTTCGAAGCGATCTGCAGATCTTTCGCCTCTCGATAATTCTCGGCCGTGATTGATTTGTTTCATCCATTCGAATGCTGTCCAGATCAAGAGGGTTCTGATCGGAGCCGCATTATCCACCAGTGCATGAGCACCAACTGGCACTACCAGACAAGCAATCAGTCTAGCTACTAGAGATAGCTTTGCTCATATAACTCATATCTACTAGCCACTGTATTTATAGACAACAACTAACATTTCATTATCCAAGATGAAACTCGTAATGGCAAAGACAATGTGGGGCGTGGACGGTTCGGATGAAGAAGAAAAATGGGAATCCATTTTTCAACGAGTCAAAGAGGACGGGTACACCATGATTGAGTGTACCGCCCCCTTTTCCTTTGGTGGTTCTCCCGAACGCGGCGAAAAATTTGCGACCTTGGCCGCCAAACACGGTCTTAGAATCATTTGTCAAATCCACAGTACAGGTGGTTTTTTCAAAGATACCGATTATGTCTACTGCAGTTCGTTTGAATTGGATCATCATTTGGCTTCCGTTTCCAATGAAATTGATTTGGCCCTGCACGCCAAACCGTGTCTCGTCAATTGTCATGCCGGTGTGGATGCCTGGGATCACGAAACACAGGTCAAGTTTTTGTTGGGTGCCATTGAGATTGCCAAGAAAAAGGGAGTCGATATTACCTTTGAAACGCATAGACAACGCATTTTTTGCAACCCCTTCCAAACCAGATCCTTGCTCAATGACGAACGCCTCAAAGGCAATGCCGATCTCAAGTTGACCGCAGATTTGTCGCATTGGGTCGTATCGTGTGAACGCCAACTTCATACACCCAGTTGTATGATTACGCGCGACCCTTGGTGGCAAGATCTTTTGGAGTTGGTCGCGGCTCATACGGTATTAATTCATTGCCGTGTCGGACACCCGCAGGGACCACAAGTTCCCGACGTGACGGATAAAGCCTACAAACAGGATGTTCAGGCCCATTTGGACATGTGGGGAGAAATTTGGAACGTCCAACGCGACAAGGGAATGAAAGAAAGCATCTGTGAAGTCGAACATGGGCCTCCTCCCTATTTGCAAACGCTTCCCCATACTTGTGCCCCAGTCGTGGACTTGTGGAAGTCCAACAATGATGTTGCGAAGTTGGTCAAGGCCGAATTTGAAGACTGTGATGATCTTTCGATGCGCGCGAGTCAGGCCCGAAAGTGAGAATGAGAATATGAACACCGACCCGACGTAAAATGTGTGGTCGGAATGGGAGGATCAGTGGATCGGAAAAGGATGAATGAGTGTGTCACGGATTTTCACGATTAGTGTCTGCTGGAGTTTCGCCTTTTTGAAGATAAAACGACACCAGCTAGTGAAGACCGATCGTAGTAGTTTACTGAGTTTTTTCCGCCAAGTGCTCTCGCAGTTAGAGGGTATTATTCCAAAACATGAGGATGTCGCCGGAAACCAGGAAAAATGCATTGGAAGGGAAAATTTAGTTCTAACCAAAACTAGGATATTTACCCTTCAAATTTAGATGACAGTAGTCTAGGTATGCTTGAAGCAAACCTAAGTCAGTAGACTCATTATGACAGCGTATGCTGGATTAGTCTAGATAATCTATATGTGTTTGGCGCCAAGAACCCTGTATTGCAAAAAGCTGTTGGGGGTTTACGGATAATAAGGCAGTGATCTGATTGGCTAATCCACTATGTGGTACTCAAAGCACGTACTTTGGAATTAGAGTAAATCTATATAGTGACGTCATACTAGCCTTATCCTCAAGATCTATTGCGTCTATTACAAACTCCGGAGTATGTTAAAGTCAAATTCCATCGACAATGACGATAAGTAGCCGCCGGTCATTGCATTAACAGCAGCACAACAGCATCATTAAGATGACAATAATAGACAACCTGCACAAGAGGCCACCACTGCCAGTGGCGGCGGCCACCAATGGGCCAACACAGCCAACACAATTAGCAAACATGGGCCCTCAATGCCAAAGACGACTTGCACTGCAAGGCAGATCTCATCAAATGCAAAGCAGCCAACCCACAAAGAAATTGAAAGCTGGTGATCAGCAAACTCTGTTTGGTGGTAGAGCATTCGATCCAAAGCAGGACTGTGCTGTGTGCAAAGGAAAGCTATGGGGGGGAGACGTTCACAGAGCCCACCACCAATTGTGCTGGAACAACAGGAAGACCAAAGGTGTAATTTCTACGGCAACACTTGAGTCAGCAGAGGAAGACAAGTGTCTGAAACAACACTTCTCAGAACCGCTGCAGGCCAAAGACATGTTCAGTTTGAAATGCGCAACAAAAGAAGCGGGAGTGATTTTCTTTGCACCACGACAACTTACTGTACAAAACACAACAACGAAAACTACCACAGTTGCTGTCACTGTTGAAGCCCCACCAGCAAAATCGATTGATTTCTGCAAAGCTGTTACAGCCAAAATTGAGGACCCTTCTTTTGTGAACGAACACAAAAATAGTCGTGCTCCACTGGCCATGCTAGCATTTGCCCGCATTGTCATCGAGCGCATCATCCGCGGAAATGAGTGCGACATGTTTGATTACTCGCTTTCATGGTTTGGCAATCACCGTGCCGCTCCCCCCGAATTAGCTACTAGGGCATGGAGGGTAATAAACCACAGCTACAACTCTTATCGATTGTCACTTATGTTGTTATCTCTCTATTAC
>Ga0163149_10008662_pt1 | contig 9997 bp, 8 predicted proteins | sample OliLakLV19MP5G1_FD_148604 | JGI IMG/M metagenome (GOLD analysis project Ga0163149, IMG submission 148604) | Freshwater microbial mat bacterial communities from Lake Vanda, McMurdo Dry Valleys, Antarctica - Oligotrophic Lake LV.19.MP5.G1 | ecosystem: Environmental > Aquatic > Freshwater > Lake >...
TGCCAGCAGCGAGCAGCATGATCAGCCCTGTACCAATGCTGACCGTATTGGCCGTGATCGCATCCACAACCTGTGTCACCACGCGGTCGGCCAGGATGGTACTACGGCGGTGTTCATTGAGCCTGCGAAAGTGGGCGACGATTCGTTCTTCAGCACCAGCGGATTGCACCGTCTGCACTGCGGCAACAATATCGCCAATGGCCCCTGTGACGTGGCTGGTTGCCTGGCTACTGGCTGCACGATAGCGGCCAAGTGCTGCACTTGCGCGCTGTGCGAACATTGCAACGATGATTGTTGGTAGGATGACAACCAGCGCCATGGAGACGTTGATCTGGAGCAGGATGAGGAATGCTATGCTGGCGAACAGGCCGTTACTGATGATCTCATCAGTCCAGTCCATGTTATCCTCGGCCTCGTACGCATCATCGCGGAAGCGGCTGATCGCCTGCCCAATCGAAAAGGGCAGCGCATGTGCGCCAGGTAGGTTGAGGACGAGCCGTAGCAGGTTGCGGCGCACCAAGCCGCTCATCGTGAAGCGGAAGGTGATCTCAACAAAACCGGCCACCATCCACAAAACTGCACGCCCGATGGTCAGAATCAGCAGTAGTGCGAGAGGCCCGGTGATGCCTCCTGGCAGTGGTGCCGCTCCGGTGAGCGTATCGAAGAAGGCACGGGCGATCAGCCCCGGCAGAAGCGAGAATACATTCATCAGGCTCCACAATGCTGCGTGGAGCAGATACAGCCAGGGCGCATAGCGGGCCATATGTAGGGTGTAGCGCCAGGTTGGCAGTGGTCTCATGCTGGGATCTCCTCGGTAGCAACGCGCAGCAATCCGGCAAATTGCGATGTGGGATCGGCGGTGAGTGTTTGGCGCGGCCCATATTCGCGCACCTGCCCATCATCAAGAACCAGGATGTCATCGGCGTATGCAACGGTACTCAACCGATGTGCCACGATAATCCCTGTACGGCCATCGAGTAGCCGACCCAGTGCCATATGCACCAGCCGTTCTGTTGCTGGATCGAGGCGTGAGGAGGCTTCATCCAGAATAACTACATCGGGATTGCGTAGGAAGATGCGGGCGCAGGCCAATACCTGTGCCTGGCCAGCCGAGAGCCCGACGCCGCCAGAACCAAGTAGTGTATCCAGGCCACTCGGCAACTCATGCAGCCAATCTGTGAGGCCTAATCTACCCAGCACATCGCGGAGTTGATCATCTGGCACACCGTCATCAAACAGTGTCAGGTTGTCGCGTACGCTCGCATTGAACAGGTGGATGTCCTGCGTGACCACGCCGATGCGTGAGCGCACAGCCGCGAGCGACACGGATCGTATATCCATGCCGCCCAGGCGAACGGTTCCGGCCAATGGATCATAGAAGCGTGAGAGCAGCCGTGTCAGTGTTGTCTTACCACTGCCTGTGCGGCCCACAATACCAAGCACGCGGCCCGGTTCCAGGCGTAGGCTGAGATCGCGCAGAACCAGCGCATCCTGTGTATAGCCGAATGAAACGCGATCCAGCTCCACGGCCAATCGTCCTGACGGCAGCGCAACGCCAGGGCCATCTGTGAGCAGCGGCATGGTATTGAGCAGTGCCTCGATCCGGCCAATACTGGCATCTGCCTGTTGGAGATCCTGTACCTCATTGCGAATCTGCTCAGTCGGCTGGCGCAACATCTCGGTATAGCGGAAGATCAGATAGACGGTGCCGATGGTAAGCGTGCCATCCATAAATAGCATGGCGCTCAGAGCAAAGGCGGTAATCGTGCCAAGAGCGAACAGCCCCTGGCTACTGGCAACCAGGGCATAGCCACGCATCTGTGCTCTGCGTGTGATCGACAGCCACGAGCGCATCACCTCGGCACAGCGGCGTAGCACAAACGCGCCAGCCCCACTTGAACGAACATCCTCCAGGCCAGAGAGGTATTCGCCCAGGAAGCCATAGAAATCGGTACTTGCCTGGCGTTCCGCCGCCCATAAAGGGGTAGCGGCGGCGCGAATACGCAGCATAGCGATCATGGCGATCACAACAAAGGTAGCGAGTCCCAGGCCGACACGCCATTCCACGAACACGAGCAATCCGAGCACACCCATGATCAAAACGCCATTGCCGAGAATCGATACCACAAAGCGCGAGAAGAAGCGCGCCAGTGTTGCAACATCTCCATCCGCCCGTTCGATCAACTCGCCTGGTGAATGGGCCGTGTGAAACGTGGCATCCAGGCGCAATATATGCGCCAGGAGATCCGCACGTAGTGAGTTTGTTGCTGCCCAACTCACATATTCGGCCACATAGGTTTCAGCGATTGCCAGGCCCTGGCCTACCAACGCTAGGCCCATGGTCAATAATGCCAGGAAGATCAGATCATCAACAGCCCCCCCAGTGGTAGCCTGATCAATGAAGCGGCTTGCCACCAATGGCACGATCACCTGCACAGCGATGGTGCCGCATAGAATGATCGCCAGCAGGCCAACTCGCAGCCCTAGTGGCCGTAGGTAGCGGGCCAACAGATGCCAGTAGTGGCTCAGTGTCTGAAACGAGCGCATGAAAACTCCTCATCTGGCTGGAAATACAAATGACCGCAGGTTTCCCTGCGGCCATACAAATGGCCACGGGGGCGATCCCATGGCCGTTCAAAAAAGCGCGACCACAGGGCCTATACGCACCCATAGCCGCTTCAATTATCTATCTGTGCTGTGCCGAGAAACACGAAGGAATACAACCGATCAAGCAATCCACAGATGGCTGTGCCATCCATGAAATGAATTGATCGCGTGTCCGTGTCGATCCAGCAGAACTGCGGTAGTAGCTAGGCTACGAAGCCGCGATCACTGGATCGCCTGTGTTCTCAGCGCAAGCAATGGAGGTGTCGGTCACCAAGGGTACTTACAGCAGGCGCTCACCCGAGATGGTGAGCAGCCCAAAATTGTAAGTTGTGTCTGTCATGGTGTTCCCTCTCCTTGGTTATATGTTCATGTATCGCCAGTATACCATGCACGGCGGCGAGATCACGTACGCCAAAAGATGGACATATAACTACCCGCGCCCGATATAGAGCTGTTCCACTGGCAGAACAATCGCATCGATCAGGTTGACGTGTGCGGGAAGCGCTGCCATGATCACAGCAACGGACGCAAGCTCGTCCGGGGTCATCATTGGTTCCTGATCGGCGGGAGCAGCGCTGGCCTGGCGTCGCTCGGAGGCGACATTGCCGGGATGCAGGCAACTGGCAGCGATGCCATAGGCGCGGCCATCAAGCGCGGTGGCTCTGGTGAGTCCCTCCAACCCGAACTTTGCCGAGACATACGGGGCGGAATGCAGGCGCGGTACCTGGGCGGAGATACTGCCGATATTGATGATTCGGCCAGCGCCCTGGCGCTTCATGATCTTGAAGGCCTCACGGCTACACAGAAACGGCCCGGTGAGGTTCACGCCAATCACCTTCTGCCAGGTCTCTAGCGATAGTTCATCCAGTGGGCCACCATCGAAGACACCAGCATTGTTGATCAGGATGTCGAGCCGGCCAAACTCGCGCATCACATGCTCGAACAGTGCCACAACCTGCGCCTCATCGGTCACGTCGGTTGGGATTGCGATGGCATGCACGCCCTGCGCCCGCATCTCGCCAGCAGTTTCTTCCAGCCGCACACTATCGCGCGATGCGAGAATAAGCCTGGCTCCTTCCTTGGCAAAGGCGCGTGTGATTCCAAGGCCAATTCCGGTGGCGGCACCGGTAATCAGGGCGACTTTATCCTGGAGTTGTGCCATGTACTACTCGCTTTCATTTCATAGCCGTAGAGACGCAAAATCTTGCGTCTCTACGGCCATCTCGTTCTATTCCAGCCGGATGGTTCTGCCCTCGCGTGCGGAGAGCCGTGCTGCATCCAGAATCTTCGCAACGCTCAGGGCATTTTCGAGCGACCAGAGATTGCCTGGTTCGACGGTTTCCCTGCCGCGTAGTACTGCGACAAGATAGTTGAATGGATCGCGTACCTGATCGGGCGCTGGTGGCAAATTCAATAGTTGCTCGGCCTTATCCTCACGCATCCGTACACGCATCGTCTGGTCGTTCACCGCTACAAGATAGCCGTTCGTAGCATAGATCTCCATATCCTTGCGCACTACCGGCCAATTCCATGATCCCTGGATGATGCCCTGCATGTGTGGATAGGTGAGGATGATGGTCGCATCATCGTCCACATGTGGGTAGATATCGGGTTTCAGCGTTTGTAGGATTGCCGTTACCGTCAGGGGTTCAATGCCACCCAGCAACCATGTGATCAGGTTGGCCCCATAACAGCCGAAATCGATCACTGCGCCACCACCATTCAGCACTGGATCGGTCAGCCAGGCCAGAAATTCGGCATTGCAGCCGATCTCCACCGGGCCGCTGTGCCCATCGTGAACGACGACCTTGCGAAGCGGGCCTAATGTCTGTTCTTCGATGGCCATCCGATAGGCTGCATATGTGCTGGCATACCAGGTGGTTTCATAGTTGGTGATCAGCTGGATCGCATGGGTTCGCGCCAACAATGCCATGCGCTCGGCATGTTCGAAGCTGACGGCCAGTGGCTTTTCTACCATCACATGGATCTTGCGCGGCGCGCAGGCTTCGACAACGCGCAGGTGATCATAGATCGAACCAAAAGCACAGACTGCCTCTGGCTGGACGACATCCAGCATGGTATCCAAATCACTATAGACAAGATCAATCGGGAAGTTGAAGCGCTGTGCATAGCGCTCGACCAACGCCCGATCCGGCTCCCAGAAACCAACCACATCCAGATCGCTGCGCTGCCAGTTGCGCAGCAGCCAGATTACATGGCCATGGCTTAAGCCGGCAATTGCCAGGCGGACAGGAGTTTGTGGCTGCATGTGTATCTCCCATGTGTGGTATGAACCCAATTAATTATTTACGGAATGTTACACTAACTTCTGCCGATCAAGAGCATCTGCCTGCTGATCGAGTGGGCTGCCTGGTACGCGATAGCCACAGATATGCAGCGCTAGTTCGGCATACATGGCATTGGCCCAAGCGAACCATGGGCGAGTATAGTTGTTTGGGTCGTCGGCATCGAAGCCTTCGTGCATGAAGCCAGTGCCTGCATCACTGGCAGCCATGATCTCAAGTATGCGCCGCTGTTCTGCTGGATCGGGTGATGTAAGCCCCTGCATGGCCAATGCGATATGCCAGATATAGCGAACTGGCGTGTGTGGGCTGCCAACTCCCGTAGCAGCAGAACCACGATAGAAGAATGGATTATCGTCGCTGAGTACATACTGGCGCGTCCGCAGATAGGTTGGATCATCGAAGCGGCAGTAGCCCAGATATGGCATGGCCATGAGGCTCGGCACGTTTGCATCGTCCATCAGGATCACGTTATTCATTCCATCTGTTTCGTAGGCATAGATAGTGCCATGCGTTGGATGATCAATTAGCGCATAGTGCTTGATGCCACTATCGATCTCGGCTGCCAGGCTGGCTGCATTCGCGGCAAGCATAGAATCTCTAAGCACATGCTCGGCCAGTTCGTTCAGATAGCCCAGAACAACGACGGCAAACATATTCGATGGCACCAGATAGCCATAGATACAGGTATCATCGCTTGGACGAAAGCCCGACCATGTCATGCCAGTGTGGGCGACTGGGTTTCCATTGCCGCCATTCGGCAGCGTATCGGTGGGTGGGCAATTCGTACGCACAAAGGTATAATCGGACTGTTCGGTGTGGTGTTGCTCACGACGCCAGAGTTCAATGATCTGGTAGGCACCATCGCGGAAATACTGGTCGAGATGATCGCTGCGGCCTGTTGCCTTCCATAATAAATAGGCCAATTGAAGTGGGTAGCACAGCGAGTCGATCTCATACTTACGCTCCCACAGCCAATCAGTCATCGGCGTGAGATCGGTATGATGTCCCTGACCATTTGGTTCGGCATTGAAGGCGTTCGCATATGGATCGTGTGTGATATAGCGAAACTGACGCCGAACCACCCCAGCGAGCAGATCCGCAACAATTGGATCATCGGCTGCAAGGATAAGATATGGGCGCACCTGCAGCGCCGAATCACGCAACCACATCGCTGGAATATCGCCAGTCAGCACAAATGTTGTATCATCGGGGAGTTGTCGGAGTGTTGTCTGCCAGGTATTGGGGAAACAGTTGCGAAACAGTTGGCCAAGGCGCGGCGTAGATGCAAAGTGTTCGTTCACATGGTCGATCATGGCCTGCATTGATGCTGGCATCGCGGGACTGGTATTCATCATCATTGCTATCCATTTCACTGAATGCTGTGTGTGTATTCTACAGCACGCAGCGGGTTGAGGCTACGCGGGCATCGGCTACGATACCAAGTTACCTAACGTAGTCACCCGATGGCACATTCGTGCTCTACACGCTCTTTCTCGGTGGCGGTGCCGATATCTGCTGGTTGGATATTGGATTGGACACCTCGATAGCCGGAGAGCCAACGAGCTAACGAGACGATTGTTGAATGATGTAGCCGCCCAGCACACCCGCATGGTCATTCTCGATATCGCCGGGGTGCCAACGGTTGATACAGCCGTAGGGCAATCACTGCTGCGAACTGTCCATGCGGTGCGCCTGCTTGGTTGTGCTGTGACGATCACTGGGATCGCGGCTTCGGTAGCCGCCACGATGACCCAGCTCGGAATCAATATGGCCGATGTGCGCACGGCGCGAGCGCCGCAGGATGTGATCCGCACCGACCTGGAGATTGTGGGCAAACCCTATCGCAATTCTGAAACTCATAATGAACGCAGGCTATAAGCCCTCGGAAAGCCGCCACATCCCGAATGCTGGCCCATGTGCGGGAAGCGTGATCAGACCATCGGTATCGGGCATGTCGTTTCCTTACTGCGAATAATGCGAAGGCCAATTATATTATGCGGCGGGCGAGCAAATCACCCGAATACTGCCCACGCCGATCTGCTGCGGGCCAACAATCTTCACACCAAGGGCAAGTAGTTCACCCAGGTAGGCCACCAGATCAGCGCTGATCTGTTCACCAGGCATGATCAATGGAATACCAGGTGGGTATGGAATCACTGGCTCGGCGCAGATCATTCCAACTGATTCTGCCAGCGCGATTGGCTGCGATGACTGAAGGCTGGCCTGGCGTGGCGTCAATATCATCGGCGGGAGCGCATGGGTTGGCCAGATTGTTGGGTACTGGGCCTGTACTGGCAGCGGTTCGGCGGCGATGGCGCGCAGTGCGCCAAGCAAAACATCGATGTTTGCCCGCGTATCGGCCATGCTGATCGTTCCAATCAGCTGGTGTGGATCGGCAAACTCAACACTCAGCCGATAGCGCGCCCACAGGCGTTCGGCAAAGGCAATCCCATTCCAGCCGCTATCACTCACACGAATCACAAGCTTGGTTGGATCGTGGCCAGCAATGCCGTTCTGGCCGATCAATTCATCGCCATAGCACCATAGACCTGGAATAGTGCGAATAGCTGCACGGGCATCGTTTGCAAGCGCAATGGCATTGGTCAGTAGTTCGTGCCCGCGTTGGCTAGCCTGCTGGCGCGCTGCATCGAGTGATGCCGTCAGTAACACGCTTGGCGAGGAGGATTGCAGCAGTGCGAGCATGGATTGGATGCGGTTGAGATCGACGCGATTGCCAGCATGATGCAGCAGTGCCGCCTGTGTCAGCGCGCCAAGGGTTTTGTGGGCACTCTGCACAACCACATCCGCGCCACAGCGAACAGCCGATGGTGGCAGCGCCGGATGGTAGGGGAAGTGCGCGCCATGGGCCTCGTCCACCAGCAGCGGAATATGGTGGGCATGGGCGAGTTCTGCTAAAGCTGGCACATCCGAGACATAGCCATAATAGGAGGGGCTGGTGATGTGCAGAGCAACAACATCTGGGTGTGCCTGCAATGCCTCCGCAACAGTGGCGCAATCGATGGCCAGTGGAAAGCCGAGTTGCGGGTGCGGCTTGGGCTGCAAGTAGATCGGCGTCGCACCAGAAAGAATCAGCCCGGCATATACAGACCGATGTGATGCCCGTGGCATCAGCACACGCCCACCATCGTGGCCAACAGCCAGCAGCATCGCCTGATTGCCAACCGTCGAGCCATTCACCAGAAAAAAGGTGTGTTCTGCGCCAACCGCCGCCGCTGCCAACTGCTGCGCCGCAACCAGCGCACTCGTTGCGCCATGCAGATAATCGACGGATGGCATTGCCTCGCTCAGATCCCCAGCGATCACACCAGCGCCAAACAATGCGCTAAACCCTGGCAACAGCTGCGGATCGAATTTGTGTCCAGGCATATGAAACGAAGTCGGCTGTTCTGCGATGGCCTGGGCCAATGATTCCAGAAATGGGGCATGATCGCTGATGTGTTGCATTGGTGCCTCTAGAATTGCGGGCGAACACACGGTTCGCCCCTGCTGCGGACAAATGCGTTGGTCACGACCATTGCGGGCGAACACACGGTTCGCCCCTGCTGCGGACAAATGCGTTGGTCACGACCATTGCGGGCGAACACACGGTTCGCCCCTACGCAATCCGCGGACAAATACACGCCATGGTATGGTTTGACCGCACCGCGCTTGGATGCTACGATAGCTCTATTCTGAATATTCTGATAGCAAGGTTAGTATGCATGACTCTCCATATCGTTGCAACGCGTGAATTCACCCCGAATCAACTGAATATGCTGCGCGCCATTGCGCCACATGCCGAAATTACCCATCTGAATGCGCGGAATGCCGCCGAGATCGAACAGGCCTTCACGCCTGATACCGAAATATTGTACACGGGCCGTGGTGATATTGCGCTTGAACGAGCGACTGGTCTGCGCTGGGTGCAGGGCGAGTTTGCTGGCGTTGATCATCTGCACGATACCCCGATCTGGAACAGTTCGGCAATATTAACCAGTGCCAATGGTGCCCATACGCCGCATATGCCTGAATATGTGCTCTCGCTGATGCTGGCATGGGCCTATAATCATACCCTGGCATATAATTATCAGCAACAGGCGCTATGGGGCGGCGGCGAACATCGGGTACTGTTCACGCCACGTGTACTACGCGGGCGAACGCTTGGGATTGTTGGCTATGGCGCAATCGGCCGCGAAGTTGCGCGCCTGGCCACAGCGCTTGGCATGCGTGTTATCGCCACCCAGCGCAGTAGCAATGCAGCCCGCGAATATCTTGGGTATAGCGTTCCTGGCACGGGAGATCCCGATGGGCGCTTGCCAGAGCAGTATTTCACGCTCGATCAGTTGCCTGAACTCTTGCAGCAGAGCGATGTTGTTGTGCTGGTGCTGCCATTGATCGCTGGCACGCGCCACCTGATCGGAGCCAGCGAACTGGCCCACATGAAACCTGATTCGCTGCTGATCAATATTGGCCGTGGCGGCCTGATCGATCATCAGGCGCTGATCGACGCAATGCAGCGCCAGGTGATCGGCGCCGCCGCATTGGATGTCACCGATCCCGAGCCACTGCCGAGTGATCACCCGCTGTGGCACACCCCACATGTGATGATCACCCCGCATGTCTCTGGCATGAGCGCATCCTATATCGATAATGTCGTTGGCGTGTTTGCCGAGAATCTGCGCCGCTATGTGCAACACGAGCCATTACTGAATATCGTCCAGCGCGAGTTGGGGTATTAGTTCAACAAGCAAAACCTCGAATGGGGCTACCATTGCAGCGCATTGTGTTCCCCAACAATTAGTGCTGGCGTTGCTCGCCGGAGATGCAGCATGCGCCGATAGAAACTGAGCATTGATGTCGCATCGCCATCTTGGGCGGCAACGCTCACGCCATCGGCATGATTTGGGTGGACGGGCAGCCAGGGTTGTATATTGGGCGGGCTGAAGCCAGCGTTTGTCTCACCGCTCCATATCGGCGAAGGTGGCAAGAAAATGTCCGAGCCAACGGCCCGCCATGCCACGGCTGATTGAGACTGGCTGATGCGCCGCCTTGAGACCCGGCGGCCACGCCGCGTCGAAGTACGT
>Ga0163149_10008664_pt1 | contig 9995 bp, 9 predicted proteins | sample OliLakLV19MP5G1_FD_148604 | JGI IMG/M metagenome (GOLD analysis project Ga0163149, IMG submission 148604) | Freshwater microbial mat bacterial communities from Lake Vanda, McMurdo Dry Valleys, Antarctica - Oligotrophic Lake LV.19.MP5.G1 | ecosystem: Environmental > Aquatic > Freshwater > Lake >...
ATTGTCCGAAGCAGCTCTTTCTTTTCGCCGACAATGAATGCCGGGTACTATAATGCTTAGTTGGCACAATAATACACTGGAACTCGAGATCTGGATTGAAAATTCTTCGTTTATTGAAAGCCTGAATTAATAGATATCGGCTCACGATGGCAATGCGGTGTGATGGAAGCTTTTCGGTATATGCTGACCACGGACAAGGACGGAAGCCGTAAGAAAAATAGACTTGATCCTCACTATAGGCGGTAGTACTGTGATCACGCACAAGGACGGAAGCCGAAAGAAAAATAGACGTGATCCCCACTATTATTATGCGGCAATACCAAAGCACCTACGACCCAAGAATCGTCGATTGGACGAGGAAGGCGCCTTTGCCTTATTGTTAATTGTGGCACGGTCGGATGGCGGTGACCGCTTCAATGAATGCTTTGCCCTCCAATTTGGCTGTACTAAAGTATGGTGATAAACTGTCAATCAAAATAATGACAGTAATCAATCCATGGACGGATGCAATCGGTACCAGCAGGGTGTGGGTTGATGACAGCTTGAATGGAATATCGTTGTTGCTCGCTATTAGCAAGTAGAGCTGTGTGCGTAGGTTTCATGAGGCTCTCTCTCTCTCGATGGTACATTCATTATCACCCCATGCTACGCTGTCAGGTTTTGGAGGTGGTGCAGAAGCAGGTTCCACGCACACTTTGTTGTTACCCCGGCCCGCCGCACGTGATTGATTGCCGAAAGCCCAGATACATACCGTAGGTACATTACTACACTAGCTAGTAGTAGGCTAGCTAGCTATCATAGTAGTTAAGTACTAGGGTTTCGTACGCGTGTACGCGAACTATCAAATCATGTTTGTGACGTCATGACTCATGAGCCCGCAGCCCTAACTCGCTAACTGCCAGTTGGGCCCGGGTGGGGTCTGTTACAGCAATTGTGAAAGCTATCGTAAATCTTTATGGCTAAAAACAAGTCCTCTCACACACTTCTGTACAGCATCATAAATGACAGTGAAAGATACCATTCTATGCTTTCCATCACTTGCAACATGGTACAAATTAAAAGATCTTTTCAACATGATGACATTCTTTGTTGGCAATTGCAAATGGACATGTCATTCCATCATCTCTGGCAAATGTCAGCGAATTGTTGGCTTCCCAGATGCTGGATGTCTAAACAGTGCTGTGTGTCTTTGTGAGAACAAAAATGAGCTGCACACCAATCATTTCAAAGTTGGTGTTTCTATTTTTTTTTCATTCAAACTTGTGGTGGCACCCTGAATTGCGATGCTGAAGTTTCACCCAAGATTTGTGTCCCACTTGTGCATAAAAACATTTGCCATTGCATCCGTTTTTCTATTGACAAAGTTGTTGTCAACATCTTTCTCAAGGGATGGGGGGAGGGAAGACTTTTGTGAAACTCTTCCTAACTCCATTCAGTTGCAAATGATGAGCTCCCTTTTCAGAAGAATTAAATTGGTTTGGTTCATCAGTGCAACACACTGTGTCTGGTTTTTGACTGAAAGTGTGCCAACAGCTAGAGACCTTTTGAGTTGTGTAAAATGAATGCAGTTAGCTTAAGAATAAAGCTAAAAATGAACTTACAATGTAGAGAGTGCACTGCACTGAAAACTAGAGACCTTTCGAGTTGTGCAAGATGAATTTAGTAAGCTTTAGAATGAAACTATAAACGAACGAAGAAAGTAGAGAGTAAACTGCATTAAAAGCTAAAGACCTTTTGAGTTGTGCAAAATGAATTTAGTGAGCTTTAGAATGAAGCTAAATATGAAAGTAGAAAAAAGAGAGGTTCATCCAAACTCATTGGACCAATCCTCTATTTGTACCAGACTGATGTGGGCTTCTATGTCCAATCCATCACAATGTGCAGGCAAACTTCTACAGACTATCAAAGGTAATGCCATCTCTTGCATCCTCTGGAATCTGTTCATTGGGGATGCATTTGGTGCGGTTCAGCTGGCCTGTCTTCAAAGCAACAGCCAGATCCTACTCGAATTCTCCAACTGTTCTGCAACTGGCAATATGGAAGCTAGCATAACAATCTGAAAAGGGGCTTGTTTCCTGTGTCTATCAATTATCTGACGATAGCATATTCACCTAAATCGGGACCTTCATTTTGCAACTCCACGGATAAAGTCGCTGGAATTGCGGCACTTCCATTTGCCGTCCGTCAGTCGAACACCCATCAATACAGTTGATTTACGCATGGCGGTTGTTTAGGTTTCACTGCAAAGGAGGGAGAGCAATGCCATGATGTTTCCTTGTGCATTGTTACCGTGGGATATAGACAATGGTGCAGACCATCACTCTGGAGTTTGTCTATTCGTTCCCAGTAGTCCTCGCTCGATGTCTATTCCCTATTTTGTGGGGCTTCTTGCGATCATCTTTTCTACCCAATCCACAGTCGCAAACTCACTGTGACGGCCTTTATACTTGGTCACTCGAAAAGGATTGTGTTGGACAAGATACAACGTTGGTGTTACTTCCACATTGAAGCCTTGTTGTTCCATTTGGTCCGAGACATCATTGTCGGTAATATCAAAACGAGAGACTGTGATTCGATCCTTGACTTTGGCCACAATGCGTTGCATGGTGGGAGCAAAATCTTGGCATGCACCACAGAGGGGCGAATAAAACTCGAGCAGGATATCTCGGTCTGTCGTTTCCACAATCTTGTTCTGAAAGTTGGCCGCGTCCACATCGCGACAATCCGCACAGGGCAAGGTTGGCATGGAAAATTCTTCCTCGTCTTCCGCCGCCTTGGCTCGCATCTGTTGAATCTTTTCCAAGTGCGCATGCATGCCGCATTCGGTACGATTCAACCCTACAAATCGTCCCGACCGCTCGGGTGCCGATGCATCCACGGCCCGACTCGTCATGACATCCCCAATGCTCTTGTAGCCTTGGTCGTGCAAGGCATTGTACGGGACCTTGTGTTGTCGTATATACGCCCATACTTGATCGTACGTCCAAAACACCAATGGATTCAGTTTGATGCGATGGCTGTCGGCATCGTATTCCACAGGAGACAATTCGTTTCGTTCTCCACCTTGCGAACGCCTCCGTCCAGTAATCCAGGCTTGGGCATGGTGTTCCTTCAAGGCTCGTTCCATGGGTTCCACTTTGGTCAGCCTACCGTACTTGTTGGGGTCTGTCTTGTACAAATCCGCTCCGTACGCGGCATCAAATTCTTGTCGTTGTTGATAATCGGCAGGTGTATACACCTGCAGGGACATGTCGGGGTAGTGCCGACGCACACGCTTCATCAAATCGTAAGTTTCCTCAAACAAATGCAAGGTATCCATCGTCAGGACGGGAATCTTCTGGAGTCCCAGTTTTTGGAGTTTGTCCATAATCACCAACCCCGAAGGCCCCAAGCTACTGACTTGCACCAACGACTGGGGAAATTGTTGCGAGGCCCACAATAGAATGTCATCCGGATCGGCCAATTCCGCATTCAGTTGAGACAATTCATCGGGTGTCGGAGGAACGGAAATTTTGTGATACTTTTTGGTTCTTCGGAGAAAACTCTTCTTTTGTGTTGTCGTTGTTGCTGTAGCATTGGTCAGTGATACATTATTGGATGGCACCACGAAAAGCACCAGGCAGAGGAACAACAATGGCAATGCCAGAAGAAGCTTTCGCCGATGGTAGAGAAGGAGACGCTGCCAACAAATCTGATGGCACGGGAGCTTCTGCATGTTGGCGTGTCTTTGATGATACTTGGGTAACCACTGTTTTTGTGTATTTTGCGAGGTCATTCAGACTGCATCCACTGTGCATGTGCATGGACGCGCCAATCTTGCTAAGTCAAGTCAGTTCTGGTCAATTAGAAGGCTTGGGTTTACAATGAATCCAACTAAGCAATCAAATGCCTTTCTTCCTATTGTTGGCCTGTCTTTGGCGTCAATTCGTTCTTCGTCATGGCTAAAAGAGCTGCTATTGTACTGTAGTAAAAGCCTGAGGTTGGTTGGTGAAATATGTAATTTTTTGGCGGTTAGTTGTCAATCTTATCTGTACAATGCAGCATGCTCCTTGTAGTAGGGTTAGGGCTTAATTATTTCTCACTTTTGTTGAATCTTGTGTCCAACACTGACAAAGATACAGTAGTTTTGAATTGAGAGAGCAACTAACAGGTAAATCGTGTCAATGGCCAAAGAAAAAAAACAGCCCAAAAGGAAGTCACAGAAAACTTTGTTCCAACACAATGCAAGAACACAAACAAGCATCAAGATGAATAAAAAACTATGAATGCTGAATCAATCGGAGGCAAGTTGAGAGTGCCGTGAAGAATTGAATTGGAACAAAAATGATGAGGTGGCGGCTTTTTGAAGGACCTCAATCCTCCTACCAACTTTATGGGACATTTCATAGCCAATCATTTGATGGACGACAAAGATGTCACTGTGGATCTGATGCTGACCATCAATGTTGTTTTCGTGGTGATGCTGGCTGAAAGGTAAGAATGTCCATGCAGTGTTTGCACAAAACACTTGTTCTGTTTGCACCAGACAAAGATGAACAAAAATTAAAGCTTCTGCTGCTTTCTTCAATTTTTGTTTGTCTGTCAGGATGAAAATGAAGAATTGTTTGATTTCTTTGATTTCTCTGAACATGCTAATTATTTTGGATATTTTCAAGGCTATGGGTGGTTCTGATCCCATTGCACACCCCATTCATCAAGTAGAAAGGCCCCTGTTCAAGGAGACCTTAAGCACAATTTTACTGGTATTTTTTGAATGTGCATCATTTAGCAACTTTTCATTGACATATGGGATCTTGTGTTGGCAAGCAGTTGGACCTCATGTCCCAACATGAGGTTTCATGCTTGCTCAGAGCACATCAAACATGCTGGTGTCTTATTTTATCCTATGCGCAAGCTTGTACCAACACGTGCCTCTGCTACCAAGACTTGAAAAATAATCCATGCTAGAAAGGCAAACATTGGTGTCGATAAAAAGCTTTAAGTGTCTAATTAAAAAGCGGTTATTTTCTATCCAATTTAGTGTTTTCCTCCAATTTTAAATCATTTTCTTCATCATCATCTTCCAGATTGGCACTTTTCTACCTGCAGCCCATGTTACAATGCTACGGCCAAAATCATGTCACAATGACATTTTTTACCAAATTGTCAGCATGCCATTTCACAATGAAACAAACAAGTCCATGTGGCAATGACAGTTGCTGCAGCACACAAGAGTTGCTAGACACAGAGCACAACCACAACCCATTGACTTCTTGAGGAATGAAGTGATATTGATAACTTCTTCCTTTGCCCTGCATTGAGTGAACATTTGAGCTCCTTGTAAAAATGAAATTCTGTATCAGGTGTGTTTCACAGTTCTTCCAAAGAGCAAAATGTATTTTTGACACCACCCTTTGGACCTAAACACTACAGTTGGCAGATCTGAATCTTGGTTTGGTTATGACTAACTGCTGCAGTGGTTGAATGGCATTGTACTAAACCCGGATAACTGAGCTACCCAGCACAAGAAATAAGGCAAGGTGTGGAGTCCGTGTCGGGAATGGTGTTCCGTCAGAAACGACATCTAGCTACTAGTAATAAGCCCAATAGCTAGCCTGGTGCAGCGACCAACAGATCCATGATATCTACGTACATTCTAGGATCCAAGTGGCCTTGGTGATCGATGAAAATAGTCATTGTTATACTCTATAAAATATATGCTGTCTCTCCTTCTTCGTCGCAACTACTACAGAGTGACGCGGGTTTCGCACCTTTCCCCGATGTATCCTGTAAAGCATTCGCATAGCTCATAATATCCATCGCAAGTGCCAAAGTTGCAATTCGTTTCTTCGCGGCTACAAAAGTAAGGATCCTTAATCGTGTTTGGGTACTGACAAAGATGCCCATAGTGTTTAGGATCTATACAGGTGCATGTGCCAGTTGTTCGGTCGCAGCTGCATTTGTAAAGAGTTTGAACATGTTTCTGGGTGAGACAAAAAATGACGGGGCATCTCTTCTGCAAGCAAGCTAGACAGCGACCAGCAAACACACAACACAATGGACTTACACTCCACCATTGTAACAGTGTTCATTGCCCATGCAGGTACGGACGTGTTCACAGCGAGTGCCCTCGTAAAATGCAGAGCAAAGACATTTGCTGTTGTCACCACATAATCCATCGTTGTAACAGAGTTGACTGGACTCGTCATCTCTGGGTTGCTCGGCATCGTCGCTGCTAATACAAGTCGAACAGAGAAGCTTGACATTCACGGGCAAGTTGTCATTGGGGCGATAGTCGCCCATAGGATTATTATCGCCGCTGCCTTCCTTGTTGGCGAGGACCCAATTTACTTTGGATGGTTCCACACCATCGGATTCTGTTCCCCTGTCCACCGGAGTACTAAAGAACCTGGGAACGAAGGCTTCAAAGTCTTTGCCGCTGGTGATAGCCTTTAGTTTGTCGACGCTGGTATAACTGGGATTGAAAGCAATTTCTCGTATCATATGATAGAACTCCACAAATGTATGGGGAGGCTCTGTTCCGGTTGGAATATTAAAGATTACCCAGCGTCTTCCGGTAAAAAACATAAAGGAACGTACAAGATACGAGTCTTTTTCTGCTTCTGTTGCTGGGTGCGGTACGTAAAAGAGTCGATTGTTCATGGTGAGTGGGGGATCACCCTTGGCCACGAACCCAAATCCCGTGAGAGGGGCAAACTCGGTTTCCAGAAATAACTTGGCCTCTGGAATGCCGGCCAGACTAGTTTTGGTCCGGAAATCAAGGTTGTAGGAGGTACAAGTGGGAATTTCAAATTCACAATTGAGTCCAATTCGTTCTGCGCTATTGCATTCACACCTATTATTTTCGTTGCACGTTCCTTGACACGTCTCCTCGTTGCAGTCGTAACAGGAAACCGCCAACCAATCCGCCGCCACATCCAAACCTGATTGTCTCTTGATCACCCACCCGTCCAAGGCCAGCTCGATCAAATCAAAATTTTGTGTCTCGGCCGACTTTATAAAGTAGTCACAGGGACTCTGGTTCGCCGGAGAGAAACACCACGATCGTTCGGCTTTGCAATAGGCCAGTTGAATCGTTCCTGTTTCATCCAGGTAAAAAGGTCGGCCCTCTTTTCTGTTTTTGAAACGAGAGCCTTTTGGAAAAAAAGAGAAACAGATACAGGTGTGAGGAAGACAGTACAATTATTAATAAGCTCATTGGTATGCTGCACTTTTTTGTTTCGTTTCGTTCTGTTGTCAACTTACCTTGCATGGTAAAGACTCCAGAATAATAACTAACATCCGGCATGGCATCGCCAAATTGAATGTACAAGGATTTGCACAAGAAATATTGCCAACTGGCCACATAAAAGTAGGGACCCAAGAGTGCCAGAGCTAGAAAGAGAATGAGCAAGCGCTTCGTGACTTTGTGCTTTTGTTTGGCTTCTTTGGAAGCAGATTGTCGATTGAGACCCGCGACATGCATACAGGCCTCCTGAGTTGCGGTGGAAATCAATCCCATGGAGGCTAATTTGAATCCCATGTCATCGAGTCTTTTGTAATTAATTTTGTCCATTGATATGGAAGATGCAGAATGTAAGAAATTCATCCAACAAAAATAGTCAGGGTTTGGAATAGAAAGATACATTCCATTTATTTCAATGTACGTACTCTTGTATAAAATGCAATCCCGTTAGATTGAGGGTCAAATCAATGACCGTCGTCGATTGCATCGACAAGACAAACGAAACCACTAGGAGTAAAAGTCCAACCGAGGATTGAATCAGTCCCGTTAATAACCATTTGGGAAAGGACGCATTGGGACTGTCGACAAGGATCGAAGGATCATAGCCTTCGACGAGTTGCATAATCCCCTTGACGGCATCTCCATCCGAAGCCATGACCATGACGGTAATCAACATGGCCACCATCTATTTTGTTTTGGACAAAAGGCAAAATAAATAGGAATTTTAAAAAGAGAGTGGTCAGAATGGAATACCTCAAGCGTCGGCCAAGTGCAACCATTTCTCTTCACCAACTTACTTGAGCAATGGTCACTTCGATGGAGGCCCCGGCTGGTAAATCCATGCGATTGACGACGCCATTGGTTTCATTGGGTTCCGAGGACATGTCCACCAAATCGACAAAAATCAACACGAGCAATCCACCTTGCAAAACAAAAATAAAGGTGGCAAAGACATACGTCAAGCCGCACGTGTTGGCGGTATACAACAGCGAGTAAATATCTTCGGTCAAGGCCTTTTCCAATTCTTCTTCGTTTTCTTCCAAAAATTCGCGTTCGGCTTCATCGTGAAAGACTTCACTTTCTTCGCCATTGTTATTGTTATTGTCTTGGGCACCGTCCACGTCGTCGTCTTCATCGACCAAGGGTCTCCGTTCTCGGCTTCTTCCACGAGGCGGCATAATTACTATGGAATGTATAATCTAATGATGGACTGGGTTATGATGATTGTAGCAGTGATAATACAGAGAGGGAGAGATGCCTATATGCAAACAATAAAACGAATAGAGAACTCCTTTCGTCTATGATGTAGTAGACATTTCCATTGGTCAGCCCACATACTGTATTGTACAGGAAGGTGACCCGTTCACACAACAATGACTGATCATTGCCAAACAGATGCATTCATAGTGGGCATGAAAAAAGATCTTGCTGGGTCGTCATCGCGAACACTGACCCACGATTGAGGAAAATAATAGGCTCAAAAGAAAGATCCTAACAAAAGGTAGCACACGGTCTTTACGCTGCGCGTGGACCACATCGATTCCTTGGTCATGAGGGGAATTTACTTTTTGCTTTTTTAATGCATCCTGGTTACCGCTATGGTATTACAATATACATACATTGATGGCATTGAATACAGTTACAAAAAGAGGACATACTAAGAAAGCATAAAATAATAATTATTTTAAGAAAGATAACGATTCCCATTGCTCTCTCTGTCTGTCTCGTTTAAGAGTGTTTGGCATTTTCACAAAAACAAAGGATGATTGGTACGTAGTAGACTCAAAGAGAAGACCAGGGAACAACGTGTAACAGCCACCACAGCCACAGCTTGATGGATGGATGGATGAATGGCAGGAAAAGTCAAAATATTCCTTGCTGTCATAAATATATACTATATCCATGCACCATCTACTCGTCCTTGCTTTCCTCAACACCGCCACTTTCGGCTGCTGCTGCTGTTGCTGTTGCTGTTGCTGCCGGCAAGACACACCATACATTGACACCCACATTGGCGTCTCCTACCAATTGATACTTATCGGAAACTTCATTCTCCGAGGCATCTTCGTTGCGTTTGCGTCGTCGAAAGGTCTGCAAACTGCCGCCGGGCTCTTGGGTTCCTGCCACTAATATTTCATATTCGCCGCTTTCGTAAACACAAAAATGTCGCACCGGTCCTTTGCAGGTTACCGCGTGTTGGGATGCCAATCGCCCTCCATCTTTGATATCCCAAATTCGTACCGTGTTTTCACTCCGCCCCAAGGCTTTGCCGGCCTTGGCTGCCATGCCACGATTCGAGACATACAACGACTGTCCCACGACGACCATTTCCGACGACGCTTGAACGGTCAATCCAATGAAACCCTCATCCGTCAAGTGCTTATCGAGGGTAGATACTTCTTGCAAACATCCCTTCTTGTCCGGGTCGATGGTACCCGTGGCAGAATCTATGGCATAGACTTGAATGACGTTGCGAAATTCATAACTGACAAAGACATACTGGCCATTGGGACATATCGCCACACGTCGAGGACGGCATCGTCCCTTGCATACAAACTTGTCCAACAATCCGGAAAACCATCCCAGTGCATGTGCATCCGTATGGCAGATAAATTGACTGGTCGGTGATTCCTCTGGATCGGGAAGGCCCGTAGCCGGATCCACCTTGTACGTAAATATAACCGATTGACTGGAATCCACAATCAAACAATATTTGCCTCCCTTTTCGTACAAGATATGATGGCAAGCGGGCGTGGAAAAAGTATATTTG
>Ga0163149_10008672_pt1 | contig 9989 bp, 9 predicted proteins | sample OliLakLV19MP5G1_FD_148604 | JGI IMG/M metagenome (GOLD analysis project Ga0163149, IMG submission 148604) | Freshwater microbial mat bacterial communities from Lake Vanda, McMurdo Dry Valleys, Antarctica - Oligotrophic Lake LV.19.MP5.G1 | ecosystem: Environmental > Aquatic > Freshwater > Lake >...
CAAAATGATAACTAAGAAATTAATACTATATTAAATTTTACTTTAGAATGTATAAAATCAAATATTTACTCCATACTTTATTTCTAATTGTAGTTTTTAGTGTGCTTTCTTCCGCACAACCCCCTGACGATGGCGGAGGTTTTCCTGTAGATCAAGACCAAATTCCCCTTGATGGAGGTGTTGGCTTTTTGATAGCCTCAGGAGTGGCAATTGGGGCCAGAAAGTGGTATAAAAATAGGCAAAATAACTAATCAAATTCATGTTTGACACTTGGAGCAATAAAAAAGAGCCGTAAGGCTCTTTTTTATTGCTTACCGAACCCTAATGAATAACAAACTATTCTTTTAATGAGGCTGTGTTCGCTGCATTATTCATTAGTATTTCAGCTACTAGCGGATAATGGTCAGACAAATCTTGGTGGTTTTTATGCCATTGCAGTTTAAACGGCTTTATTATTTGAGAGATAAACTGGCATTGCGAATTGTTGTTTCGAAGTAAAATATAGTCTATCAAATCTCTTTTTTGCCCTTTTTCGGTTTGCAAATCATTGGTGAGCCTGTCATAAGAATAATGGTGCGGCCCATGTAGTGTTCCATCTTCTGCATTGAGGCTTGCAAGCATCCCACGATACGACTTGCTTTGTTTTTCTATATTAAAATCACCACAAATAACCTGAGGTATACCCGGTTTTTCATTTGGTTTAAGCAGCTTTTTAAATATTTCTTTGCATTGCAGCTCCTTCAATTCAGCTCGTCCCGCATTTTGCAAATGTGTACCTACCACCTGCACCAATTTCCCATTCACATCTAACTCTACCAACAAAGCTCCCTTTTTTGATAAAGCATCTACCCCATAGCAACTTTTAAAAACAATAGAAGAATGATTAAGCACCGGATATTTGCTGAAAATCCAAATGCCACTATTAGCCTTAAGTGAAAATGAACTTTGGTTTGCTGGGCCTATCACATAAGGGAAATTTTGGAGCAATCTTTGCTTTATTTTTTTTCTTGCACCTCCGTGAAATGCCTCTTGAAACACAATTACATCAACATTTTCAATATTTAACTGGTCGCCAATCTTTTTAGCACGTGTTAGCTTGCCTGTATTTTTCACAAACCTTGGAAGCATGTAAATATTCCAAGAAATGATTCTGAGTTTTTGTTGAGGGAAAGTTATGGAGTCGGTAGTTTGGGCATTTAGAAAGCTAGGGCTAAAAAAAATACGGGTTAGTAAAACCAGAGCAGAAATTCTATTCATCTACCAATAAAAAGTTTTACAAATGTAGATTTGTCATGTTAAGGCATCATCAATTCAGGTTTATCAAACAATTACTAAATCATTATGGGAATGTTATGTCCAAATGTCTTTTTTCAAATTTTAGACCCTCAATTTCCAATAATCATATTTTGCCTACCTTTGCAATCCAATTTTCAATAATACCCATGTCGCAAATCACCACCGAAATCACTTCTTCTAAAATAGCTTCCGACAACCCTATTCACCAACGCTTGCTTTTTGCTTATGAAGCTGCTAAAGATTTTGTAGCTGGCAATATGCTCGAAGTCGGTTGTGGCGAAGGTCGAGGATTAGAAACACTCGCACCTTATTGCACAGCTTACACCGCTTTAGATAAAAATAGAACACTTTTAGAGCAATTGAAAGGCCAGTATCCCAACTATTCATTTATCGAAACAAATGTGCCACCTTTCTCGGGCATAGAAAGCAATTCATTCGATACCGTAATTGCTTTTCAGGTAATCGAACATATACATAGCGATGATTTTTTTATAAATGAGATTCACCGTGTGCTCAAGCCAGGTGGCAAAGCCATTATCACTACTCCAAATATCGACTTCACACTTACTAGAAATCCTTGGCATGAACGCGAATATACAGCCAGTCAACTTTCTACTTTATTGAATAAATATTTCAAATCTGTTTCTGCACAAGGAATTACAGGCAATAAAAAGGTATTTGATTATTATGAATTGAATAAAAAGTCAGTTCGTAAATTTACCCGATGGGATATTTTAGACCTCCAATATAAGCTTCCCAATGCTTTGCTAAGAGTTCCTTACGATATGCTAAACCGATTGAATCGAAATAGAATGATGAATGCCGATAATCTATTGGTATCTAATATTGATATTAGCGACTACTCTTTAGCCACCAATACAAATTTATGTTTTGACCTATTTTATGTTTCTATCAAATAATTTTTACCCACACTAAGAAATATGCAAATAGGTTTGTGGGAAAAGATTTTCCCTTTATCTTTGCACTCCCTTTGAAAAAAGGGATGTTCTTTAGTTGTGTAAAATATCAAATGGGGAGGTACCAGAGTGGCCAAATGGGACAGACTGTAACTCTGTTGTTGTAATGACTTCGAAGGTTCGAATCCTTCCCTCCCCACTTGGAAATGCTGAATTTTGAACCTTAGATGTTAAAGACATTATTTAAAATTTAGCATTCAAAATTTAACATTCTAAATGCGGAAGTAGCTCAGTTGGTAGAGCGATAGCCTTCCAAGCTATAGGTCGCGGGTTCGAGCCTCGTCTTCCGCTCTGTTGAAAGTGACTTAAGAGTATAGATTTAAAGACATTAGACTAAAAAAGGTTAGAGACTATCACACTAATTCTGAATGTCTTTTGTCTAATGTCTTTTATCTTTTGTCCCAAAAGCTGTTGTAGCTCAGGGGTAGAGCACTTCCTTGGTAAGGAAGAGGTCGAGAGTTCAATTCTCTTCAACAGCTCATTAAATTGTGGATTTAATTATAATCAATATATATTTCATCAAACTCTGAATTAAATTTTAAAATGGCAAAAGAAAATTTCGACCGATCAAAACCGCACGTAAACATAGGTACAATTGGTCACGTAGATCATGGCAAGACAACATTGACTGCTGCTATCACCATGGTGTTAGCAAATAAAGGCCTTGCTGAAAAAAGAGACTTCTCATCAATTGACAATGCTCCAGAAGAAAAAGAAAGAGGTATCACTATCAATACTTCACACGTTGAGTATTCAACAGTAAATCGTCACTATGCTCACGTTGACTGTCCTGGTCACGCGGATTATGTGAAAAACATGGTAACTGGTGCCGCCCAAATGGATGGTGCTATCATCGTGGTAGCTGCTACTGATGGTCCAATGCCTCAAACTCGTGAGCACATACTTTTGGCTCGCCAAGTAGGAGTGCCTGCATTGGTTGTATTCATGAATAAAGTGGATATGGTTGATGATCCTGAGTTGTTGGAATTGGTTGAAATGGAAATTCGTGAACTATTATCGTTCTATAAATACCCAGGAGATGAAATTCCTGTAATACAAGGTTCTGCTTTGGGCGGTTTGAATGGCGATGCTAAATGGGTTGCTACAATTGATGCCCTTATGGAAGCTGTTGATACTTATATCCCAATTCCAAAACGTTTGACTGAGCTTCCGTTCTTGATGCCAGTTGAAGATGTTTTCTCAATCACAGGTCGTGGCACAGTAGCTACAGGTCGTATCGAAAGAGGAATTATTAAAGTGGGTGAAACTATCGATATTATCGGTATGGGTGCTGAAGGCTTAACTTCTACTTGTACTGGTGTTGAAATGTTCCGTAAATTACTTGACAGAGGTGAAGCTGGCGATAACGTTGGTATCCTTCTTCGTGGTATTGATAAAGAACAAATTCGCAGAGGAATGGTGCTTTGTGCACCTAAATCTGTAAAACCACATTTGGAATTTAAAGCTGAAGTTTACGTACTTTCAAAAGAAGAAGGAGGTCGTCATACACCATTCTTCAACAAATATCGTCCACAATTTTATTTCAGAACTACTGATGTAACCGGAGAAATCGAGTTGCCTGCTGGTGTTGAAATGGTAATGCCTGGTGACAATGTTTCAATCAATGTGAAGCTGATTGCTTCTGTAGCGATGGAAAAAGGACTTCGTTTCGCTATCCGTGAGGGTGGTAGAACCGTGGGTGCCGGTCAGGTAACTGAAATTGTACTTTAATACAATACTAAATATTGAATGAAAAGTCCCGGTTCTAAATCGGGACTTTTTTTTACTGAATAATTGGTGTAGCTTTGCACCCCAATTAGGTAAATCACACACGGGAGTAGCTCAATTGGTAGAGTGGCGGTCTCCAAAACCGTAGGTTGTAGGTTCGAGACCTGCCTTCCGTGCATAAATTGATAAGTAGGATATGAATTTGAAAGAAATACAAGAATACATCGTTTCATCTATTGATGAGGTTAAGAACAAAGTTTCTTGGCCGGCATACAGCGATTTACAATCAAGTACTATATTAGTATTGGTGTCGTCATTAATTTTGTCGGTAATGCTAGGCTTGGTCGATTTTATTTTTGAAAATGGAATGAACTGGTTTTATCGTTCATTCTAATATATATACTAAAGAGAAATGGCAACTGAGATAGAGATTAAATGGTATGTATTGAGGGCAATCAGCGGACAGGAAAAGAAAGTGAAAGCCTATTTGGAAAGTGAGCTTACTCGTCAAAACCTTTCTCAATTTGTTCAAGAAATATTAGTACCATCTGAAAAAGTATATGAGTTAAGAAATGGTAAAAAGGTAGTACGTGAAAAAATTTCTTTTCCCGGCTACATGTACCTTAGTGCAGATTTGAATAATGGTGAAACATTGCATTTGTTAAATAATGCACCTGGTTCTTTGGGATTTCTTGGTGAAGGTAAAACCAAAGCTCTGAAAAAACCCGAACCAATTAAAGAGTCAGAAATAAATCGGATTTTAGGTAGAATAGAAGAAGGTAATTTGGCGCAAGTAAAGCCAGAGTCAAGGTATTTGATTGGCGAGTCAATCAAAGTAATGGATGGTCCTTTCAGTGGGTTTATCGGCACTGTTGAAGAAGTGTATGACGATAAGAAGAAACTGAATGTGATGGTTAAAATTTTTGGTAGAAACACCCCTTTAGAATTGAGTTATATGCAAGTGGAAAAAGCTTCCTAACCACTTGGTGACAGCCTCAGTTTGTGTTTGAATATATATTTTAAATAGAAATTTAGTTAAGAATTAAAAATGGCAAAAGAAATAACTGGCTTTGTAAAGCTACAAGTGAAAGGAGGAGCTGCCAACCCATCTCCACCAATCGGACCTGCATTAGGTTCTAAGGGTTTGAATATCATGGAATTTTGCAAACAATTCAATGCAAGAACCCAAGACAAACCTGGACAAGTATTACCTGTGTTGATTACTGTATTTTCAGACAAAACGTTTGAATTCGTAATCAAAACCCCGCCTGCAGCCAACTTATTATTGGAAGCATCGAAAAAACAAAAAGGTTCAAATGAGCCAAACAGACTAAAAATTGGGTCGGTAAGTTGGGATGACGTAACTAAAATTGCAGAAATTAAAATGCCAGATTTGAATTGTTATAAAATAGAATCTGCTATCAGCATGGTTGCTGGCACAGCTAGAAGCTTAGGCTTAACTGTAACTGGTACAAGACCGTATTGATTTACATTTTTTCATCAAATTTTATAAAACAAGAAACCCGAAGTAATGCTTCGGGTTTCTTGTTTTATAACCAGTCAAATATGCTGAAAAGACAACAATTGATAAGTGGAACATAAGATTTACTTGTACAGGAGCAAATGTTTTCCTTTAAAGTACAACTTTTCTGGAGTCCTAATAAGACTTTACAAATTCAGTTCGTGCTTTCTATACAGTAAGCCAGATAGCTTACACATCAATTCTTGCATATTTCGCATTACGTTCTATAAAATCTCTACGAGGGGGCACTTCATCACCCATTAGCATTGAGAATAAATGATCTGCTTCCGCTGCTGAATCAATAGATACTTTTTTGAGCGTGCGTGTTGCTGGATTCATGGTTGTGTCCCAAAGTTGCTCAGGATTCATCTCACCCAAACCTTTGTAACGTTGTATATGTACACTGTCCTCTTTGCCATCTTTAGCAATTTCTTTTACAGCTTGTTCGCGTTGCACTTCCGTCCAGCAATATTTTTCTTCTTTTCCTTTTTTTACCAAATACAATGGAGGTTGGGCAATATACACATACCCATTGTCGATAAGAGAACGCATGTAGCGGAAAAAGAAGGTCAATATCAAGGTACGAATGTGGCTACCATCCACATCAGCATCGGTCATGATGATTACTTTGTGGTAGCGAAGTTTTTCAAGGTTTAGTGCTTTTTCATCTTCAGGTGTTCCAATTCTCACCCCCAAAGCTGTCATTATATTTTTTATCTCTTCGCTGTCATATATTTTATATTCCATAGCTTTTTCTACATTCAAAATTTTACCTCTCAATGGTAAAATGGCCTGAAATACTCGACTTCTGCCTTGCTTTGCGGAGCCACCAGCTGAGTCACCCTCCACCAAATAAATTTCACATTTATTTGGATCATTTTCTTGGCAATCGGCTAGCTTGCCTGGCAATCCAAAACCGCCCATGGCACTTTTGCGTTGCACCATTTCACGGGCTTTCTTGGCTGCTATACGTGCCTGTGCAGCCAATACTACCTTATTCACAATCATCTTAGCCTCTTTTGGATGTTCTTCCAAATAAGCCTGCAATACCTCCCCAACAGCAATATCTACTGAGCCCATGGCCTCGTTATTACCTAACTTAGTTTTGGTTTGGCCTTCAAATTGTGGTTCCTGTACTTTTATAGAGATAATGGCAGTAAGACCTTCTCTAAAATCATCTCCACTAATTTCTATTTTTGCTTTTTCAATGGCACCAGATTTTTCTGCGTATGCTTTCAAAGTTCGTGTTAAAGCCCTTCGAAAACCAGCAACGTGCGTTCCGCCTTCAATTGTATTGATATTATTTACATAAGAACAGATAGTTTCTGTATATGAGGTATTGTAAAGGATGGCAATTTCTACAGGAATAGTCCCTTTCAAATTTTCAATATACATGGGCTCAGGAATGAGCTTGGTGCGTGAGGAATCTAAATATTCAACAAACTCCAATAGGCCTCTTTCTGAATAGAACTCTTCGTAAACGGGTGTGCCATCTTCGTTAAAATTTCTTAAATCTTGAAGGGTTAATTTTATTCTTTTGTTAAGAAATGAAAGCTCTCTCAATCGAGTAGCGATGGTTTCGTATTTATATTCAGTTACAGTAAATATCTCTTCGTCAGGCCAAAAATGTACAGATGTTCCTCTTTTATCGCTTTGTCCTACTGTTTTTACACTGTATTGTGGAAATCCTTTTTGAAATTCCTGCATATATTCGTTTCCATCGCGATACACATTTACAATCAGGAGTTTGGAAAGTGCATTTACGCACGATACGCCTACACCATGCAATCCGCCTGAAACCTTATAAGTATCTTTGTCAAATTTCCCACCTGCATGTAGCACCGTCATTACCACTTCCAAAGCCGAACGACCTTCTTTTTCGTGCATATCTACTGGAATGCCTCGTCCGTTGTCGTGAACTGAAATGGAATTATCTTCATGGATAATGACATTTACCGTATCGCAATAACCTGCTAATGCTTCATCAATTGAATTGTCTACTACTTCCCAAACCATGTGGTGAAAACCTCTCAAACCAATATCGCCAATGTACATGGCTGGTCTTTTCCTTACTGCTTCTAGCCCTTCTAATACTGTGATGTTTGATGCTGAATAATTGGTTGCTTTGGCTAGTTCTTCTACTAATTCACTCATGCTTTAATTAAACTTAAAAATAATTGTTTGGGTACTTTATATCTAACTGTAAATATACAAAAGCTTTATGTATTTACATCAGCTAATCGCTTTGCTGCTTATAATTTATTAACGGTTTTAGAATACTATTTAGGGTATTCATTTGTGAATAAAATGAATGCCTTTACTATATCTGTTTCTATTTTCCCTGATTAATAAATATGTAATTTTTTTTATTTTAGGAAAATGGTACACTTTTCAATCTTAATGGGCTCGATAAAATGATTTAATTCAATAATTCAATTTATAGCTATACAACCCAAAATGTATTTTTGGGTTGTAATTGGGATTTATATTGCTTATTTAAATAAAAAAGCCCATTTTTAGGCTCATCTTCATTTTTACATTGCATAGAAATAAAATATTGGTAATTTTATGCAACTAGCACTACAACCATAGTATTCGCATGATAAAATTTCTTTCACAAATAGGACTTAATGAAGATGACTCAAAAGAACTTAAATCGCAAATTGGGCTAGTAAATAGACTCAATATCATATTGATATTGATTGATTATATTTATATTGTAAAATCCTATTTACAGCATTATCCCACTTCCATACTTTTCCTATTTTTAGGCTTTTCATTCTTTTGTTTTTTGGTATTTCTGCTCAATTATTGGCGTAAGTTTTCCCTTTCACGTTTCTTGCTTTCTGTTTTTCCAGTGATACTATCAGGAATATTATATGCGGCAGTTTCGCAAGGCCCTGATGATATTTTATTAGGAAGTTCATATATGGTTTATACCGCTTGCAGCATACCATTTGTGGTGTTTTCATTCAGAGAAAAAGGGTATTTATTTGCCAGTTTTTTGTTTTGTGCTATTTTTATTATCCTTCTTAAAAATATAAATATTTGGATAGATATTCCTTTCGATAATGATTCGGCCAAAAGTGTTGGAAATTATTATTTTACTATGGTAATGGCACTTGTAGCACTATTTACAGCTATGTATGTGCTGCTTTCGAATGTTGAAAAGCATTTTGATGAAAACTTAGCAGTAATTGATGCTTTGGAAAAGAAAAATACTGAGGCCAACCTTTCCACTTTAGAATTGGAAGAGACGATAAAAGAAGTAGAGAGAGCCCATGAAGATGAAAAAAAACGAAAATGGGCTTCAGATGGAATATCGCAAGTAGCCGAAATATTGCGAAGCAATGAAGAAAGCAAACTTATGTACGACAAATTAGTAGCTTTAATTTCAAAATATTTAAACGCAAATCAGGCGGCTCTTTTCATTGTCGAAGAATATGAAGGCAATAAAATTTTACAGTTGAAAGCCACCTATGCCTATGATAGGAAGAAGTATGCTGATAAAACTGTTGAAATAGGAGATGGATTGGTTGGGCAGTGTTTTTTAGAAAAAGAGCCAATTATACTCAAAAAAGTACCTCCTAATTATGTGCATATTACTTCTGGACTTGGTGAAGCTACACCGTCTGTAGTAGTAATTATTCCATTGAAAATTGAGCAAAAAATAGAAGGAGTATTGGAATTGGCATCATTTAGAACTATTGAACCATTTGAAATTGAATTTTTATTGAAAATTGGCGAAAGTATTTCCTCGGTGGTAAATACATTGAAAATCAATGAAAAAACCAAAGAGCTGTACGAACAATCGCAGATGCAATCGGAACAAATGATGCGAAAGGAGGGTGAAGTGCGTTCGCAATCAGAATTGATGGAATTAATTATCGACAATATTCCATTTCCAGTATTTATAAAAGATGCTAATGGAAAATATACGCTTGTAAATAAAGCTGAGGCCGATATTTTCAATGTAGATAAGCAGCAAATTATAGGCTATGACGATAGCAAATTTGTAACTGACGCCACAGAAATGGCTAGAATTAGAGATTCGGACAGGAAAATTGTAGAAGAAAACATCCCGGTTCATTTCCCTGAGCAATATTTGACTTTGGAAAATGGGATTATAAAAGTATTTAGAACATCTAAAATTCCATTTTATAATAAAACCACTAATCAAATAAATATTTTGGGCGTGTCAGTCGATTTGAGCGACACTAAAAATATAGAGCGCGAATTAAAGCAGGAAATAGAACTTTTACGAAAAGTATAATTCGTTTTTTAGGTTCTAATACCAGATATACCGCCCGAAACTATAAATTGCATTACTTCAGATACATTCATATTTAGTATCTCCACATTTTCTTTTGAGGCAAAATACAAGTTTCCTGTAAGTCCATAAGAATCAGGCACATACACTGCAAGAGTGTCACTAAGTTGCCCAAATTTTGATAAATCTGTTTCTG
>Ga0163149_10008675_pt1 | contig 9986 bp, 11 predicted proteins | sample OliLakLV19MP5G1_FD_148604 | JGI IMG/M metagenome (GOLD analysis project Ga0163149, IMG submission 148604) | Freshwater microbial mat bacterial communities from Lake Vanda, McMurdo Dry Valleys, Antarctica - Oligotrophic Lake LV.19.MP5.G1 | ecosystem: Environmental > Aquatic > Freshwater > Lake >...
TCTCTTCAATGCTCAGGCTTTCCTCAGGCTTGCCTGTAGTTGCATTGTTTAAATTAGTTACGTAAGCGTTGTGATGTTTGCCATGGTGAATTTCCATGGTGCGTGCGTCAATATGTGGCTCCAATGCATTAAAAGCATAAGGAAGTGCCGGTAGTGTAAATGCCATAATTGTATATTTTTTATGTTTTTTTTAAGAGTTCAAATATAGTAACTACCGAAGGTCAGTAAAAGTTTTCAAACATTCAGAAATATCCGTCACAACTTGCGTGCCTTGTATCGTTCTTTAACAAGGATTTCTACCACCTTTTCACGAACGTCTCCCTGAATTAATATCTCACCTTGCTTACAAGAACCGCCCACCCCACACTTCACTTTCAATAATTTGGTCAGAGATTCCAAATCTGCCTGTGTGCCGATGAACCCCGTTATCAATGTGACCTGCTTACCGGCCCTCCCACTCTTATCCAACAAAACACGAATACTTTGTTGAGCGGCTGGCAAGGTGATCGGCTCCTCCTGATTCGGATGGGTATAATTATACTCAGTGTCCGTAGAGTAAACTACACCATCGCGGGTTTTCCAACTGTTTTTTTTGCTCATATCAAAAGAAATGAATTCTCAGAAGTATTACTGACAATAATGCCAGGAAGAAATTTACTACCCCTAAATTAAACCTGAACTCAACACCTTTCCAATAAAGCACACCGAGGATAGAAGTGATCAGCAGGATCAAAGGAAAAAAAATAAAATTTCCATATATCGCCACAGGAATATTTGCGATGAAATGAGTCTTTTCATTTTCTACGGAAGTAGGGACGCCAAACAATGAAGAACGATAAATAAATATGCTTGATCCCTGCCTGAATTCTTGTGCATCCTTCTTACTCAGACTTATCGCTACCCCATCTTTAAGATTTAACTGCAACGAACGCCCCCCTCGCATTTCTTTCCGATAAGACGTGTATAAAACCTGACGCTCGGTCTTATCCTTTGGCAAGGAAAAGTCCAACAGCAGCAGAATAGAAAAAGCCAACGTAAGGCGAGAAATTCTGAGGGCATATTTCAGATAGTCATTCATTCCCTCCAGCAATTCCTGCCGCTTGGATTTGTGTGAAAAAGATCCGGGAGGCCGAGGTTTGTACCGGGGATCGCGGTGAGGCGTGGAATCTGAGGGAGCCGAATAAACAACCGGAGGAATGCCCCTCAACAATAAATCATAGGTAGTCTTCTTCTCACTGTCGCCCAGTGTTTCATACGCCTCATTTATTTCTTTAAAAATGGTCTCCGCTTCAGAGGATGGGTTTTTATCCGGATGAAATTGTAACGCAAGCTTGCGGTACGCTTGCTTAATTTGAGATTCGCTGGCGTAGATGTTTAAACCTAGTATGAAATAGTAATTTTTCAATCGGAGCAAATAAAAGTCGCTAAAGATAAAAAATAAAGCCCTCCGAAAAACCGGAAGGCTTCTAAAACGAGATTATCAATGTTTAGTGTTTAACAACAAACGTGAGCACGGGACGCTTGGCGTGCCCTACCACATCTTCGGCAATACTTCCTGCCATTACATGTGCAAAGCCTGTGCGTCCGTGAGTGGCCATCGCAATTAAATCCGCATCGATGGTTTCAGCAAAGTAGATGATCCCTTCTTCCTCGGTGATATCATTAAAAATATTAATTGTATAATTTTTAAGTCCCTGCTTCTTTGCAAATTTCTCCATGTATTCGCGCACTACATAATCACGCTGAAAATCGCCTGGGGTATTAACTCTCAACAGGTGAATCGTGGAATCATAAAGTTGCTGAGTTCTCTTAATAATTTTAGTAAATACCTCCTCGTCTTTATGCATAGCGGTGGCGTAAACAATATTCTTAAAATCTACTTTCGCAGGCTTCTTATGAACACTCAACACAGGGCACTTTGAATGGCGTACAACACGTTCTGTATTTGATCCGATGATCATTTCCTCCAGTTTCGATTTGCCGCTCGTACCCATGACAACCAAATCAACTTTATTTTCGGTAATGATCGTGCGTATGCCATGATATGCATTGCCTAAACGCAATTCACCATTAACCTTTACCGCGGAAAACCGAGGATCGAGCACTAATTTCTCTAATTGGCCCTTGGCCTTCTCTAATAATTTCAAGGTGAAAAGCTTATCGCTCCAATCTTCATTAGTCTGCCACTCACCGGTAATATTGTAGGAGCTGGGTGTGGCCTCCTCTACCACATGAAGCAAGGTAATTTCGGCACCAGATTTTTTTGCAATCTCGGTAGCCACCTCAAGCGCTGTTACAGATGTTTTAGAAAAATCGGTAGGAACTAATATTTTTTTCATTGTATTGAAAATTTAATATAAAATGGTACTTCTAAAAGTACACAATTCAATTTAAATTCAAAATCCCGCTTATGGGCAAATCACTTCCTCGGTGGTGGTTTTTCCGAACAAATGCAGGTGATCATCCATGGATTGATTGATCATCACCCGGGCTAATAACCAGGCACCAATCATGATAAATACCACTGTGGTGATTCTGTGATAATTAACCTTGATTTTTCCAAAGCCGATGCCTAGTAGCCAGGTGAAACCAATCATCACGGGCCATGTGCCGGCCCCAAATAATATCATGAACCAAAATCCTTCACTCAATGATGGCAGAATAAAGCAATAGGTCATCGCCAGGTAGGTGAGCCCGCATGGGAGCAATCCGTTGAGCATACCCATGATCAGTACCGCGAGATTGTTTTTCTTCTTCAGCCAGAAGTTAAAGAGATTTTTTAAACGGCCTGTAAAATTATTCAGCGCGGTTGTAATGAATGGAATGCGCACACCGCTAATAGCACCGATACCCATCAGAAGAAATAAAGCACCAATGATAAATGAAATAATTCCCTGGTAGGGAGTAATCATAAACAAGCTACCAAAACTCGCTGCGATGGCTCCTAAAATTCCATAGGTAAATATCCGGCCTGAATTGTAAATGACCTTGTTGAGCAGAAAAGGTTTTTGGGAAGTAACGGCCATTGCCAAGGGGCTGCACATGCCTGCACAATGCAAGCTGCCTGCAAAACCCATGATCAATGCCGTCCACCACATATTATAAAACCATTACTTTCTCAAAATAATAATCTTTGCCTTCCATGGTCCAGGTAAGGCTAACGCGATACAGGCCCTTTTCCCAAACCTTCAGTGGAAATAGCTGACTGTCCCCTTCCATCGCACTTAACTCAAATTGCTGATCGAGACGATCATCAGATGGACGCATGACCCGCAATTCACCTTTTTCCATGCTGGATGAGAAGGGAAACAATAACCTGACAGAATTATTTTCAAACGACAGCTGTGGCTTCTCTTCCAGTTGGTTAGCATTTACCTGCCGGGTAATCTTATCCTGATGATTTAACTCTTGCTGATAATAATCCTTGGAAACAAGATTGACGTCCTCGCGCAGGCAAATCACCACGAGTGAACCGATGAACAATCCAAAAAACACAAATGCTGCTACCACCCATTTCATACTTCTTCTCTTTTTAAATTAAAAACTTATTTCAATGAACCCTTTTTACTCTTAACAATTGGACCTACAAATTTAGCTTTTACCGTCTCAACTTTTTCAGCGCTCTGATAAATTCCCAACTCAATCTCAGTCTTCATCGAAGTGATCGCCTCCTCCGGGAGTTTTACCATAATCATTCCCTTCAGTATTCCTTCCTTGGGCACCACGATAACAGGATCTCCAATTTTCATGAACGTAGCTTCTTGTGGAGACTCTATCCTTACCTCTAAGGAAATATCCTCAAAGGTTTTATTCACAAATTCAATAGTATAGAGATTTGTAATCTGACCATCGTCTGTTTTAGTATACAGTGTGCCGGGTACCTTTAATACCGTTGTCTCAATGTCGCCACGGGTAGAAATAAAATAGGTAAGCAAACTTATCAGGGCAATTAGCACCACAGAATATCCTGCAATGCGCGGAGTGAAGAGTTTCTGAGCGCCATCTTTAATCGCATTGTAAGACGAGTAACGGATCAGGCCCTTTGGTTTGTTGATCTTAGTCATCACATCATCGCAGGCATCCATACAGGCGGTGCAGTTTACGCACTCCAGTTGTGTGCCATGCCGAATATCGATACCCGTTGGGCACACATGCACACATAGTTTACAATCAATACAATCACCTTGTTTTTCAGTAATGGTAGCCTGGTGCTTTTTCAACTTGCCACGAGGTTCACCGCGCAACCAATCATAGGCAACTACGATAGAATCTTTTACTAACAACACGCCTTGCAAACGACCATAGGGGCATACCGCGATGCAGGCTTGCTCCCGGAAGTAAGCGAATACCCCGTAAAATATTCCTGTAAATACAGCAAGGCCGATAAAACCCGCCATGTGCTCCGCAGGTGATTGCGATACAATTACTTTTACTTCTTCAATGCCTACTAAATATGCCATGGTTACGTGGGCAATCAGGATGGACAGCAGTAAGAAGATAATCTGTTTGGAAACTTTTCTGCGGATCTTCTTCGCATTCCACGGACCGTTGTTTATCCTGCGTTGCTCGTTGGCATCGCCTTCAATCCAGTATTCAATTTTGCGAAACACCATTTCCATAAACAGGGTTTGCGGACACGCCCATCCGCACCAGATGCGACCAAAGGCAACCGTAAACAAAATCACAAAAACGAATAACGTGATGAGTGTTAGCGCCAGCAGAAAAAAATCCTGCGGCCAGAATACCTGGCCAAAGAGAATGAACTTGCGCTCAAAAATATTGAAGAGCATGAAGGGCCTTCCATTCATGCTTATGAATGGACCTGTAAAAAAAATAGTGAGTAAAACCGTAGTAACTACAATGCGCCAATTATGCAATCGCCCGGAAGGCCTTTTGGGCATAATCCACACACGGTTACCTTTCTCATCTACGGTAGCGAGTGTATCTCTGAACTCCTCCTCGTACTCATAAAAATTTGTCGGCCCCGCTTCTTTCATTTTCTTATAATCGCTTACCATTCTCTCTTTACAGCGAAGAGCATCCTCAAGATCACAACACGTTGAGGATGCTCTTAATTCATTTTAGAAAAACTAAAGTTACAAACTCGTCTGAACCTTTACGGTATCGGTTTTTACTTCCTCAGCAGGTTTATAAATTTCACCTTCCGGCTTTTTCGGATTTTCAGGATTGGTGCCTCTCAGTGTCAAAATATAGCTTGATACATTCTGCATTTTTTCAGGACTGATAAAACCCTCCCAGGCAATCATGTTGGTTCCTTGCACTCCATGACGCACCACGGTAAAGATTTTTTTGATGTCGTCACCATGCTTCCAGTACTCATCCGTTAAATTGGGTCCAATGTCACCACCACCATCTTTACGATGGCAGGAAGCACAGTTATTTAAAAAGGTCTGTTTACCATCGGCAATCGCCAGTGCATCGTTAACAACCGTTACATTGGTTTCATCAATGGCAGCCACCGGATTTGCTGCCTGCAACTTCCTGGCTTGTTCTTGTGCTACGACCAACTCATTTTCATATTCCTGAAGTGGTAAGGGAAGTGTATCGGTAAGATGATAGAAAACCATGTACACTATCGAAAATACAATAGAAAGATAAAAGAGCCATTTCCACCAGGGTGGCAAGTGATTGTCCAGTTCGCGAATGCCATCGTAGTTATGATCGAGCATGATGTCTGCCTCTTTTTCAAGCGGCACAAAGTCGTTGGACTTATTCCAAAGTTTCGACCACAGAGAAGGTTCTTCTTTATAGGCAACGCCTAGTTGCTGAGCTTTTTCCTGGGCTGTCTGGCGAGTCATCACTTTTATTACCTGCAGCATATATACTGCTACCAGTAACACCAGCAGAAACACTACAAAAATAAACCCGATGGCTACGTAAAAAGTTAGCATGGGGTCGTCCCAGATAGAAGCAGCCGGTGCTTCGGCAGCAGCCTGGGCAAAGCTGGCTATAGTAAGGCCAAGCAATGCAGTAAAAAATGAAATCAATTTTTTCATCGGGTTATCGATTTAGAGGTTCTATATCATTCACATTTTCCGGTTCTTCTTGAAGTGGCTTGCGGCTCATCTCATTCATAAAATTTTTATCAGCAGTAAACACCCACCACAACAACCCCAGAAAAAACGTGAAGAATATGATGAATGAAATGATGGGCCAGATGGCTATGTGATCGATGTTTTGAAGAATATCTTTGTACATAATCTTAGTTATTTACGCCAGCCGTTTTTTCCGCCTTGATATCCATACCCAATCGCTGCAGGTAAGCAATCAAAGCAACAATCTCAGCTTCTTTCGTTGTCTCATACCCTTCCAGTTGCAAGCCATCCACAATTCGCTGTGCCTGCTTGTCAAGATCATCGTTGGCGATATGTTCATAACCTTCCGGATAAGGCACACCCACGGTGCGAAGTGCATTGATCCGGGCAGCCGTAGAACTCTTGTCAATCTCCTGCTCATACAGCCATGGGTAAGCTGGCATGATGGAGCCCGTACTCACCTCCTGTGGTGTAAGCATGTGGCGATAGTGCCAACTGTCGGCATACTTGCCACCGGTGCGTTGTAAATCCGGACCGGTGCGTTTTGATCCCCACAGGAATGGGTGATCATAAACAAATTCACCTGCTTTCGAATACTCTCCTCCTTTCGGATCGTATCGTTGTACTTCCGAACGGAACGGTCGGATCATCTGGGAGTGGCAGTTCACGCAGCCTTCGCGGATATAAATATCGCGACCGTGTACTTCCAGCGGGGTGTATGGCTTCACGCTTGCGATGGTAGGGATGTTTGATTTAATCAGGAACGTAGGAACCATTTCGATGATGCCCCCAATGAGAATCGCTACTAAGGCAAGCACCGTGAAGATAATTGGTTTGCTCTCTAACACACGGTGCCAGTAGCCACCCGTGTGACTTGTTTTTACTAATGGCGAAACTTCTGCTTCTTCATTCGCTATGAATTTGCCCAAACCAGCGGTCTTGATAAGGTTATAGGTCATGATGAACACGCCTGTCAAATACAAGGCTCCACCGATTGCCCGCAACATGTGCATGGGCAATATCTGTTTTGTGGTTTCAAGGAAATTCTGATAGGCAAGGAAACCATCGGCTGAAAATTCTTTCCACATTAAGCTTTGCACAACACCTGAGATATACATCGGCAATGCATAGAACACAATACCCAGTGTACCAATCCAGAAGTGAAGATTAGCCAACTTGGATGAATACAGTTTGGTATTCCACATGCGTGGGATCATCCAGTACAGCATACCAAAGATCAAAAATCCATTCCAACCCAAACCGCCCACGTGCACGTGTGCCACAATCCAGTCGGTATAATGAGCAATTGCGTTTACATTTTTCAATGAGAGCAGTGGGCCTTCCAGGGTGACCATACCATACGCGGTAACCGCTACCACCATAAATTTAAGTACTGCATCTTCACGCACGCGATCCCATGCGCCACGCAGGGTGAACAGGCCGTTCAGCATACCACCCCATGATGGAGCAATCAACATGATTGAAAACACAACACCTAGAGATTGCGCCCAATCGGGCAGGGAAGTATATAATAAGTGGTGTGGCCCTGCCCAGATATAAATAAAGATCAATGACCAGAAGTGAATAATCGACAACCTATATGAATAAACCGGACGGTTCGCTGCCTTGGGCAAGAAGTAATACATGATGCCCAGGAATGGTGTGGTTAAGAAGAATGCAACTGCATTGTGGCCATACCACCATTGTACCAATGCATCCTGCACACCGGCATACCCGGAGTAGCTTTTGAAAAGGCTTACCGGCATCTCGAAAGAGTTCACAATGTGCAGAATGGCTACGGTAACAAACGTGGCGATATAAAACCAGATGGCCACGTACATGTGTTCTTCCCTGCGCTTGATAATGGTACCAATCATGTTGATACCAAACACTACCCATATCAGGGCAATAGCGATATCAATCGGCCACTCCAGCTCGGCATATTCCTTTGCCGTGGTCATTCCCAATGGCAATGTGATAGCTGCTGCTAAAATGATGAGCTGCCAGCCCCAGAAATGCACCCAACTAAGGGTGTCATTGAAAAGACGCGCCTTTAGCAGGCGCTGCAAGCTGTAGTATATCCCTGCAAACATGGCATTGCCCACGAAGGCAAAAATCACCGCGTTGGTGTGCAACGGACGAATGCGTCCGAAGGAGACATACTGCAGGTCAAAATTAAATAGTGGGTAAAAAAGCTGGATGGAGGCCAGCAAGCCCACCGTCATCCCTACGATGCCAAAAATGACCGTAGCAATGATGAAGGCTTTGACAATCGTATTGTCATAATGGATTTTCTCAAGTTGCATGACTCAGGCGTTGGTTTTATAGTTTACAGCCATAAAAGTAAGATTAAGGTTAAAATTACCTACATGATTGGCCTTAGCGCAAAACATGACTTTTGTCATGAATTGATTTTATATATATTTAAAAAATTTTGGGACATAGTATGAAATTAATCACGATTATTCTGATGGTGAGTCTGTTAAACCTGACCCACGCGCAGACCCTTGAAAACATCAATGCTTCTTTTGATGGAGAAAGAGTAACCGTGAGTTATGTTCTTAACCACACGGAAGCCAACCAAAAATTTATCATTGCGCTCTATAGCTCGCACGATAATTTTACTCAGCCCATTCAGGTTATTGGTGATGCCGGAGAAAACGTGATGCCCGGAACAGCAAAACGGGTAGTGTGGCATGCGAAGAGTGTGTTGCCCTCCGAGTTTGACGGGGACATCCGCATAAAAATAAAAGCCACTAAAATGGCGGCACCCCAACTAGTGTTTGAACCGCTGGCACTTACCACCTACAAAAAAGGCCGCACCATCTCCATGAAGTGGACTGGTGGCTTTGCCAGTGACAAGGTTACCATTGAACTGTATAAGAATAATGTAAACAATCTCCTTGTTGCCGATAAGATTGACAACAGCGCCTCCTACGATTGGAAAATGCCGAAGAGCGTGAAAGGCAAGAACTACCTGCTACGCGTATCCAATGCCGCACAACCCGATGAGCAGGCCGACAGCCAGGTATTTAGAGTAAAGCCACGAACACCATTTATCGTTAAGATATTACCCATTCTTGTGGCCGGTGGAGTAGCTGTATTTTTATCAGGAGATAACCCCGGTGAGGGCGGAACACCGGGTGGACCTTCTGGCTACGATCAATTGCCAGGACCTGTTAAACCAGGCGGATAAAACAATGAGGAATCAAGAACTGTTTAATGAGAACCCAGCATCAAGCATCCATGAAATAAAATTTAACAATCTTAATTTAATAACTATGAAGTCTCTACTCACCATTTTCGTATCAATTATTATCATCACAACAGGAGTGGCTCAAACCACACGCAGGGTAAATAACAATCCTGGTATTAGCGGCACCAATGTATATGCCACTGCCCAGGCCGCCCACGATGCAGCCGTAGCCAACGATATATTAATAATTGATCCAAGTAGTACCAGCTATGGTGATTTAACTTTGGCCAAGCCTTTAAAAATTTACGGCAATGGCTATTTTTTAACCACCAATACAGAACTCAAGGCCGATCAGAGAAATTCTACTTTGGGTGTAATCTGGTTCAATACGGGAAGTGGAGGAAGTGAAATGTATGGCATCACTACCACTACAACCGTAGCGATACACGGAGTAAGCAATATTACAATCTCGAGAAATAATTTTGGAAGTGCGTTTTATATTTCAAACCTTAACAAAGCAAGCACCACTAATACCAATGTGTCTAATATTTTTATCTTCAGAAACTATCTTCCTTATATACAAGAGAGTGGTACTTCCGGTTTCACTATTTCAAGTGTCCTGATCAATAATAATATTATTGGTTATATAGGCGGCATGAATGATCCACGCGATCAGAATTGGGTAATCCGGAATAATACTTTTCCTACTATTGTTAGCGCTAACAGTATAGGAG
>Ga0163149_10008684_pt1 | contig 9981 bp, 8 predicted proteins | sample OliLakLV19MP5G1_FD_148604 | JGI IMG/M metagenome (GOLD analysis project Ga0163149, IMG submission 148604) | Freshwater microbial mat bacterial communities from Lake Vanda, McMurdo Dry Valleys, Antarctica - Oligotrophic Lake LV.19.MP5.G1 | ecosystem: Environmental > Aquatic > Freshwater > Lake >...
GAATTTAAGTGAAGTGACGACGTATCATCAACAAGCCAGTGCTGTATTGGACCGCGTGGGACCCATTCTGGCCTTTTCCTTCCCGGGATCGCCCGCTCCGCCTCTGGGACTCTGGTTGCAGCTGCTCTTGAGTTTGGAAAAGTGGCTGCAAGCGTCACCGGACAATGTGGCCGTCGTCCATTGTCTGACAGGCAAAGGTCGTACTTCGACTGTATTGGCAGCCTTTTTGTGTTGGATGGCGGAAGCAGGTTTTGAAAAGACCAATATGACTTCGGCCTTGCAGTATATTGCTCAATGCAAAAAAATGTCGGTCGATGAATTGACGATTCCCTCCCAACGAAGATACGCTCAATATTTTACAAACATGCTAGAGGGAATTCGACCCAGTCAGCCGCCTCTTGTCTTGAAGCGTATCATCATGAGCGAAGCACCCCATGTAAGTACAAACACACAAAGAATTGCCTGTCCGCTGTGTTCGATTTTTCTCATTCCTCACTAAATCATTTGGGCATAATTTATGTTTCTAGTTCGCACTTGGACCCCCCCTCGGCGACAAAAATAAGAAATCCGATGACAAGTCTGGCAACAGCAACAACAATGCAGAGGGCGATGGGGCGGATGAAGGCGAAAATAGAGACCGTATGGGATGCGCCCCTTATCTGCAAGTATTTCAGGCGGGTCAATTGTTGCACACAGTCGCGGCTACTCTTCATTTTCAGCAACAGCCCGATGCGCTGCCCTTTTGCCAGGTGGCCGACGGCAGTATCACTTTTCAGGTGGATCAAATTATTCAAGGTGATGTATTGATCCGTTGTCGACACTTGGCGCATTCCACCAGACAAAAGATTAGTATGTTCCGGGCCGCCTACCACACGGGCTACGCCCCACCCAATGTCTTGCGCTTTACCAAGTCACAATTGGACGGAGCGTGCAACGACCCTCGCTTTCCAGACGACTTCTTTGTTGACCTCATTCTCGAGCCTTGTAGCACCGAGCAGGCGAGTGAATTCTACCACAAACAGGAAGAAGAGAGCAAGCGCAAGGAAAAGGAAGCCGCCGAAAGTGATGAACATGTTGTCAAGGATGCAACTGTCTCGGCGTCGACATACGATTCCATGCTCCACAGAGACTCGAGGTTTTGGGAGGTCATCGCAGAGCATTTGAAGGTACCGGAGGAAGACAAGAAAGAAGGTGAAGGTGCAGGCGATGCTAAATCCCAAATGTGGGGACCTACCGTCGGGAAACGAAGGGTGTTCACGTCCACCCCCAAGAATAGCTCAACCGACCCCAACTCAACACCCGATGGAAAAACCAACGCCGATGGCAACAGCACACAATCACAGGGTCCGTTGCAAACCTTTTCGATTGGTGGAGAGCTGGACTTCTTGCCAGAACCCGAAAAATCGACGCCAACCTCCAAGCCAAAACCAAAACAACCCCCAAAGAAAGATTCGCTGATGGAAGCACTGATGGGAGCTCTTGGCGATGAGCACGACGTACCCCATGAAACCGAGGAGATTGTTTTTGAGGACACCCCGCCTCCAGCTCCTTCTCAGCCACAGCCCCAACCTACCATTGTTGCTCTCCCGCCCGCGCCTGCGTCGCCCCCCGCTGGAACGGACGGGAAAGGACCGAAAACTCCCTCGGGTGGTGCCGCTGCAGCTGCCGAAGCGACTACAGAAGCAACTCCAGCCTCTGACTCAACCACACCAACAACGGCTACCACCACCACAGTTCCACCACCAGAAAAGCAGGAATCTTCGGCGACGACCCAATCCATGAATGAAATGAAGGACTTGTTGGCGGCGGACTCTGACGATGTTGATATGGATGCTCTCTTGGCGGACGATGGCGACGATGACTTCAATTTGGATGACTATAATGTTGACGACGACGATGCAGAATTGGAAGATCTGGAAAACTTTTTGTCACAAAAGTAGACGTTATTCTTAGACCATATAGATCGTGATTAATTTTTTAGCTTCGTTGGTTGTATACATGAGTAAAATACCTGGAACTGAATCAGACTGCGCATAGGTCTTCTGTTAACCAAGAAGCTCGTTGCTCCGCCATCGAATAGCGTTGTACACGATACGCCTCCAATCAGGTGGTTTGCTTCCAAAATAGTTCGACGAGCGGACGTCGTTGTTTTCTTTCCGAATTCTATTGTATCAATAAGTCGTTCCCTCTACTAGCCCCCGGTATCATTGTTCAACCAGTGCCTCCTCCAAAGCATTCGCTAAAGAGTTCCCCAATGTCTTCAAAGGCCTCGCAGATGTCATTAAAGTAATCCGTAAAGCTCTTGAGATACGCATCCACGGGCTTAATGCATCGTGCCTCTGCTTTTTCGAGTCTGTCTTTATCGATACATTTTTTATGGAATGTACCATTACTTTCACAAAATACTGCATAAGAATCCACTGCCGAGTCTGGAAGATCCCAGCATAGAGTCTGGTTAAAACTTTGCGCGCCGAAAAACATTCTTTCGAATTGCAGCAAATTGGTAGGGTGCCAATGATTGAGATCATTGTTGAAAATGGCATTTACACGAAACCTACCAGCATACAAATCCGCGGAATGGTGAGTAAGTACAAAATGAATGAGTGGGAAAATTAGTCTGAAGTTGCATACCCAGGGACCTTACATTTCGACCGTGTTGCCAACGTTGCTAACATCCCAACCAGTTACATCTCCATTATATTCCATCTCTGCAAATGTCTGCTCCATATTGTAGACATTTCCAGTGTAAAACTGCGTCAGATCGGCTTTGAAGTTGATGGCTCCTAGGAACATTCTTCCCATATCTACCAAGTGCCAAGCATTCCAAGGCAAATTTTGGTTGAAACTCAGGGCATAGCTAAACATTGCATTCATGTTTGTGACTCGATGCACATTCCAATTCGAAATCGGTTGGTTAAAAGATGTGGCACTGTGTTGTTTGTGGCAAAAGACAGGTGCATATTGACGAATCAAATTGTAAGCTTCATTTTATCATCCGACTATCAGCTGAGCGTTTGGGAAAAAAGAAAAGAACTTACCCCCAGAACATTCTGAAAGGTACGTGAAACAAGTATGACATTCGATGTGAGACACCAGACAGCAAGGTCTGCAACACAACAACGGGATAACCCACACCACTCGACATTCAATTTGTTCGTTCAACTTCAATGCAACACTATAGTCCACAAAACACTTATACAGTTATACTCATAAAGGGCATCACACACATGTACGTACCCCTCCATGGATGACACACAGGAAGTGTCCCATGCGGAAATATCATCATTGAAAGTGGATGCATCCTTGAACAGATGCCACATCCACGTGACGCTTGATGTGTCCCACGTTTCGATGGACCCGAAACGTTGTGTTGCACCTGTTCGATTAAAGAGCCATTGGTCCACTGCCGTTTGAATGTTAAAGTTATCCAGATGCTCTACACCATGGTCGTCCTTGTATTTGCTCTTGTATTTCTGGTGTTCCTTATATTCCCATTCTTCACTAGGATAGATAACAGTACAGTCATCGTCATCTGAGTTTGACTTGTCGTCGTCGTAGTGAGAAGCTGCAGGTGAACTTAGAAAACCCACCCACAAGATTAACAGTGTGGTCGACAGCCTCATATTGGTTGGTCAAAAGCTTTTTTTTTCAATTTGGTTTTGAACAGACGGATAGTGTTGTGCTTGTTCTCTTCGAAACTAGCTGGCTAGTACTGGTAGCTATCTATTATGCTAATAGTAAAAAGATCATGTATTTTGCGTGGCTTCTTCTCGTTGGAATGTGCTTATTTGCGGGACTACTAGTACAATTGTAGTAGCTACTACTAGCTACTGGTAGTAGGTCTAGCTAGCAGCAATGCAAGAGGTCGATACAAAAATGAAGCAATCTGCATCCGACGCGGTTTTGCGTTTGCCAGCAATTATGGTACTTAGACAACCCAACGTCTCTATTATTAGAAAACTGTTCTCGCCGAAGTGGCATCGCCCCGCGACAACTTACGATTGATTAAGTTGTCGCACAGGTGCCCCGATTGCCAGTAATTAGTCTTTTGGACGCGCTTTTCTTCGCGCCAAATGCGCAACACACAGGTACAGTCAGTTGAGTGAGTCTTAGCCCACACCGCAACAGTATCTCAACAATTACGGAATCATCAAGTAGTCTACTATTTCGATTGTTGCACTGTCGCCATTAGCCAACAACTCCAGTAGTTTCATTCCTTCAACAACTAACAACGCCTTCAACACCAGCCGCAGCAGCAATGGATGACATCAACAAGGCTCCCGAGAAATCTGATGTTGGGGCTAACAAAGGCCGAGTCCACCGCCACTGCCAGCCAACTTCGAGTGAGTCGTGGGAGATCCACGACAATCCTAATTACATTCCTCCAGATCAGCAGGACATGATGCTCTTGGATGTCACCTCAGAGATCCTGCACACCAGGGTCAGTGAAGAATTAGGAGTAAAGTACTTGTCGAAAGTCACCGGAGACCAGGCTCGTCAGAGCGCCCCCCTCTATGGAGCTCTCTATTCCATCAACAAACGTCGCATGGTCAACGTTGTTACTCGCCGTAGGAGCCATCGCGGAGCCACTGGACCTGACTACCAAAGCTACAACATCATCTTTCTCTGCGACACGGGATGCCCAAACACTTTCATATGTGAAGAAGGCATGCTTGCTCTCCTGGGAACGTCGGCCGAGCAAAATGCACCCACGACGATGTTTGTCCAAATGGCGAACTTTCCCGTGGTGGAGGCCCATCTGTCTCCGAAGGACGGCAAATTCTATGATGTAAACGTCAGTGGAATGGACCTTTTCTGTCAGTTGAAAACCACGATATTTGGCAAGCAGCTTGAGTTCGAGCTGGCATCCATGGAGGACAACGAGTGACAGAATTGTATTGTTTCATGGTTCGGGACAGGAGTAGGGGAAAATAAACTGCGGGCAAAATGAAGGCCCAGTGGGCTAAAGACGGTACTAGTAGGTTCAAGGGCCTCTCAACCACAAGGGGTAAAGAGTGATAGAAGAAACCTATCAACCAACTCGCAGGGTTGCACGCTTGCATTCACGGCCAGGCCATCATCTAATTCCGCTTCGGGGCCTAGAACCGCTGGCACGTGGATGGTGTCGTTTCATAAAAATTGCTCTGCCCTGCTCGACTAGGCCCCAAAGATGACAAGAAACACCACTCCAATAATAAGTATAACAATCAAACTAAAACGCAATTAATATGTAATATGTATCGATAAGTGTGTAATGTACCCACGCCCGAACGGCCAACGACGCAAGCCAAGAGCTTTAAACCCAGACTTGATCTTTTGTCGATTCACTCAAGTCCGCATAGTCCGCGAGTGAGTCTGCAACTGAGTCCACCGCCGTTTCCGCAACCGAGACTTGGTCTGTTGCTCCTTTGCCTGTGGACTTCGTCTTTTCCGCAACCGCGTCCTCGACTTCACACTGGACGCTCTCCTCATCCTCGATTGTGTTCTGGGCTCCACTCTGGACAGTCTCTCCATGGCTCATATGGAAGCGGCGGACATAGTCTTTGACAAGCTGCTCTCCCTTGTCCTCCCATTCACGGCGGTTGGCTTGGGCATAACTCAAATATTCATGGCTGGAGACTCCAAAGACACCACAGGTCTCAAGCTTCTTTGCAAGTGGGATGATGTAGTAATCGAAAAAACCAAGCTCGCCCTTGTACCAGCCCTCAGATGGATCTCTCTCACTGCGTCCATCGACGAAGGCATGATACATCTCATTGAAAAGACGCTCGTTCCACTTCTGAAAGACAACCCAGTGCTGCATGGTATGTGAAACATCTGATGCCTGCATCAAGTGCTCCAGCACAATAGTAGCCTTGCGGTTGATGGCAATAACTTTGGATTCCTCCTCATCAGAGACTTCACTGAAGGCCTTCTCCCATCGAGCCTTGCGCTGCGATCCAAGATCTTTGTCCATGATGTCAGTTGCCATAACAACGTTGACAATGATCTCACGGAATCTTCTCAATTCGTCCTTTGTCCCACAGATGTACGAGTGAAGTGCGCGGTACTTCTCACTCATGATGATATCCCAAGCCAGATCCACAGAGTTCTGCTCAGCCACACTCTTGTTTTCATACTTGGCTGCCAGTGGATCTTCCTCCTTCACAAGAGTTGAATTTGGAACGCCCGGATGATCAGCGTCATGAATAAGGGCCGAGATCAAACACGCAAACTGAGTAAGAGGATCTGATGTAATGCCAAAAGTGTAATCATGCATGTTGGCTGCAAGTTGGTCATCAGAAGTGCTATCCCTGGCTGATAGTTCATTTGGATTCACAATTCGGCTCAGTAGTTTGTTCACTGACATTGTGACATGGCTGGCATGCTCAAATGAATGAAAAGGGTTGTCTCTGTAGAGTCCAGCAATTCTTGCAACCATGTCCATCAGCTGTGACAGAATTTCATCCGGTATTTCAACAGTGTTGGGGTCAACTTGATTCTTGATGGCATTGGCATCAAATTGTGGCAAGGCTATGACTTCCTTAACCTCATCCAAAACATTAACACGTTTCTCCATCATCGTCTTCGACTCCCGTCTGCTTGGCTCCTTTGCCCTGGCCCCAAGCGCTTGGCGACGGGCAACGATTTGCTTCATGAAACCTACAAGCATTTCCACATTCCAGGTAACCAAACGTCGGTTCTTATCAGAGAGCAAGCTGAGTGCAGATTCCTGTGCATCTGATTCCTTGCCTCCGGGTGTACGTCTCGATTCCAACGCCCTGTTCATGGCAAGCGTCGCTCGGGATGGCGCCGGCACAACCTCACCCACCCGACCGCTATTGCGGCTGGAAGTCCCAGTGCCAGCTGATTCCGACTGGATTTTGAGCCAAAATGTCTGAAGAGCACCTTTGCCTAAACATCCATCAAACAGAAGGGGAAAATACGTTAGCTCATGGTGATTTCCGACTTCGTTGGCTAAGCTGAGAAACAGGATCTATTACATACCTTTCGCAATGACTTGATCCTCTCTTTCAGTAACCCATTTGCCTTTCCCAGCAGCTTCCAAACAAGCGGCGGTGTCTCCAGAAATATGGACCCTACCTTTGCCACCATTACTTTCCATGCGGCTCGCGGTGTTCATAGTGTCGCCAAACAATTGGAACCTTCCCTTATCTCCCCGGAGAACACCTGCAGTGACAGGTCCTGAATGAAGCCCGACGCGCAAGTTGAGGTCGCCTGTGTCTGGGCCAAGCGACGTTTCTAGCCTGTGCACAGTTTCCTTCATCTTGACCAAACAGTCAGTCGCAAACTTGGCCATCACGACTGCGTGGTCCTTGCGGGGGACAGGAAGGCCTGCCACGGCTACATAGCAATCGCCAACAGTTTCGACTGACAGTAAACAACAACAACAATGTAAGCAGCTGATCGTAAAGAGGAACACTTCAACTTCCCTGAAGAAGTATTAGAACATACCTTTGAAGACTCTTCTTCTTTTGGCAATCAAATCAAAGGAGTGGTACACAGTCTCAAGTAGAGTAAAGACCTGAGAGGGTTCCCTGACTGAACTCCAAGCTGTGAAGCCAACCATATCGGCAAACATGATAGTCGTAGCTGGAAACAAATCTGCAATGGGTTTGCTTCCAAAAATAGCTTCGCTGGAGTTTTGGGTTTCGCCAGCCTGCTTGTTGGCGTTCTTGCTGGTCAAGAACGCCCCGGATGGATCCGACCAGGAGTCTCGGCGTTTGCCAGCACTACCTGGCTTCCCAGACATCGGCCCACCTTCATTGGTTGCTTCGTTCAAAAGCCGGTCCCTCACGTTTTCAGGGAACAAGGACGATACGATAGCGTTGGTGCGAGCTGCCGATTTCATCACTTTCTTCTGCCTGGCCTGCACAAGACAGTCGTACATGATAAAGCCAAAGGCAGTAATGATAAAGCAGCACATGACGGCTGCCGCATACGTGTAGGGATTCGAGGTAAAAAACTTGGAGCGCCACACTGGAGAGGGGTACACATGTGCAATGTAATGACAAAGCTTGTGCTTGCCCTCTTCGTCTTCCTTTGCTGTTTCCGGTGAAAATTCAAAGGTGTCTTCCAGGTTGTCCTCGTCCACTCCAGTGTCATGGAGATTACCCTCGCCCTTATACACGGGTTCGTGGCCAAAGATCTCATACGTATGGGTTTGCCCACAGGTATTCTCCAGAACAACATAAATGTCTTGTTCATGCGCTGGCAAGACATCCGTGAAAAAGACACCCCAGCGAATAAAGGCTGATATAAAGGCAACAGCGCTCCTGTTGTGGAGCAAACTGTCGTAAACAGGATGCAACACATAACTGTGTGGCTCTGCATACTCTTCTGGATCGAACCTGTATTCGTAATTGGTCTCGAGGTACGTAGCCTCCACCACATGCGTGATTACTGGATGATCCAGAGCCAACATGGCGTCAATAAACTCTGTCATTGCTGGGTACGATGCCAAGTTCATGTTCACTTGGGTCGCATAATCGCAAGGGGGCGCTCGTTGCCAAATGGGAGTGTATACGAGAGCCTCGTCCACGGGTTCACGGATGTACCGATCCGTGGCATTGTACTTCCACATGAACGGGCTGATTCCGGTCACGTTCCATCGGACAGTTTGGTCGTGAGGGTATTCCGAGTCATAATGTTCCATTTCATAGATCTCCTTGTTGACCTCCTTGTCGTACATGTGGGCTTGTGCCATCCATTCTTGGTTGTTCACTGCGAATTCGTTCCAGGCCTCTAGATCCTTGTTGAAGACCAGTGGGTTGACGGAGAGTGTGTGCGCCCCTGTTTCTTCATTGGATAAGATCCCGCGTACTTGAAAGTCTGGAAAGACCACAAAGGGCCATGTTTGTTCAGCATCATCTGCATACGATGTGATTGTCGCCCCAAAGGATTCCAAGTTAGCCAAGACCGCCCTAGCTTTGATTTGTGAGAACTCCTTGATTTCTTCTGCGATGTCATGAAACTAGCAGGCAAAAATGGCAGACAGATAGCAAGTGAGCGAGCGTGTGTGCGTGGGGGGGGGGGAAGAAGACCATTCCTTCCTTCCGTGTGTACTTACTCTGATTTCATACTGTTTGCGTTCCTGCCCCTTCACAATCAAGTACGTGCAAATCGTCATGGCCACAGCTACCAAGGCAATGACAATTAAGAGAACCACTTTGGAATACTTGATCAGCAAAGTCTCGGCTCTTGCCAGACTAAAGCTCGAGCTGCTGGTGGATTGACCAGCGCCACCGCCTTCCGTCGTGGACGCTCCGCTCGTGGACGCTTTGTCACCATCCTCGTGGCTGCTGCTGCCGCCAAGATCTTCATTGTCGGCTTCGAGAACCGTGTTCATGGCAGGTGAAGATTGTCTAGTGGAGAGAATGGATCCCCCCATGGCACCCAGTAAAGACGTCATAATTTCCTATTTTTGTAATTGTTGTATTTGCTGTGAGATAAGTTTTTGTGATGCTTCGTTTGAGAGAGATAAAAGATAAAGTGAAGTTCTAGCTAGTAGCTACTGGGTGTGGCCACTGAAGTTTACACCGTGAATGTTTAAGAATGTTTCAGAGGAAACATTTTAACTGTAAAGGAATCCATCAGGGCTATAGGCCGACTACCACGCGGGTTACTGCATTAGAACTCTAACTCCGAAGTGTCTTGGGAGGGGTAAATGCAGTATGACCCTAGTTCGGCATTTTCTGTACCAGTCATAAGCATTCTTCGTGGTTCACAAAGTACAGTAGTTGCGAGCCTTAAGTGTGGCAACTGAGTCAGACCCGTTACAAGGGAGTGCGTACCAAATGTCCAAACCATAACTTCTCTCGAAATTGTTGGTCTCACTACTGTCTGCCGCTACTACTAGTACTCCGAGTAGTAGATAGTGAGTAATACCTAGTAATTATCTAGTAGCTATTAGCTACTTCAAGCAAGCAGAGCTGTACTGGTAGAAGTTGTACAGTATGTACAAGCAGTATGCAAAGGTGA